>ENA-UONS01002895-UONS01002895.1-human-gut-metagenome-genome-assembly--contig:-CS19-NODE-2895-length-12635-cov-6.314308_pt1 | contig 12635 bp, 9 predicted proteins | sample MGYA00242458_ERZ724005 | MGnify/ENA metagenome assembly ERZ724005
AACTATACCAATCACGTAGGATGTGGATTCGAGTGTGCAGGTATAAAAACGCAGGCGTAGCGGGCTACGCTGAGGCTTTTATACCTGTGCAATCGGATTCACAGGCAAGTGAGTGGTATAGTTATTTCGAAAACGATGTACTATCATCAAAAGCCGCTTTTGCGGCGGAATGTGAGGAACTATGAATCCCGAACGTATCTGTTACGGCTGCTTTTCCGAAAAAGACCCCGGCACGGTCTGCCCCGTCTGCGGGTTCGATGAAACAAAGCAGCAGCCCTATCTCGCCCTTCCCCTGGGCACAATTGTAAACGGCCGTTACCTGATCGGCAAAGTCCTCGGCATCGGCGGCTTCGGCATTACCTACCTCGGCTTTGACCTGACCCTCGAAATCAAAGTCGCCATCAAAGAATATATGCCCTCCGCCATGGCTACCCGGAATACCGACCGCTATACTGTCGTTCTGACCAGTCATCAGGAAAAGGATTATCAATCCGGAATGGAACGTTTTCTGGAGGAAGCACGCATTCTGGCAAAGCTCCAGAACACACCGAATATCGTTTCCGTCCAGAACTATTTCCGGGAAAACAACACCGCATACTTCGTCATGGAATACGTGAACGGCACCAGTCTAAAAGCCTATCTTGCTGCGCACGGGGAAAAAATTTCCTGCGAAGAAGCATTGAAAATCCTGCTGCCGGTTATGAACGCGCTCGTTTCTGTCCACTCCATGCAGCTTTTACACCGGGATATCAGCCCGGACAACATTTACCTGACCGCCGACGGTGACAGCAGGCTTCTGGACTTCGGCGCAGCGCGCTTTGCTTCCGGTGATGGGAAAAGCGTTTCCGTTATTCTAAAGCATGGCTATGCCCCGGAGGAGCAATACTCTTCCCATGGAAATCAGGGACCCTGGACAGACGTTTATGCCATGGGTGCAACGCTTTATCGCTGCATCACCGGAGTTCTTCCGCCGGATTCCATCGAACGGATTCACGGCGATACCCTCAAACGCCCCTCCGAGCTTGGCATCTCCATTTCCTCTGCCATCGAACAGGCGATTCTGAAGGCGCTCAGCATCCGTACGGAAGACCGCTTCATGAGCATGGAAGCCTTTATCTGCGCGCTGAACGGGGATGTCGCAACTGCATCGGCACAATCGCCATCCCCCGGATCAACGGCAAACGCACCGCAGCAATGTACCGGCGCGTTGTCTTCCCGACCTGCCACATTTTTTGCTGTCCTGTCGGCACATCTGAAACAAAATCCGCTTCTGGCAGTCGCTCTTGGCGGCGCTCTGGTCGCGGTAGTCGCCCTCGTCCTCTTTTTGCCCCTTTCCGGAAAATCCGGAAAAAATACCAGCTACACAAACTCTGCTTCATCCATAAATCCTTCTTCTGCATCTGCACCCCCCGGTTCGGATACGCCGACGCCCTCTCAAACCCCGCCCGGGCAGGATTCAGACGCACCGGACGATCCTTCCTCCGGCGATTCAAACGACAGCACCGGTACGGAAATTGTCACCTATGATCTCGGAATTTTAAATGCTACCATCGACGTTCCGGCAGAGTATAGCGTTTCAGATGATGGTTTTACTTTTACCAACAATGCCAGAAACTGCCGGATCGAAACCAGCTTCAACTGGGCTACAATTGTTCCGATCTATTCCCTTGCCGACATCGAAAACTACCGGGAGGATATTGTTTCCTCCTACGCAGAGGGCTACGGTCTTACCGACGCCATGATTCTGACCGCAGGACCGGACGATTTCGGCGGACAGTCCGCTTACCAGATTTTCTTCCAGGGAACAGATTCCAGCCAGACCACCCTGCAGCATGTACTGCTTGCAGTAGAAGGAAGGAATGACTTTGGCGCATATCTGCTCGTCGGCTCCTATCCAAAGGATTCCGAAACAGACCACACACAGATTTACAACAGTCTGACATCCTTTCGCATAAATGGTCCTGTGGATATTACCTATGAGCGCTATTGCGACACCGCTGCAGGCATCCAATGCATCACGGATTCCACTCAGATCAGCAGCACAAGACGCAGCAGCTTTACGCTTCCAAACGGCAACAGCGGAACCGCCCTCCTTCTTTTCCTTTCCTCCAACGAAGAGGAATATATTGAGGTGGAGCAGGGACTTTCTGCCGGAAAAAACGCAGACGAATGTATTGCTTACCTTTCCGGCATCTGGGAAGATGTCTCCGGCGCTTCCCTTTCGGAGATCATGACAGAAAGCCGGGAAGACGATATTATCTGGAAATTTCGGATCGTTTCTCACGATTCCGATATTTCTATCTTCGCTGCAGCTGATATCGACGGTGTCCCCTATATCGTCGGTGCAAGCACATCCGAAGAAAATATTGATAACTCCAGCAATGTGCTTGCCGAAATAATAGGCACGCTGCGGCCGCTGTAAGTCTGCAGCATGGAAAAAAGCAAAAAACGCCAGTTTTCATTGGAAAATGTAATAGGAGGGTTCTCCCATGTTCACGCTCAAACAGGATCTAGGCTGTCCGCGGCGTATGACCGTCTATGCGATTTTTGATATTCTGGATCGCCTGAAAAGCTCCTATGACCAAGTTATGACCGGTGATATTCAGGCGCAGGTTTCCGTATTTGGCAAAGAATGTCTCTGTGCCTTTGCAGTTACGGAAAGCTCTCTGGATACCTCAATTCTCCACATCACTCTCCTGCAGCCGATTTCCGACATGACAAAGGAGGACGAGCAACTCGTCCTCCTCTATCTCATGGAACATATTCTTCTTCATATTAATGAAGTTCTGGTACACTGAAAATCATTTTTGTCCAGCTTTCGATAATACCACATGTTTAACAGTGCCGCAAATATCCACGCCAGCGGATAGGCCATTGCCAGTCCCGGGAAGCCCCAGATACGGCTTAAGCAAAGTGCTGCAAAAACACGCATGAGAAGCTCCAAAAATCCGCCCATCATCGGGATCTTCGTATTTCCGGTTCCCTGCACCGCGCCCCGGTAGGTGAACAACAGTGCCGCACACCATAAGCAGCTGGCTTCAATACTGTTGTAAATTCTGGACAGCCGGATCACCTCTACTGCACCGCTTCCAACGAAAATCGAAACGAGCGGCTTACAGAACACAATGATCAATCCGCCTACCACAACACTGAAAAAGAGACAGCTCAAAAGAGAAACCTTCATTCCTTTTCGAATTCTCTGATATTGCTTCGCACCGAAATTCTGTGCTGTAAACGTTACCATGGCAACTGCGATCGAATACATCGGCATCACGACAAAGGTTTCCAGCTTATTACATGCCGTGTATGCCGCAATCGCATCTGCACCCATCCCGTTTAGCGCACTCTGAAATACCATCATTCCGACGCCCGTAATGGAGTCCTGAATCGAAAGCGGCAGCCCTACTCGGAGATGATCCGCTAGAAAAGCAAATGATATTTTAAAATCTTCTTTTCTGACACGCAGCTGCGGATATTTCCGAAAGCTGTAGACCAGACAACCGACCCCGGAAAGGCTTTGAGCCAGAATCGTCGCTGCAGCTGCTCCGACCACATCCATATGAAACACCAGAATAAACACAAAATCCAATATAATATTCAACACAGAGGAAATGATCAGAAAAATAAGCGGTACTTTACTGTTTCCAATCGCCCTCAAAAGACTTGATTCCACGTTGTATAAAAGCTGTCCTCCAAGTCCGATAAAGCAGACCAGCTGATAAGCATACGCACGCTGAAACAGATTTTCCGGCATATTCAAAATATGCAAAAGCCCTGGCAGGCAAACAATACCTACCACGGTACAAAGCAGGGAAACCACCGCCCAGATCATATAGATCACTGCTGTGGAACGTCTCGCATTTTCCGTTTTCCCAGCGCCAATAAACTGAGATGTCACAACTGTCACACCACCTGCAAGGCCGGAGCAAAATCCAAACACAAAAAACTGCAGGCTCCCGATGCTTCCTACTGACGCCAACGCGTCAGAACCAAGGGTACGTCCCACGATGATCGTATCCACAGCAGAATACAGCTGTTGAAATACATTTCCTGCCAGGATCGGCAGCATAAACATCAGGATCGTCTGGAAGACATCTCCCTTTGTCAAATCGTATTTTCTTTCCAATTTCTTCTTCCAAACCTTCCCTTCGAAATAGTCTCTGTCTTTTTCCCTTTACACAGACATCGGGCAGCTTCTTCTTTCTTCCCGATCCATGTCGCCTCTCTCGTATCTGGCGTTGAATTCCATGTTGATGTCACGGATTTCTTTTTTGCCGTCGATGTAATCCTGATACATATCCGCAAGTCCCGCCATGCAGCCGTCGCAGCTGGCGGACAGATTGCCAAGTGCCTCCTCCACGATCTGTTTGCGTTCCTCGCAAGTGGTTTCTTTAATCAGATATCCTGCCATTTTCTAATCCTTTCCGCCCGGATCTTCCGGGCATTCTTTGTTTTTTTTGTAACTGAACCATTACGTTTTTTTACTTTTATCTGGTGCTTTCGCTTGTCAGAATCTCCTGCAGACGCTTCTCCATCTTCTCCACCTGATCTGCATAATCCCAGGCGATGTTGTTCTGCTGCCCGATATCATAATCCATATTGTAAAGCTGCGGATCCTTTGATAAACCGGTTTCAATTCTGGTAAAGGGCATATATGGAGCTCCTTCGCTGGGAGATAAGTATACCCAGCTGCCGCAGCGCAGCATTTTCCCGCAGGATAAGTCCTCTGTCATCAGTTCTGATCTGCCTGCAGGGTCCTCTCCGATCAATGCCGCATACCTGTCCTGGCTGTCTACTGCGCTGTCCTCTCTTGTTTCGATGCCAAGCATATGTGCAAAGGAAGCATACAGATCTACCTGACTGATCAGTGCCTCAGAAACGCCCCGATGCTTCAGCGCAGAACTGTATACAATAAACGGAATCCTTGTACCACCGTCAAATTTGCTGTATTTTCCGCCTCTCAGCGGTCCTGCTGCCCGATGCGTCCCATTTAATTCATATGCTCTGTCCAGATAACCATCATCCAGTACCGGTCCATTATCACTGGAAAAAATAATCATGGTGTTATCCAGAATCCCTTCTTTTTCCAACGCAGCCATCACTTCCCCAACGCACCAGTCAAGCTCTGCGATCACATCCCCTCTGGGTCCCAGTCCGGTCGCGCCCTCAAAGCGTGCAGAAGGCACGCGGGGTACATGGGGCTGATGAAGGGCATAATACAAAAAGAATGGTTTTTCTGCCTTGCAGCTGTCTGAAATAAACTGCTTTGCCCGATTTAAAAAGGTTTCCGCCAGCTCTTCATCCTTCCAGACCGCTTTGCTTCCGCCGCGCATATAGCCAATCCTTCCAATGCCGTTTACAATGCTCTTATCGTGTCCGTGAGAAGAGCGCACGCGCAGAAGCTCCGGATTTTTATCATACGTTGGAATATCCTCAAAAGGAGATTCAGCTTCGTAGGAAACCTCGATCGGATCTTTTGGATCCAGGTTTACCACCGAGCGTCCCTCTAAGAATACACAGGGCACACGGTCTGCCGTTGCCGGAAAAATAAAGGATTCCTCAAAACCAAGGTCTATCGGTGTCAGATTGATCTCCTGATTCCAGTCGATCGGTTTGCTGCCATCTCCCAGCCCCAGGTGCCATTTTCCAACAATTCCGGTATGATACCCCGCTCTCTGAAACAGCTTTGGAACGGTATCAAGCTCTCTTTTAATAATACAGCCTGCATCTCCCGGCAGAATATGTGCCTGATCATTCCGGAACGGATAACGCCCTGTCAGAATGCTGAAGCGTGCAGGCGTACAAACCGCAGAGGTGGAATATGCGTTGGTAAATTTCAATCCTTCTGCACATAGCCTGTCCAGATTCGGGGTGTCGATCTTCCTGCTCCCATAGCATCCAAGATCCCCAAAACCAAGATCATCGGCATAAATGATTACCACATTTTGCTGTGCCGATTTTTTCACAGCCTGTTTTCCTTGTCTGAACATAATAAGCAATCCTCCTTTTCACCCTGGGCATCCTATAGATGATAGTATATCAGATTTCTGAAAGACTGTTCAAAAAAAATAGGGAACCAAACAATAGAATACACGCGCTGTGAGCATTCTATTGTCATGAAGAAAAAGATTTCCTTTGCAAAACGAACATCAGTTCGTGTATAATATAAAAAAGCCACTGCAATGTAAAAAAGAATGTGCCTTGGCACATTCTCGCGCCGAGGCGCGGTTGCCTCGGCAACCATCTACCCCTGCGCCGAGTGCGCATCCTCGCGGAGCGTTTTTATTTCATAGGACGCATTTTCCTATGAAATAAAGAAAGGAGACCCACATTTCATGGAAGACCGCATCTATATTGCCATCGACTTAAAGTCCTTTTACGCTTCCGTAGAATGTCGGGAGCGCGGCCTTGACCCCCTTGACACCAATCTTGTCGTGGCAGACATCAGCCGTACAGACAAAACCATCTGTCTTGCTGTCACACCATCTCTGAAAAGCTTTGGCATGTCCGGACGAAGTCGTCTTTTTGAAGTAAAGCAGCGAGTCCGGGAAGTCAATATCGAACGAAAACAGCATGCGCCCGGACAGATACTTTCCGGTACATCCTATTTTTTCTCGGAGCTTTCTCAGAATCCGGCACTCGCCGTTGATTTTCTGATCGCGCCGCCCCAGATGGCGCATTATATGGAATGCAGCACCAGAATTTATTCTATCTATATGAAATATGTCGCGCCGGAGGATATCGTAGTTTATTCCATCGACGAGGTTTTTATGGACATTACGGATTATCTGCCCGCCAGTGGGATGACTGCCCGCGAATTTGCCCGTAAGATTATTCTCGATGTCATGGATACGACAGGAATCACCGCTACTGCCGGCATCGGAACGAACCTTTTTCTCTGCAAGGTTGCAATGGATATCGTAGCAAAGCACCTCCCGGCAGATGAATACGGCGTGCGCATCGCTTTTCTCGATGAAATAACATTCCGACAAAAGCTCTGGGCACATCAGCCGCTCACTGACTTCTGGCGCATCGGACACGGCTATGCCAGAAAGCTTGCCGAAAATGGATTGTTCACGATGGGGGATATCGCACGCTGCTCTGTCAAAAATGAAGACCTGCTCTATCGGCTTTTCGGAAAAAATGCAGAGCTTCTGATCGACCACGCCTGGGGCTTTGAACCCTGCACCGTCCCGGAAATCAAAGCCTACAAACCGGAAACCAACAGCATCAGCTCCGGGCAGGTTCTGCATTGTCCGTATGAGACAGACAAAGCAAAGCTCGTTTTGAAAGAAATGGCAGACCAGCTCGCCCTCGATCTTGTAAATAAAAAAATCGTAACCGACCAGATTGTCCTCACCGTCGGCTACGATATCGAAAACCTGTCCGATCCCTCCCGGAGATCCGCCTACCACGGTTCCATCGAAACAGATCGCTACGGCCGTTCGATTCCAAAGCAGGCGCATGGAACCCAAAATCTGGACGACTATACCTCCTCTTCCCACAGGATCATGAACGCCGCCGTCGATCTTTTCGATCGTCTTATCGATCCGACGCTCCTGATCCGCCGGCTGTATATTGTCGCCAACCACATTATCCCGGAGGACACTGCTCTGCAAAAGAAAGACCGCTTTACCCAGCTCGATCTTTTCACAGATTATGCAGCAGAAGAACAAAAACAGAAAGCCGACGCTGCTGACCTGGAGCGTGAGCGAAAGCTGCAGGAGGCGATGCTTTCCATCCGAAAAAAATTCGGTAAAAACGCAGTCCTCAAAGCGATGAACCTGGAAGAGGGCGCAACCGCCAAAGACCGCAACAACCAGATTGGAGGACATAAGGCATGAAGTCAGACTACAGCGATATCATCCATCTTCCGCACCACGTTTCCAAAACACATCCTCAGATGTCCATGCATGACCGCGCAGCCCAGTTTTCTCCCTTTGCCGCTCTCACCGGCTATGATTCCGCCATTTTGGAAACAGCACGCCTGACAGAAGAAAAGATCACACTCAACGAAGATCTGCAAGAGCTTCTCGACATACAATTTCAGCAGCTTCTCGAACATCTCTCCGAAAAACCGCTGATTTCCATTACCTTCTTTTGCCCTGACAAACGCAAACAGGGCGGTTCCTATGTCTCTATATCCGGCACGGTCAAAAAGCTCGACCTTTTCCAGCGCATCCTCACACTGGAGGATGGAATGCAGATTTTTCTGGATGATGTTCTGTCCATCGAAACTCATACCTCCACCACCCTGTAGAGATACGCATTTCCTTTTTTGCCCTCCCGCTTCATCACGCCAAGGTCATGAAGGATATTGCACACAATACCAGCCTGCTCCTTTCGAATCTGCACTGCTTTCGCAAGCTGCGCAGATGTGAAGGGCTCCGGCAGATCGTATGGGATCAGCTGGACATAATCCTGTGCGCAGGTAAATTCCATTTCCCTCTCAATGGAAACAGGAATTCTGTCATAACGGCTGGAGCCACGTTTTTTGTCCCGGCTCCAGCCATTTAACAGCTTATATTCTTCCATATTCAGAAACGTGAGCCGGATCGTCAGGTTCGGGTCTTGCAGATAAGCTTTGATCCGGTACAGCTCCTTAAATGCCAGATAAGGACTTCCCTTTAATGGAGATTTCCGTCCGCCGGAAATTTCTCCGGTTTCCTCGTCGATCCAGAAAACATGCTTGCAGTATGGGATCGGGTACACGATCGTCACCGGATACAGCGGCAGGAATCGCTCCAGCTTCGGGCGCATCCGATCGAAGCTTCTGGTCTGGATTTCAATAATCTCTTTTCCATTAAATATATCTGCCACGCAGCCCTCCACCGGAATTTCATGCTGCGTTTCATCCGGAGCGTAATAATTTTTCAACACCGCGTGAACCGTCTTTTCCGAAAGGGTGCCGATACCATTGCGTTCCCGATTTTTACCGATGATCCGCTCCTTTGCTGCAGTAAAGCGCGCAGTTTCTTCCGATGTCACAGTCTCTCACAGCCTCCGCAGTTTTGATGAAATTCCCGGTTTGCGCAGGTACGGATCTCTTCAATCGAATACAGCGAGCCGGTTGCACAGATCACATCCTCCTTTTCAGCATTTTCGATCATACTGCGTACCCCTTCTTCGATCGAATCAAATGCCGTCGTCCTTACCGCACATTCCCGGCTGATCTGCTGCGCCATTCTTTCATTATCCATCGCTTTTTCAGACGGCGGCATAATCACGCCGATTTCCTCTGCCAAAGGTTCGATCAGCTGCAGCATTGTGCTGACATCCTTTGTAGAAAGAATCCCCAGCAGGAAACGGATTTTTTTATCCGGGAAATAACTGCGCAGGCTTTTCAGCAGTGCCCGGATGCCGTCCGGGTTATGGGAGCCATCCACCAGAAAGGTCGGCTGCTCATGCAGGCGCTCAAAGCGTCCCGGCCAATACACCTCTGAAAGCCCCTTGCGCAGAGCAGCTTCACCGATCCTATACCCTTTTTGTTCCAGCACACGAAGAGTTTCTATGACCACCGCCGCGTTATTCATCTGATAGACACCTGTCAAAGAGAGATGAAGCTCTTTCAGATCCTTATAATCAAATACCTCTCCCGCCGGACTTAACACAACATTCCGGATCTGTTCCGGCGCGCTTGTAACAAGCAACGCGCCTGTTTTCTGACAGATTTTTTCAAATACCGGCATAACTGCTGTATTGCTTCCGTCCACAATGACCGTGCCGCCTGTTTTTATGATGCCGCCCTTTTCTCCCGCGATTTTTTCCAGTGTATCACCCAGCTCCTTTGTATGATCCAGTCCGATGGAGGTGATAACAGCAGCCTCCGGCGTTCGGATCACATTGGTGGAATCCAGCCTGCCGCCCATGCCGACTTCCAACATCACAAGATCACACTGTTTTTCTGCAAAATACAGCATCCCCATTGCCGTCATGATCTCAAACACCGTCGGCGCATCCTTCATGACTTCTGCCTGTGTTCGGATCCGTGACGCCAACCTCGCAAAATCTTCGTCTCCGATCTCTGTTCCGTTAAAATAAATCCTGTCGTTAAAACGTTTTAAATGGGGAGAAACAAACAGTCCAACCTGATAGCCGGCTGCCGTCAGAATTTTCGACAGGCACGCGCAGACCGAACCTTTGCCGTTCGTACCCGCCACATGTACAAATTTCAGCTTGTCCTGCGGATTTCCAAGCCGTTCCAAAAGCTCCTGTGACCGCACGATCCCTTTTCCCGTGCCGCTCCAGTGTCTTGAATCCATCCATTCAATCGCTTCGTTATAGGTCATTTCTGTCACCGTTTCTCCTCATTTTTGTCGCTCGCTACAGCTGCCGGCATATTTTTTCGCTGTCTGTCGGCTATTCACATTCTGACTATAGATTATAGCCTTCTTTTCTTCGTTTGTCTCCGAAAATCAGCAAAAGACGGGAAGAAATCCGCTGGACTTCTCCCCGTCTGGTTCGCTTTAACGCTGTTTAGTGATTTCCCCATGCATCGACAGATTCCACTTTATAAAATCCGGGCGCTGCGTCAGGATCCGTAAAGGACGTTGCGATGGTGGAGGCAACCTGATTTTCCTTTGTCGGAACAAAGTCTGCAGAATCGCCCTTATATACACGATAATAGCGATGCTCTGCCTCTGTGGATGCTTCCCAGGTAACTGTCCCGTCTTCTGCACAAATACCTGTAATTGCTGCCGGCTTATGATCGGTATAATCCGTTGTCAGCAGAACAATGGAGCTTGCCGGAACGGTCACATGCACGCTGTTGCCGGCGCATGCAATCCGTTCATCGTAATCCTGCAGGTCTGCAAATTTGCTGCGGGGCACATTGGCAGAATCATACAGATATCTGCGCAGAGCCTTGCCGGTCTTTAAATTTTCCAGAGAAATATCGATCTCGACAGGCTCTTTGTGACGATTGACGATGGCAACAGAGAAGGAACCGTCATCGTTTACAACGCCGCCGCTGCGCAGCAGATAATCCTCAGAGGAAATCGTAAGAGGTTTGGAATTTTTCCGGAAATAGCGAACCAACAGGCCATAGGCATACAGCCAGTCCCGTGCGCCGTAATCCGTATCATCCCAGCGCAGCAATCCCCATTTGTTCAAACGGTACTGCAGATCACGGGGATTCGGAACATCTACAAAGGTCCAGAGTGCCATCGCATACACGCCGGCATTCACTGCTGCCAGCGCCATCTCACAGATCTGCAGCGCAGAGTAGGATTCTTTTCCGTTATAGAAGGCATCACACACGTCCATTTTGACACCGTTAATGTTATTTTGTCCCTGCTTGAATGCCTGCGCCAGACCAAACTCGCCCAGAATAAAACGACGCTCGTAAGGCTTTAACATATTGACAACATCGGAGCAGTGACGCTTGAAAATCTTATAAAAATCCAGATCCTCCGCTTCGAAGTCGTTTACATAATGATGTCCGCCAAACACATTGGAAATCGGAACCATGCCGTTTGCAATCGCCCATTCCACAGTCTCCCAGCGCTCCATCGGGGAAGCGTCAGTCGCCAGCAGATAGACCGGCAGATGTCTGTGCGCAAACTCGTTATACAGATAGGTATGATATTTTTTAAACGTAGCCATTTCAAATGCCAGGTCTCCCCAGTCATCCAGGCTCAGTTCATTGGACATACAATAAATCTTAACGTTGCTCAGACCCTTTTCATAGATCAGATACTCCAGACGGTCTGCAACATTCGATGCATACGCAGTCAGCTCCTCGTCCGTCTCATACCGCACGCAATGCCCGGTCAGATAGATTGTTGCACCAACCTTACACTGCATTTTTTCACAGTATTCTGCGAACGCGTCCATCTCTTCCTTCGTCCATTCCGGAAAGCCTCCCCACATTCTGGAAAAACCGGGCGAAAGCTCCCGATAAACCTTGCCGACATACTGGTTGAACTGGACGTCATCCATCTCCCGCCAGACGTTTGCTTCGCTGTTATGGAACCCCATTCCCCCAAATCGGGCCATAATCGCTTCCTTTTTCACAGTCATTTTGCTGCTCATAGAAAACCCCTCCTTTTGTGTGCTTTTAAAAGCTTGTGTTCCTTCGCTCACGAGCCCGCGCTGTCGCGTTTTTCCGCTTGCTGCGCAGGCTGCTCGTGAGCGAATTCCGCCGTTCGTCAATCATGCAAGCATGTTGACTCACTTGCGCTCATTATAGCATACTTCCGAAAGGATAGATACCGGTTTTGAATCCTTTCAAATCCCTTGCTCAACAAATTCAACAGCTGCTCTCCGGCTGCTTTTTCCATACTGCTGCTGTACAGCCAGTGCGGAGTTGAGCGCAACGATCGCGAAAAATACTGCCATGGAAATTCCGGTTCCCATCGTAATCGCCTTATACAGCCAGAGGATTGTTCCTCCGATTCCGGAACCGAGGTTTACGATATACGCGTTTTTGTAGCAGGCTGCCAGACCGATGCAGGCCGTCACGCTGCAGACAAAGAAAAACGTGTCAAACAATACGTTTGCGTTGAGCGCACCGTTTACCGCGGACAGAATTCCCGCCATGATCGCAAACAGTACAATCGCGCCAACGATCATAAAGGTCAGTTCCCTGCGGTTCATTTTCTTCATAATCGCTTCGGTCTCTTTTTTCTTGCCAT
>ENA-UONS01002897-UONS01002897.1-human-gut-metagenome-genome-assembly--contig:-CS19-NODE-2897-length-12632-cov-4.866343_pt1 | contig 12632 bp, 9 predicted proteins | sample MGYA00242458_ERZ724005 | MGnify/ENA metagenome assembly ERZ724005
TAGGCATTGGGGATTCCGACTGATAGGATGCCACGTTTTTAGTTTTGACGCTTACCGTTGCTCTGCAACAGGTTCTAACAAACGAAGAACCTCGTTTTCGACAAAATTGTCTAAAAAACGAGGTTTTTCCACATGGACGTACCGTCCACTTTTGATCTCTTAAATTTGGGGTTGTCTGTGTTCACAAATCTACGAAAACCAAGCAAATTTCAATCGCAAGTTTCGACATTGCCTTCTCCACGAAAAATATAAATACTATACAATTATAGATTTCCCAATAATTTACTGTCTAATATCCTTGCTTTGGGATTCAAGTCCTTCAAAAGAGACTCCAACAATATTCTATTGCCCGGTGTCATCTGCGGGCTACACGTAACTTCCATTTCTTCAAAATTCTCATCCGCAATCTCTAAGTCGTAGAAAGGGAACGGTGGCGCTTGAACGCCATTAAGCATTTTGTATGTCATTTCAATCGCATATCGTTCCATATCTCCCACATCTGTCTTAAAGTTCATCGGCATAAACACCATAATATACCGCCATTCACGCTGGAATTTCCAGTATGAATTTTTGTGCTTTCCCAGCGCCCCCAAATTGATGGACATTCTATTTCCGTTGGTTTCTGAAACGCGAGGCTCAAGTAGCGAAAGATCGTCTGTATATTCTACTTCCTTGAGGATTTCTCCCTTCCAACACTGTGGTGACATATATCCCCCATCCATCATTTTCGCTATGTCCAAAAACGTACGAACAGATGCATTTCGAGATGCTTCATCATTTGCTGGCATATGTAAAATTTTCTCAAGATCAGCACCTTTCGTTGTATGCCATTTAAAAGGATTTTTCCTCATTCTTATCCGCACCCCTGCTAACGGATCCGTGTACATTTTCCACATGGGAATACTTTCTGCGCTGTCATCTGTCCAAGAACTTACAAATACAAATCTTCCAACGTTTTCAACATCAGAGGTTTTCTGCTCCTGACGGTCATCCATCTTATCTAATGGACTCAGCCGAATTGTCCTATTCTTTAATATCAGGGCTAATTTTTCAAGTGATGTATAATGATATAGATAATCTGTTTCTATGATGTTAGTCATTGACTTTCCCCAATTTCTATAAGTACGAATGTGTATCAATTTTCTTTGGAACTTTAGCGCGGTAATGGCGCTGCACTTCTCTCCGAAATAGTCTCTGCCCTCTAGGCCATTCCACATATATAGTTCCTACAACGTAAGTTTATCATAAAATACCACAACGCCATCTAAGTTATTACTGTTAGGATGCTTCTTGGTGATACCACTGGTGGGTTTGAACGTATCAACAGTATCAAGGATTATCCATTACCTTTCGCACAGTGGCTTGTGCTTCGGGAATCCTCATCTCAACATCTACGGAACTCTTCTGCATTTCTGCAACAACAAAAAACTTTACAACATTCCTTTTTCCCCCGTTTCAGATGATTCTACCCTGACGTGGAAACATCAAAAAATCCCGGAGGATGCTTTCTCTGTTCAGCCTACTTCTCTCAGGAAACGCTGTCATAGTTATTTTTAACTTTAGATATTGCCCATCCAAGCAAGTATATCGGTCTCTGCTTCTGGAATATGCGACAAAACATATACTCTATTCACAGAATACATAAAGCACAGAATATCTTTAGCAGTACGCTGTTTTTCCGCGCGCGAAATATGAGCGAAAAAACTCGCCTCAGGCGCTCCCTGTATTGCTTCCTGAGAATGACTCTCAGTATGGAGAACCAACCGATACATTGAGTTTTGAAAGTACTCTCGTTTATGCTGATCTGATATCAGCGAAAGCACTGACTCGTCAAGGGTCACCTTTTCTATTCCCTTCTTGAACATAAACGTTGAAAAAGCCTCAAACAATCTTCTCGCAACATTCCCTATTGATATATCCATTTCATCTGTTGGGTTACATTTCCACATCAGAAAGGGGGACTCAATGATAGTAAACCTGAAACGCTGTCTCTCAATTCTCCTCGCGGTGATGCTTCTCATCGGCATCATCCCCACCGCCTACGCCGTGGAATCAGGTGCAGACAGCACCCAGCCCGAGAAAACAGTCTCCGAGGGGACAGATAGTATTGACCCTACAGAACCCACGGAGCCGACAGAACCACCAGACATCGCTAACCCGCAGGATGATTATGCTGTAATGTCTGTCGGCAGTACCCAGAAAAGCATCATGCTGTTTGACTATGCGGACAATGGCAATTATACCACCGTCCTGAAGTCGCAGGTTTCCTGCGAATACAAACCAAATGGCACCGGCGCTGCCCGGACAGCTTACATCAAAAACCTGGGCTGGCATTTCGCCCGGTATGGCGGTGTTGCCTATCCAGACGAACCGCTGTACTGCATTGAACCATGGCGCAGCTACGGCGCCAGCACCTCCGGGAACTCCGTTGACCGGGGCGTGACTCTGGATGGCAGCGGCAGCACGGCGGGCAGCAATGTATGGTACGCCATGCCGGAAGATTGCCGGGAGGCCATTGGCCTGATTCTCCTGTACAGTGACCAGATGTGGGATCACGCTGTTAGCGTGACCACCACGAAAAAGGACAGCAACCCCAATGTCCCCCTGCGGATCGCGACCCAGTTCCTCATTTATGAGATCGTCTGCGGTCTGCGTGACCCTGCCACATTCAAAAGCAATTCCATGAATGTGTGCGGCACCTCCGGGGATATTTTCTACAACGCAGGGGAAGCAAGCGTTCCGTATTTTGCGCCCAAGTATAACGCTCTGGTGGACGCAATTCATGCGGCGAAGAAGATACCAAGTTTTACCGGCGCTTCCGTCAGCAGCGCGCCCACCATCACCCTGACAGGGGAGGAAACCGCAGTAACGGACAGCAACGGCATCCTGTCCAACTTTTCCTTTACGGATGGGAATGGCGCGAAGTTTTACAAGAGCGGGAATACGCTGTATATCACCCAGACCGGGGATATCTCCGAGTCCACGGTATATAAGGCAGTCCGGAATCTGCCCTCCGCATCTGACTCCACATACCGAATCTGGTATATGTCCGGCTCCAGCTACCAGACAACGGTATCTCTGGACACTGCGTCCGCAGGCAGCCTCAACGCCTACTTCAAGCTGAAAGCTGCTCCACGGCCGGGAAGTATCCGCCTGACCAAAACCACCGAGGATGGAGAGAACCTCTCCGGATGGAAATTCGGTATCTATCCGGATGCCGCCTGTACGAAGCTGGTATCCGGCCCTCATACCACCGACAGCGGCGGCAAGATCTCCGCTGCCGGTCTGACGGCGGGGACTTACTACGTCAAGGAGCTGGGACATACGGACAGCGCTATCGGTGAGCTGTATTACTGTTCCGGTGCAAATCCGCAGAAGGTGACGGTAGCTGCTGGTGCGGCGGCGACGGTCAGTTTTACAAACAAACGGAATACCGGCGGCGTAAAGATCATCAAGACCATGCCGGACGGCGGCAGCACCGCCGGTTGGAAATTTGAAGTCTATGGCAGCGATAATGAGCTGGTGGGAGTCTTCACTACCGGGGAAGATGGTACTGTTTTTACCGACCATCTTCTTCCCGGAACCTACACAGTCAGGGAGATCATCCCGGAGGACAGCCCCTACACCAGTGACGCGCCCAATCCCAAAACCGTTGCGATCTCGGCAGGCCAGACGGCGGAGGTGACCTTCACCAACCGCATGAAGCCTGGAGAGATCCGGATCCAGAAGACGGATACCCATGGCGAGCCGCTTGCCGGGGCGGAGTTTCTGTTGGAATGGTCAAAGGATGGCCAGCAGTGGCAGAAGGTGACTTATACGGATTCTCCGGATGTCACGGAGGGAACCTGCACCGCGGAAGGACTTACGGACGGAAAGCTCACCAGCGGAGCGGACGGCGTGGTACGGTTCACCGGCTTGTACTCCGGCAGCCTCTACCGTGTGACGGAAGTCAAGGCACCAAAGGGGTATCAGCTTCTGACGGAACCTGTCTATGAGGGGGGCATCCGGAAGGATGACGGGAATTTCATCCGGCTGACCGTGGTGAATGCTCCCGTATTTGAGCTGCCCATGACCGGCTCTACAGGCTATACCGCCATGACTGCCATACAGGTCGGAACTGGCGTCGCTCTGCTTCTCATCCTGATCCGGCTGGCAAAGAAGCGGAAATAGCTCCATGAATCCGCCCTATAGAGCAAGGGACAGGCCGCTGCCTGTGGATACGCCATGGCATAAATTTACTTATATTATGAAAGGAAATGCTTCTAATGAAAAAGTTTACCAAAGTGATCGCCCTGATCCTCTCCCTGACGCTGCTTCTCTGCTTCCCCATCGGCGTTTCAGCCGCTGAGACGGAAGATACCGCCGCCAAAGGCTCCCTGACCATCTACAAGGTAGATCTGACCAACGCCGAGAAGGACGGCGCGTGGGATTCCAGCTACGTGTCTACCGGCGTCTACGACCAGATCGTGAAGCTTAACACCACTGTTGATTTCCGAATCTACGATCAGAGCACTTATAAGGATACTGTTAACCCCGCTTTTATGTCTGGTGATGAAATGGACTGCTTGCTTGTTGGCAGTACCGGTATTGATTTTGTCACCAATGTTTCTAAGAACGCTTTTATCGACATCTCCAGCTACATTGACACCTACCTGCCCGGTACCAAGGCTAGATTGCCTGAAGCTGCTTGGGATGCTTATTCTTACCAGGGTGGTATTTACGGCATCTGCTCCATTAAGGATCTGGCTAATCAGTTGGGCATTTATACCAACGACACCCTGCTGAATGATCTGGGTATTGAGTTCCCTGCCGACACATACTACACTTGGAAGGATCTGGTTCCCTTCTTCTATGAAGTACAGGCAGCAAGGGACGCTAAGTATCCCGAAAAGGCTGGTAAGCCCATGCTGGCTGCTAACGAAGCAGGCCAGAGCATTTTCTATGACTTCTACGACTTCTTAGTAGGCAGCTATAGCACTCCTCTGGTTATTACTGGCATTCCCGGTCTGCAGGACTATGAAGGTGTTAAGTCCGGCGAGGAAGTTACCTCTTACTTCTATACTGATGAGTTCCGTGAGTACTGTGAGATTATTAAGGGATTCCGCGACAACGGTCTGATCCAGTTTGAATTCAATCCTGAAGAATATACCTCTCTGTACGATGGCGATGCTATCGGCGGCATTGTTTGGGGCGACCTGTCTGTTGATGCTGCACAAAGAGGATATCCTTTTGAAACTACCATGCATTATGCAAACGCTTCTACTTTGATGACCTCTGGCATGCTGGCTGCTGGTTTCGCACTTCCTGTGCAGTGCAGCAACGTGGAGCGTACTTTGGAAGTTATTGAACTGTTGAATACTGACCAGTATCTTGCTACTATGATGCACTTCGGTCCTGAGGGCATCGGCTGGACTGACGCTGATAACGACGGTGTTCTGGAGTTTGAAGGCACAGAGAACGATCCTTCTATTGAATGGCTTGAGAAATGTTGGTACCAGTGGTACGGCTTCGGTTTAGGTGCTATGACTGCTTCCAAGGCACCCGAAGGCTATCCTGCTGACTTTGCTGATAGAGTTTTCGAGATGAACAAAAACGGTAAGGACTCTGGCAACCTGGGCTTTACATTTGATGCTACCAACGTTCAGACTGAACTGGCTGCATGTAACGCTGTTATGGATGAGTACATGTCTACATTCAATTATGGTACTGCTTCCGATCTGGATGCAACCATTGATGAGTTATCTTGCTAGAAATACTATTCAAGAGGCTGAGTCCTACGCACGGGGAAAGCCTTGGAGTCGAGTAATCTGGGATGTAACCGCAGTAGCATGGCTGATGAATGATGATTACCGGTTTATGCATGGTAGACTCTGCCCCAGTCCCATTCCGGAATACGATGGCCATTATGCCATCGATCCAAACCGACATTTTATCACGTATGTCTATGAAATCTATAGGGATGCGTTGATGGAGGAACTGTTCCGCAGACTGGGAGGCATGAAATGAATATCTACAATCTTGGTTCCATGAATATCGACTATGTCTACCAGGTGGATCATTTTCTACAACCCGGAGAGACGCTATCTTCCGAAGCTATGCAGATTTTTCCGGGTGGAAAAGGATTGAATCAGTCTGTTGCTTTGGGTAGAGCGGGTGCGTATGTGTTCCATGGTGGTTTCTCAGGTAACGGCAGCGAGTTTTTGATTGAGACGATGGAATCTTCAGGTGTGAACACTGGAAGAATCTGTAAGCGGCCAGAGTCTCCGGGGCATGCCATTATTCAGGTGGATAAAACAGGGCAGAACTGTATTATGTTATATCCAGGTACGAATCACATGTTTACGGCAGACTATATCGAGACTTTTTTGGGAGATGCCCAACCAGGAGATATTTTACTGCTACAGAATGAGTGTGATTGCCTTGAGGATGCGTTTATAATTGCTCACGGTAAGAAATTGCAAATTGCCTTCAATCCATCGCCATTTCATGAAAAAATACGTGATCTGCCGTTGGAATATGTTAGCTGGTGGTTCTGTAATGAGATCGAAGGTGCTGCATTATTTGGCAGTACGGAACCAAACTTTATTGCTGATAATTTTGCACGGATGTACCCCGAAAGCAATCTGATTTTGACCTTAGGAGAGGAAGGAAGTATGTATCAAAGGGGGAGGAAACGTATATATCAGGCAATCCATCCTGCACAGGTGGTGGATACTACTGCCGCTGGAGACACTTTCACAGGGTATTTCCTTTCAGCTATTGCATCTGAAAAGTCTGTTGAAGAAGCACTTGAGGTTGCTTCCTGCGCATCCTCCATCACTGTATCTCGTCCTGGTGCAGCTTCATCTATTCCCTTTCTCAATGAGTTAGAAGATAGAATGCGTTTCAAAATATGTCAAGTATAAACATAGGCTAACTATACATTTGCAGATAGAATTTTAAAACTAGATAAAGTATGAGTGCTTGCCTAGAATTTGTGTCCCCACATGAGTGTTTTCTAGAAGATGACGATTATGAATTCGATGGATTTTTGCTTTTAAGAATTGAAAAATAACGATGCAACGATAAACTCAAAAACCTTACGCTTGCGGATCATATAATGAAATCGAATATTTTTAGTAGACAGCGGGCAAAATCCACCACAGATTCTTTTACCAATGTCTTTGATGTTGATTACGGAACCAATATGAATGGTCTGAAACTTTCGGTATTGATGAATTCGTATTCTTTAAAAGAACAGGAGCGTAATTATGCGGAAAATTAGTTTAAATGGAATTTGGCAAATGTGCGGTGCAGGCTATGAATGCGAAGGCACCGTACCGGGAAGTGTATATTCCTTTTTGCTGGATAAAGGGCTGATGGAGGATCCCTTCTATGGGATGAATGAGCTGGATGCCCTGAAGCTGCTGGACAATGAATTTACTTTCACGAAAACCTTTGATTTTACCCCCACAGGCGATACGGTCCTGCTGCATTGTGATGGCTTGGATACCTTGTGCGATATATATATTAACGGGGAGCATCTTGCATATACCGACAATATGCATCGGACTTATGAATTTGATGTGACCGCACAGTTGAAAGCAGGGGAGAATGTGATCTCGATCCTGTTCCACCCGCCGATTCCTTACATTACCGAAAAGCAAAAGGAGGAGACTGTGTACGAACCCTGGCACTGCACAGTGGGTGCCGGACATATTCGCAAGGCCCACTGTATGATGGGTTGGGACTGGGGTCCCAGACTGCCCGATGCAGGCATTTGGAAGGATATTTCGCTGCTTGTGCTGAACAGCGCAAGAATTACGGATTTCCATATCGTCCAGCGCCATGAGGGCGGTAAGGTTTTTGTAGCACCCTTTGTCACCACCGATAAGGAAGCCAACGTGAATGTAACTGTGGTGACCCCGGATGGTGAATCCTATTCCATTGCCGCAAATGAGCAAACCGAGATCCGAAATCCCCGGCTTTGGTGGCCCAACGGCTTGGGTGAACAGCCGCTGTACACCGTGATCGCGGAATGTGCCGGATGGAAAGAGGAAAAACGCATTGGTTTACGTACTTTGAAGCTGATCCGGGAAAAGGATAAGTACGGTGAATGCTTCTGCCATGAGGTCAACGGTGTTCGCTTCTTTGCTATGGGTGCCAACTATATCCCGGAGGATAATGTTCTGAGCCGTGTCAAGTCGGAAAAGACATATAAGCTGATCAAGCAGTGCCGGGATGCAAATTTCAACGCCATCCGCGTCTGGGGCGGGGGTGTGTATCCCCGGGATGCCTTCTTCGATGCCTGTGATGAACTGGGCATCGTGGTCTTTGAGGATATGATGGTTGCCTGTGTACTCCTCAGCACCACAGATCAGATGAAGGCCAACTTTAAGGCAGAGCTTTTCGATAATCTCAGAAGAATACGTCACCACGCCTCCCTTGCCCTGATCAGCGGCAACAATGAGGTGGAGGAGATGTATATCAACTGGCTGGACAAGCATCCCCATCTTGTGGAGAGCTATCTTGCTATTTATGAAGACATGGTACCTGAGTTGGTGAAGGAACTGTGTCCTTATATTCCCTATGTTCCTTCTTCTCCAAGTTCCTGCGGACACTTTTTGGATCCGAGAAATGAAAACTATGGCGATTCCCACTATTGGCAAGTTTGGCACGGTGATAAGCCCTTTACTGAATACAGAAAAAAGTTCTTCCGTTATTTGAGTGAGTTTGGCTTCCAGTCCTTCCCCAGCGAGAAGACGATTAACGCTGTCACCCCGGAAGAGGACAGAAATGTTTTCAGCCGTGTGATGGAAATGCACCAGAGAAACGGCGTGGCAAACGGCAAGATCCTCAACTACCTGTCTCAGACCTACAAGTATCCCAGTGAGTTTGGAACGCTTTTGTACGCATCCCAGCTTCTGCAGGCAGAGGCGATGCGCTATGGTGTGGAGCATCTGAGAAGACACCGAGGAAGATGTATGGGCACGCTGTATTGGCAGCTCAATGACATTTGGCCAACCGCATCCTGGTCCAGCATTGACTATTACGGAAGATTCAAAGCCCTGCACTATGTGGCAAAGCGCTTCTATAACCCCACTTTGATCAGCTGCAAGGAGACCGGCGAAGGTGATACCCGCTATTTCCCCACCCTGGATCCCCGAATCGACTATGAAACCAAGGCACAGCTGTGCGTTACCAATGAAACTCGCAGTGATGTGACCGGCGTGGCAGTATGGGCGCTGAGAGACAATACCGGCAAGGTTCTTAAGGAAGGCAGCACGGATATGACCGTGCCGGCACTGTCTTCCGTATGGCTGGAGGAAATGGATTTCTGCAAGACCGACGTGGATCACACCTATATGAGCTTTGCGTTCCTGGTGGATGGAGCATCCGTATCTGAGGGAACGGTGCTGTTTACTCTGCCCAAGTACTTCCGCTTCCTGGATCCCAAGCTGCGCTGCGAGGTTCACAGCGACGAGATTACGGTATATGCCGATGCGTATGCTCAGTATGTGGAGATCGATTCTCCGGATTCCGACTTTGTTCTGAGTGATAACTATTTTGATATGAATGCCGGTACAAAGACCGTTAAGATCCTGGAGGGAGACCCGAAGACCATCCGCCTGCGTTCCGTATTCGACATTCAGTAAAAATACTACGGGGCAGAATGGGCTGTCTCAAAAGAGATGTCCCGACTGAATACCAAATGAAGTGAGCAGCAATACCGACTCCGAAGGCAATCCTGTAGTCGGCATTGCGGTTCATTTCCAAACTGTGCGTCTTTGTTCTTCACATAAGTACATACTTGATACAGATTGTTGGAATGAAGCGTATGCTTGTCACACTGTACCTGTGTTGAGTTGGATTAGTGCCTGGCAGCAATAAGCAGCGCCCTATTTCCGACGGAAAATCCACACAGTGGCGGTCCTGCTCATGTGGATGCGCAGGAACCGGATGCCGATCGGTTTCGGACCTGTCGGATTTGTCCCGAAGGCAGACTGGAAGAAACAGACGTATATAAACTGAAGGTAGAATTTTATGAAGAGATCTGACATTAACAAAGCCTTAAAAGAGCTGGAAGCCATGTGCCAGAAGCATCACTGCTATCTGCCACCCTTCTGCCATATGACCCCTGAACAGTGGCAGGAAGCAGGTCACGAGTATGACGAGGTTCGGGATTGTATGCTGGGCTGGGACATCACCGATTACGGCCTGGGTAACTTTGATAAGTTTGGTTTTTCTCTGATCACAATCCGTAACGGAAACCGCGCCATGGAAGATAAGTACCCCAAAGTCTATGCAGAAAAACTGCTGTACCTGAAGGAGGGTCAGTATGCCCCCAATCATTTCCACTGGTTCAAGACCGAGGATATCATCAACCGGGGCGGCGGCAATGTGTTGATCCGGGTGTATAACTCCCTGCCCAATGAAGAAATAGATTATGAGAATGATGTGACTGTCTACACCGACGGTAAGACCTATACTGTTCCTGCAGGTACCCAGATCCGTTTGACTCCCGGCGAGAGCATTTTCATCCAGCAGTACCTATACCATGATTTCTCCGTGGAAGAGGGAACTGGCCCCGTGCTACTGGGTGAAGTGAGTCAGTGCAATGACGACAATAGCGATAACCGGTTTAATCCTCCAGTGGGTCGTTTTCCCGAGATTGAAGAAGATGAGGCGCCCTATCGGCTGTTGTGCAACGAATATCCTATGGCTAAATAAAGTTAATTCCAAATGCTTTTATGAGATGGGATAATACGAAAGATACAAGATTCAATTTGTTTTGTGTAGACTAAGAACAAATGTGTGGAAGATACTTCTTATTCTTCAACTGCATAGTTTAAAATGATTGTGGTTGTGATTAACTAGTCAGGAGCATGATTGATTTTAGAAGAACTGGAATCTTTTGCACTTTTTGTTTGCATAGACACTGGTGATATCTTTGGTGCGCCAACTCGGTGAAATATTTTGGAAAGTCTAAATAATTGTGTGTGCTGTTAGATAATTCCTGCATTGTAACTTCATCGAATAAAAGAATGCAGAAAGGATCTATCGGTAATTATATCGATGGATCCTTTTTCATTAGCAAACTTGCATAAATATATTCTTTTCTGGATTAGAACGACCTGATTTTTTGGATAACCACTGCTTTATAATTTGATGGTAGTACAATTTTTATTCAGATTAGTTAGGTGCACAACTGAGTACCAATGTAAAAAAGAAGACGATGGTATTTGCTATTCATCAACCTGTGCTTTTGCATGCAATTTTTGATATTCACTAGCAGTGATTCCCATGTATTTCTTAAAAGTACGTGCAAATGTAATTGGACTATAACCAACGGATAAAGCAACAACTTTTATAGGAATATTACCATGCTGCAAAAAATCACATGCTGCCTCAATTCTAACTTGAATAATATAATCGCAAACAGAAATACCAGCATATTCCTGAAACAGACTATATAAATAGCTTCTATGGAGGCCGATATTTTGGGCCACACTATCCACAGAAATATCGTCTTTGAAGTTAGCTTTAATGAACTTCATCGCTTTTTTAACATATTCATGTTTACTTGTTTGAGCAGTATCATATTTTGCCTGTTCGCCATGATCGTGCAGGAGTTGAGAAATAAACAATGAAAATAGACCTATTTGTCGTAGTTCTGCTTCATTAGGAACTCGACTAGAATAGGTATTTCCTTTACTATAATTGGAAATAGAAATTCCCCCTTTATGTTCTTCATAAGTACGGTATTGTTCCGCAGAATCAATTGCATCTTCTAGGCATTTTATAGTCTTTTCAGAAGGTCTGCAAACGAATAAAGCTTCTTTAGGGGATAAATTAACCATATATTTTTTCAGCTCAGGGAGTTGTACAGCTAAATAACTCGTTGAAGATCCTTCTTCTAAAACAACTTTACGTCTTGCTGTGTGAGGAGGGACAATATATAGGTCACCACTTTGGACTTCAATGACACCACCATCAACATATAAAAGACATTTTCCACGCGTAACTAACTCAAAATCATAGAAAGTACAACTATAAACATTTGTAGAAAAACCCTCGTGTAGATATAAGTTTCTTCCGCTTGCAAAAGTGGTATCAATATTTTGATGTGGTTGCGCTTCGCTTTTTGTGTACATCTTCCTCGTCCCTTCTTGCATATATGTCTTGTTTAGCTAAAGTAATCACTTTACTTAATGTTGATTTAGTATATCATATTTACAATTATTTTTCTATGAATAATTACCAGGAATTGAATTCTATCGTATGTTTTCTGAAAAGTTTATTATAGCTACAGCGAAGGATAGTGTGGGAGAAAAAGGATGGGGACACATTATACCAGCATCAATGTTTCACAGAGAATTTGTTTGCGGCGATATTAAACAGTGATAATTAAACGGTCAGTCGAATTGGCTTAAAATCAATAAAAATGAGAAAGGAATCTAGTTATGAAATCAATTTGGGCAAAGAATATGTCACACGAAAAGAATGTGCATGTGGCTTACCTTTATACATTAAAGCCGAATGCCGATACTTATCTGGAACTAGCTGCTTCTAATCTATATCGGTTGTTTGTCGATGGTGCTTTTGTTGGCTATGGCCCTGCGAGAGCTGCCCATGGATACTCTCTGTTAGAT
>ENA-UONS01002908-UONS01002908.1-human-gut-metagenome-genome-assembly--contig:-CS19-NODE-2908-length-12581-cov-6.248363_pt1 | contig 12581 bp, 13 predicted proteins | sample MGYA00242458_ERZ724005 | MGnify/ENA metagenome assembly ERZ724005
TGAAGGTGGAAGAGCTGATGAGCGAGCTGAAAAAGAACTACACCGTGGTCATCGTGACCCATAACATGCAGCAGGCAGCCCGTATCAGCGACCGCACCGCCTTCTTCCTGCTGGGCGAGCTGGTGGAAGCTGGCCCCACGGCGCAGATCTTCAGCACCCCGCAGGATAAGCGCACCGAGGATTACATTTCGGGCCGGTTCGGCTAAGGAGGAAAACGCAATGAGCAACCGCACACAATACGAAAACGACCTTGCCGCCCTGAAAACGGCCCTGACCGAGATGGGGCAGAGCGCTGCCGATGCCGTGGAAGCTGCAATGGAAGCCCTCTGCACCGCCGATGCCGAGGCTGCCGCCGCCGTGGCGCAGAGCGATGGCCGCATCAACAACATGGAGCGGGACATTGAGCACCGCTGCATGACCCTGCTGCTCCGCCAGCAGCCGGTGGCAGGCGATCTGCGCCGCATCTCCACCACCATGAAGGTGGTCACGGATGTGGAGCGCATCGGTGACCATGCCTCCGATATCGCGGAGATCATCCCCCATCTGGTCACTGTCCGCAAAGAGGGCGACCCTGCTGTGAGCCAGGCCATCAAAATGGGCCAGAAAGCGCACAAGATGATCCTGGATGCCCTGAATGCCCTGACCTCTGAGGACGAGCAGGCCGCCCTCAAGGTCATTGCCGCCGACGATGAGGTGGATTACGATTTCAACGCCATCAAGCATACGCTGGCGCAGGAGATCGCCGCCGACCCCGGCAAGGTGGATGCCGCCCTGGATCTGCTCATGGTCATCAAGTACCTGGAGCGCATCGGCGACCACGCCGTGAACCTGGCCGAGTGGGTGGAGTTTGTCCGCAGCGGGCGCTATCATAACGAAAATATGTTCTGATCTTTTGTTTCTGTAAAAATTTGAGCTTTCTGCAATTATTTCTGTGACCCGCCCGTATTATAGGCAGAAAGGCTTCCCCAGAAAGCCTGATGAACTGGCTGCGGCGGGTGTCCGGCATCCCCCTGTCCCCGCCCGCCGCTGCCGCAACGGAGGGTTTTACGCTATGGTACAGACCAAGAATTTCCCGCTGGAAACGCGCGGCGAGGCGGTCAGCCGCGAAGCGCTGGTCCAGGCGGCATTACAGGAGATCACCCAGAATTACCGCGAAGCAAGCCTTTCCAATGTGGCCCGCAGCTACGGCGTTTCGCTGGCGTATGTCAGCGAGTGCGTCCGGGCCCAGACCGGAAAGACCTATAAGGAGCTGCTGCAGAAGCACCGGATGGAGACCGCCGCCCGCCTGCTGCGCCGCAGCGACCTGAACATCCAGCAGATCATCACCCAGGTGGGCTACGAGAACACCAGCTACTTCTACCGCCTGTTCCATGAGCGGTATGGCCAGAGCCCCCGGGAGTACCGCCGGGCACGCAGCCAGCGCACATAAGTGCATCAGTGAACGACCCTCTCCGCCTTTGCAGCAGGCTTTGACGGAGAGGGCCGTTTTGTGTTATATTAAGGCAGAACGATCAGGGCGGGCAGCGGCCTGCCGGAAGAGAGGTTGGATGACGATGTTTCGTGGAGCAAGACGTGCAGATCTGGATGCGATCCTGAAAATTTATGCCCGCGCCCGGCAGGCGATGGCGGATTCCGGCAACCCCACCCAGTGGGGAGATCATTTCCCGCCGCAGGAGCTGCTGGAAGAGGACATTGATTCCAACCGGCTGTTCCTCTACCTTGTCAACGGCGAGCTGGAGGGCGTGTTTGCCTTTATCCTTGGCCCGGACCCCACCTATGCCCGGATTGAGGATGGCAAGTGGCTGAACGATACCCTGCCCTACGGCACCATCCACCGGCTGGCTTCGGCGGGCAGGCACCCCGGCGTTGCCGCCGCTGTGATCACCTGGTGTCTGGAGCACTGCGAGAGCCTGCGGGCCGACACCCACGCCGACAACAAGATCATGCAGCACCTGCTGGAAGAAAACGGCTTTACCAGGTGCGGCATCATCCATGTGGAGGATGGCACGCCCCGCATTGCCTACCAGAAAATGTCCCTTACCCTGCCTTTGCGCCGGGATTGAACCGCAAAAATGCGCCGCCCCACCGGAAACGATGGAGCGGCGCTGTTTTTATGCGGTTCTGTCAGCCGTGGAAGGGAGCGGGTGCGCCTGCGTTCAGGAAGCGGCAGCTGCTGCCGGAGCTTCCGGGGCGGGCTGCTCTGCCGCAGTTTCTTCCGGCGTGGGCTGGAAATACTTCTCGTACAGCTCCATGCCGATGCGGTAGCCCTGCCACACGATGACCGCCGTGCCTGCACCGGCCACGCCGATGATGGCGGCAGTGCCCAGAATGCTGGGCTCGCTCTCGATGGTGGCATCCCGGTACTGGGCTTCCACGGTCACGGTGCTGCCCTTGGCCACGCTGCCCGCCGGGATGGTAAAGCTCTCCTCGTTGTAGGCGACCGTCGGGTTGCCCAGCAGGCTGGCTTCATCCATGGCCCACAGGTCGAACACCATGCCCTCGGGCACGGCGCTCTGGTTCAGCGTCACCTTGACCTCGGCATCCACCGGCACGCTGGCGCTGGTCATGGCTTCGCCGCCGTTGTAGGTGAACGTGCCGCCTTTTACCGTCAGGGTGTAGGTGGGGGCTTCGGGTTCGGGCTCGGGTTTGGGTTCGGGCTTCGGGTCGGGAGTTTTTTCCCAGTTGGCGTAAAGGGTGAACTGGCCGGTAGGAGCGCCAGGGAAATCATACAGCTCGCCATCTTCTGTGAGCCAGCCCTTGAACTCATAGCCAACCACGTTGGGAAGCGTGGTGGGAGCTGTCAATGTCCCGCCCGTTTTGACGAACACTTTTATCATTCGCTCTGCTTCAGGCACTTTGTCGCCATAGTCGAAGGTGACGAGAGTGGGGACATAGCCAGAAAGAGCAGAAATAACGCTTTCACTTGTGCCAGAGTAGCGGATGTCATTCAGGCTGGTACAACCATCGAAAACATTCGATCCAATTGAAGTTACACTGCCGGGAATCGTGATACTGGTGAGGTTGGTGCAATTTTCAAAAGCGTTGGGACCAATGGAAGTTACACTGCCGGGAATCGTGATACTGGTGAGCTTAGTGCAGTTAAAAAAAGCACCCGATTGGATAGAAGTTACGCCGTCGGGGATTACAATACTGCTCAATTCAGAACAACCAGAAAAAGTATGAGGCCTGATAGAAGTTATGTTATTTGTTGAAAGTGTTATGCTGCTTAATTTGGTGCAAGAATCAAAGGCATTCACACCGATATATGTGACACTTTGTGGAACTGTAATGTTAGTGAGGCTGGAACACTTAAAAAAAGCCTGTTCGCCAATAGATACTACGCTATCTGCAATATCAACATGAATTATATTACGAGACAGAGCAAAAGCAAGATTACCAATTGAAGTTACACCGGGAGAAACGACAACAGAGGTGATTTGATCCCGGAAACTGTGCCATGGTTGATTACTGCTCATTAGATAATTTTTCATTGCACCACTGCCGCGAATCGTCAACGTATAAGTACTCGGGTCATCCGTGTTTTCGGTCAGCTGCCAAGTGACACCAGACCCATCTCCAGCTGCGCCGCCGGTCAGCTTGGCACCGGGTTCAACCACCAACTGGACATCCGGGTTCAGGGGGCGCAGTGCGGTTCCTGAACCGGAAAAATCATAATCTCCGCTTTCCAGCGTCAGCGTGTTATTGCTCGCATCAAACTTCCAGCCGTTGCCGGTATAATTCGCCCGGTTGCCGTTCAAATCCTGTGCAGTGGCCGGGTAACCGTCCTTGTCAATCACCAGCCAGGTCAGCGGGCTGATGGTTACGGTTGAGCCTTTTGCAGGCGGTGCGGTAAAGGTAACGTTATAAGCGTAATGACCATCGAACTCAATCTTGGGATTGCTCTCACACCAGTCGGAAAGAAGCGTAGGCTGTGCATTATCAATGGTTACATCAAGGGGTGGAAGATTTTGGAAATTGATCGCAGGCTCAAAATGATAGATTATATCAACAGAAACGGATGCCTGATTCGGGATGATATAACATGAATCACGATACTCATTGACCAAAACCCCTTCATAACCGGTGGGTGTTTTTGCTTTGAGGGTATAACCCGGTTCTATGCCACTTCCGGTTAGCTCATCTTTGAAGGTGCCGCCGTTGATCGTGCCGCCATTGTTTGTAACGGTGCACGAAGAAGCCCGATCACCAAACTGACCATTTTCAATCTTGCCGTTAGATTCATTGGAAACGGAAGAAGAAAAAAAGCCGCCGGTAATAGTACCATGATTTGTAACAGCACCCAAAAAAAACCATCGGTTACGGTTGCATGTTGACCGATTATGAGGTTGCAGTCTGTGTTATTACCCGGTCCGGTGTGAATGCCATTATTGGAAAAATCATAGTTTGTTGGGGTGCTGGGGCTTAATGTCAAAGTTCGGGTGTCCTTATCATAGCTCCAGTCTGTTCCGGAGCAGGACTGACTACCGCTATTAGAGCCTTCTGGGTAGCCGCCCTTTACAATTTTTAATTGGCCGCCTCCCTCCGCCCACGCTGTGATTGCCGACACAGGCAGGAGCGTTACCGCCATGCACAGCGCCACCAGAAGGCTGAGTAGTCGTTTCTTCATAGGGGGTCCCTCACTTTCTTTGGGCCGGAAGTGGAGCTCCGGCAAAAATAGATGCTCTTACTTCCTTAAATACACGCCGCGCGGAATCCTTTCACCCTTTTTCAAAAAAATTGAAAAAAAAAAACGAACTGCAAAACAGTCCGTTTTCGGGTCATCTTTCGTAATGTGTCCAAAGACTTAAAATCTTGATGGTTTGCTCTTCTTCAAAAACATCATACACAAGGCGGTGCTGTACGTTGATGCGCCTGCTGTACGAGCCGTTCAAATCGCCCACCAGCTTTTCATAGGGCGGCGGGTTCTGGAACGGATTTTCTTTTATAACGGAGATCAGCGCCTTCGCTTTTTCGTCAAGATGGGCGGATTTCAGCTTTGGAATGTCTTTGAGCGCGGTTTTCGTATAAACAATCTTGTACATTTACCACTCCACAGCCGATTCGTCAACACAATCTTCCAGCGGTTCGGCCTTGGCCGCCATGAGCTTTTCCCGCATTCCCGGCACGGAGACGAGATAAAGCGTTTCCATAATGCCGCTGTAATCTTCTTCCGAAAGCAGAACAGCGTTGCCGTCTTTGGTGCAGATGTTCAGCGGTTCATTGTACTTTACGGTCTGCTCTACATACTGGAAAGCATTCTTGCGAAAGTTCGTGATATTAGTGGTCGTCATCGTGTATCACCTCTTATGTACATAATAGCGTACACACTGCGCGGTGTCAAGACCTTTTTTGCCGAACTGGGGGCTTGTGGAGCGGGGGCAATCGTTCTATAATACAAGCTGTGAAATGAATCACAAAAGGGGTGGAACGTATGGACAAAAAACTGAACGAGGCCGTGGCGGCGCTGCGGCCCCAGATGGTGGCGGCGCTCCAGCGGCTGGTGCGCAGGCGCAGTGTGGAGGCCGACCCGCTGCCGGGCAAGCCCTTTGGCGAGGAGGTGGATGCCTGCTTTGCCGAGGCGCTGGCCCTCTGCCATGAGCTGGGCTTTGAGACCACCGACATGGATCGGTACATCGGCTGGTGCGAGATCGGCACCGGGGACGAGATGGTGGCGGTGCTGGGGCATCTGGACGTGGTGCCCGAGGGCGAGGGCTGGCATCACCCGCCCTACGCCGCCGAGATCGAGGGCGGCAGGCTGTATGGCCGGGGTTCCATTGACGACAAAGGCCCGGTGGTGGCCAGCCTGTTCGCGCTGAAAGCCATCCGGGATCTGGGCATTCCGCTCAACCGCCGTGTCCGGCTGCTGTTCGGCCTGAACGAGGAGACCAACGACCGGGACGTGCTGTACTACAAGGCCCACGGCGGGGAGATCCCGGTGCTGGGCTTCACCCCGGACGGCGAGTATCCGCTCATCAACGGCGAAAAGGGCATCCTGAACGAGAGCTATGCTGTGCAGCTGCACCAGACCGGGGCCTGGCAGCTGAGCAGGGTGCAGGGCGGCGTGGCCGGCAATGTGGTGCCGGACTACGCCTGCGCTGTGCTGACCGCCCCGGCGGGGGCCTCCCTGCCGGATGCGGAGCACATCACCGTGACAGCCGTCCCCGGCGGCTATCAGGTGGAAGCGGTGGGCGTTTCGGCCCATGGCAGCCACCCGGAGCAGGGCGAAAACGCCATTGGGCGGCTGGTGTGCTACCTTGACCGGCTGCCGCTGGAGGGGGATGCCAAGCAGGCCGTGCACTTTCTGGCCGAGAAGCTGGGCACCGACCCCTACGGCGAGCGCCTGCTGGGCCACCGGCTGGAGGATGCGCTCTCCGGCCCCATGAGCTGCAACTGGGGGCTGATCGAGGGCGACGCGCAGCATCTGTGGGTCAAGCTGAACTACCGCTATCCTGTGACCATGGAACGGGCAGACTGCCAGCCCGCTGTGCAGGCCGCCTTTGAGGCCGCAGGCTGGGCGCTGGATGGGCAGGTGCACAAGGAAAAGCTCTACTACCCTGCCGAGACCCCGCTGGTCAGCGCCCTGCTGGAGGTTTACCGGGATGCCACCGGCGACAATGCCCCGCCCAAGTGCATCGGCGGCGGCACCTACGCCAAGATGCTGCCCAACATGGTGGCCTTTGGTCCCCTGTTCGCGGGGGACCCGGTCACAGAGCATCAGCCCGATGAATGCATCGATCTGGAACGTCTGGTGCAGAACGCCCAGATCATTGCAAACGCCATTGTCAAGCTGGCAAACCTGCCGCTGGAATAAGAAGGAGGACGGGACTATGAAGATCACACAGGTGCGGCTGGGCCGCATTTCCACCCCGCTGCGGGTGCCGTTCAAAACGGCACTGCGCACTGTGAACAGCGTTGAGGATGTTATCGTGGAGCTCCACACCGATACCGGTGCGGTGGGCTACGGCGAAGCACCCCCGACCGGTGTCATCACCGGCGACACCACCGGGGCCATTCTCGGTGCCATTCAGGATCATATCGCCCCTGCCCTGCTGGGCCGCGACCTCGATGAATTTGAGGATCTGACCGCCGCTGTGCAGAAGGCGCTTGTCCACAACACCAGCGCCAAGGCCGCTGTGGACATGGCCCTGTGGGATCTGCTGGGCCAGAAGTACAGCGCCCCTGTTTACCGGATGCTGGGCGGTGCCCGCAGGAACATCGTGACCGATATCACCATCAGTGTCAACCCGCCCGAGGAGATGGCCCGGGATGCCCGCACCGCCGTCCAGCGCGGCTACGACTGCCTGAAGGTCAAGGTTGGTATTGACCCTGAGCTGGATGTGGCCCGCCTTGCCGCGGTGCGGCAGGCTGTGGGCCGGGACATCAAGCTCCGCATCGATGCCAATCAGGCCTGGAACGCCAAGCAGGCGGTCCGCATCCTGAACCAGATGCAGGAGAAGGGGCTGGATATCGAGTTCGTGGAGCAGCCCGTGCCCGCCGCAGACCTTGAGGGGATGCAGTATGTCACCCGCCATGCCGATGTGCCCGTGCTGGCCGACGAGAGCGTGTTCAGCCCGGCAGATGCCCTGCGGATCATGCAGACCGGCGCGGCCGACCTTGTGAACATCAAGCTGATGAAGTGCGGCGGCATCACCAATGCCCTGCGCATTGCCGCCGCCGCTGAGGTGTACGGCGTGGAGTGCATGATCGGCTGTATGCTGGAAGCCAAGATCTCGGTCAACGCAGCCGTGGAGCTGGCCTGCGCCAAGAAGATCATCACCAAGATCGACCTCGACGGCCCGGTGCTCTGCAGCGAGGACCACATCCTCGGCGGTGCCGTGTTCGACGAGAAGAACATCACCGTCTCCGACGCGCCCGGCATGGGCATTCAGGGCTTTGTGCCCGGCAAGGTGTCCTATCTCGACTAAAACAGGAACAGACCGCATCCCGAAACACACGGGGTGCGGTCTCTTTTTGTGAATCTGTATTTCATATACGGACAGTGAAAAAAGCTCGTGTCTGTATATGTTGAAATGAAAAACAAAAAAAGCGGGCAAAATCTTTGACTTTTTGGCCTGCGAGGCGTATAATCGTACTTGTTCCGTGTAGAGGAATGGGAAAACTGTGCGCAATAGGCGCACAATCTGGATAGGGGAGTAGAAAAGTTATGAAAACGTTGAAAGCGGTTGCGGCAAGGTACAACGCCACCAGCCTGATCCTGCGCATCGTCATCGGCCTTGTGGTCGGTGCGGTGCTGGCACTGGCGGTGCCCGGTGCGGGCTGGGTGGAAGAGTTCGGCAGCCTGTTCGTGGGTGCCCTGAAGGGCATTGCCCCGGTGCTGGTGTTCGTCATCGTGGCCAGTGCGCTGGCGCAGGGCACGTCCAGGCTGGACCGGCGCTTTGGCACGGTCATCTGGCTGTATATGCTCACCACCTTCCTGGCCGCCGCCATTGCGGTGGTGACCAGCTTCCTGTTCCCTCAGACCGTCGTTCTGGCTGAGGCGGCAGAATCCGAGGTGGTGCCCCAGGGTCTGGGCGAGGTGATGAACACCCTGCTCACCAACTTTGTGGCAAACCCCGTCAGTGCCCTGCTGAACGGCAATTACATCGGCATCCTGTTCTGGGCCTGTCTGTTCGGTCTGGCCATGAAGAAGTACGGCGCGGACAGCACCAAGCTGTTCCTGGCGAACACAGCGGATGCAGTCTCCCAGATCGTCCGCTGGATCATCAATCTGGCACCCTTCGGCATCATGGGCCTTGTGTACACCAACGTGTCCAGCAACGGCCTGTCCATCTTTACCCAGTACGGCAGGCTGCTGCTCCTGCTGGTGGGCACCATGCTCTTTATGGCACTGGTCGTCTCGCCCTTTATCATCTTTGTGTATCTGCACTGCAACCCGTATCCGCTGGTGCTCCGCTGCCTGCGTGAATCCGGCCTGACCGCCTTCTTCACCCGCAGCTCTGCCGCCAACATCCCGGTCAATATGGATCTGTGCGAAAAGCTGGGGCTGGATAAGGATATGTATTCCGTCTCCATCCCCCTGGGCGCTACCATCAATATGGATGGTGCCGCCATCACCATTACCATTATGACGCTGGCTGCGGCCAATACGCTGGGCATTCAGGTGTCCCTGCCCGCCGCCATCCTTCTTTCGGTGATGAGCGCTCTGGGTGCCTGCGGTGCTTCCGGCGTGGCGGGCGGCTCCCTGCTGCTGATCCCCATGGCCTGCTCCCTGTTTGGCATCTCCAATGATATCGCCATGCAGGTGGTCGGTGTCGGCTTTATCATTGGCGTGGTGCAGGATTCCGTGGAAACTGCCCTGAACTCCGCCGGTGACGTGGAATTTGCCGCCACTGCGGAATATCACCAGTGGCGCAGGGAGGGCAAGCCCCTGCCGGCGTTCCTGTGCAAGTGATGCGAAACCGACAAAACTGAAACGGCTTTTCAAAGGCTGCTGTGCTGCTGGCACGGCGGCCTTTTTGTTTGGAACTTTTTTCTGGGCATTTTGCACAGGAAAGCCCTCGTCCTGTTTGAAATTGACGGATTCTGACGGATTTTGCATGAGAGTATCCCCTTTTGCAGAAGAAATTCTGGGCAAAACGGAGAGAAAAGCTGAAAAAACTTTCAAAACAAGGTTTCAATCGTCCATGTATACAAGAACTTTATTTTTCATAAAAAACGTTTTGTGCTAGTTGCGCAAAGAACGAAAGAACGTTAAAAATGTATCACTAAATTCATAGTTTGTTCATAGAATTTATAAAACGATTTCATAATTGAGTGGCATAATATGGCCATCCTCAGAGAGGGGAACAAAAGAACGAAAGGTTCTGAACGGTTCCGCTTTGAGGATGCAGGGAGATAGAGGCCCTGCCAAAAAACACAATGACATTTACCGATATACGGAGGATATTTATTATGATGAACAAGAACACTGCTATTCTGGACAACACTATGATGGACGCTTACCTGACTGTCACCGAGGGCGTGTCCGATAACTGCGGCATTGGCCTGGCTTTTGCAAGCCTGCTCGAGAGCGCAAAGAAGAACTTTGTCAACCAGAGCAACCGCCGTGCTGTCAATGCAAGCTTTGCCGGCTGATCTTCTCCAATTTGCCGGTTGAAGATTCTCCTTCTTTTTTTGTTACAGCTGCTGCCACACTGTAATATGAACTGAAAAGCCCGGAACCACCTGCCGCCATAGCAGGTACGGTTCCGGGCTTTTTTGCTGTGTGGGTTCGGCCAGCGCAGGGATTTAATCTGTCAGCTTTGCTTTCTGCAGCGCGGCCACGATCAGCGGAATGAGGATGAGCTGCGCCACGATGCCGGGCACGGCAGTGAGCACCGCACCGGACAGGAACGCGCTGAACGGGAAGCTGGAGCCGGACAGACCGGCCAGCACAAAGCGCACCGCACCCCAGACAAGGCGGCCTGCCACCATCGAGGTGACAAGGGTGGCGTAGGTCATGGGCAGGGTGTGCTGCACCTTGCGGTACATGAAACCGGCCACAGCGCCGTATGTGGCCAGCTCAAAGGCCATGGCGATGGCAATGGGGTACATCGGGGGCATCCCGAACAGCACCGAGCGGAGCAGCGGGGCGGCAAAGCCCAGTGCCAGGCCCAAGGGGCCGCCCAGCACGAAGCCAGCCAGCAGCACCGGGAAGTGCATGGGGCAGAGCATATTGCCGATCTGAGGCACATGGCCGGTGATCATGGGCAGCACAAAGGCCAGTGCCAGAAACAGTGCGGCCAGCACCAGATCACGGGTCGCGGAACGGGTCTTGGTATTCATCAATGATTCCTCCTGAAAATGCGCAGACAAAAAGGGCCTGCCGCCAGCACGCGCGCCAGCGGCAGACCCCTTCATGGTGTCTGTTTCAAAATAATGTTTGCGGGGAGAAACACGGGCTTCGGCCCGCAAAGCCCCGGCTTCAGCCGGGAATTGTGCAAAAAGTATAGCAGATGCGAAGCCGCCTTGTCAAGCTCAGCGGATGAGGATGGTTACGGGGTGGTGTTTGCCGATTTTTGAAATTTGTAGATGTAATAAAAGGAATCTTCACCGGGGCCTTCTGCAAATGTACTGTTACAGACATTGGTGTGAGAATATCCATTGTCGGAGGCTGCATTCAATTCGGCATCAGAAAGCGCATGTTCCATAAAGAGCCAGATCTCAGGATCGGAAGAAGTGAAGCACTGAGAAGTATTGGAGGATTCGATTTGAGCATGGACACGTCCCGGAAAGTAATAATCAAAGAGTGTCCAGTCTAGGAAGTAGTTCGTTGTATAAAGAACTGCATCCTGAGAGGGGGTAATAACTTCCAGACACTGGGTGGTCGCAAGGTCGATGCGCTTTTCCCGCTGATAGGTTTGGTAGAAATCCGGTAGACTGCACACCAGCGTTCCCAAAATCAAAATACCGGATAGAATGGTTCTCCAACGGACTTTAGACAGAAGAAAGCCAAAAACCAGGTAAACGACTGCGGTGAGCGGATAAAGGTATCGAACGAGAAAAAGCGGGCGAAAGGCATGTGAAACGATCAGCCCGACTGCGGAGGTGCCGGCGGCAGAAAGCAAGCCGGCCAAAAGCCAGATCGTATCAGGGGCGAAGAGCCATTTAGAGGACGACTTGGCCTGTGCTGTGAAATAAAGAAGGAATGCAAGACCGAAAATGAGAACTGTCCAAGAAGGATTGAAGAAGAATCCGATACAATTGATCGGAGAAGGAATGAAGGTGGACCACCAGTCTGCCGCAGCACGTTTGAAAGTGGGAAGCAATACCAGAAGCCAGGGAAGGTAGACGACCACTGCGGCACAATAAGTGATAAGGATTTTTTTAAAGCTGCTCTTATCCTGCGGAAGCAGAGAAAGCAGAGCCAGATAGAAAAATGCAACGGAAATCAGGGCATAGTAGTGCGTATAAGCGGCACAAAGAGAGGCGACGCTGAAAATGACCCAATCGGAGGTTTTACCGGAATGAAGAATGTTATGGAGTTACACATAGGACGCTAACACAAAGAAAGCGCCGAGTGAATACATTCGGGCCTCGACATTGAACATGATAGCGGTATCAGTCAAAGAGGCAAAAGTGGAAACAACAACTGCGGGAATCAATCCGAACTGTCTGAAAATCACTGTACAGGCAAGAATCAGAATGAGTCCATAGGGAATCAGAGCCGACAGATGATAGACATATCCGTGATTGCCCAGAAGATGATATAGGAGCTGTGTGAAAAGATAGTACAGCGGCGGATGGTTATCTGCCGCTGTGACTTGGAGCATTTCAAAAACATTCATTTGGGCAAGGCCGATGCTGAACCCCTCATCTCCCCAGAAGGAGTTGTCAAAAATGCGGACAAAGTGCATGGCGAACAGCACAAGGGCATACAGGTACAGCAGCCAGGGCAAAAACCTGCGGCTGCGCTGTGCCTGGGATGTGGGTGCGGAAAAAGACATAGGAACCTCCCAAAATGATAAAAAAAGCAAACAAACTCATCTTATTATATCATACAGCGGCAAAAGATGATATTGCAAAGCGGCCAAAAGCTGCAAAAATGTTTTGCGGGGGCAAAATGGCCCTGCATTTTCAAC
>ENA-UONS01002910-UONS01002910.1-human-gut-metagenome-genome-assembly--contig:-CS19-NODE-2910-length-12577-cov-5.572033_pt1 | contig 12577 bp, 7 predicted proteins | sample MGYA00242458_ERZ724005 | MGnify/ENA metagenome assembly ERZ724005
ATAGAAACCGCAGTGGGGTGTGTAGAGAATTATGTATATTTATTTAAAAACTTTGCCATATAAGTTTACCATATTTTTTGGTAAATTCTCTGGCTTTTCGGACAACATATATTTAAAAATTTCCAAATATATGAGATCCGATTTTATTGATTGTGCAGTTCCAAACATTTTGACACGTTTAAGAGCTGCTGCCATTTTTTCCTCTTCTTTAAGAATAAGTTTTGTTTCTTTGTTGCAGCAAAGCTTTGCCTGCTTCACTGACGAGAAACCTATTGCATTAAAAAGATCTTCTGCCGTCAATTCTCCCTTAAGATACTTAGCCATATATTCTTCATTTCCATTGATGATTTTCTCAAAGAGCATCCAATTTATATCATCTTCCGAGCAAACAAGCTTCATTTCTAAAAACCATTTGCTATTAAGTTCTAATAGCATATCATCAATTCCATATTCAGATAACGTTTTATTATCCGGTCCGAATTTAAAATCTGAATGATATGAAAGCCATTTATAAACTTCAATGTACATCTTAAGTTCATCCCAAGAAATGATTGCCAGTACTCGCTGATATTCCTCGTCAATGCTTTCTGTATATAATTCATAGCATTTAAATTTTTCTCTTAGAAAATTATTATATGGATTAATAGCTTCTTGTTCAAAAGTTTCAAGTCCATCTAAATTGCCATCTTTATAAACTTTTACTGCACTTTCAAGGAATTCCGGTTTAGCGGTCTTTATCCCCTGTTCCGTGCAATAATAGCCTAATCCTGAAACCCAAAGGACAGGAAACATTTTTTTCTTTAACTTGTTTCTTATTTCTTCAGCTTTGAGGCAATCCAGGTCTGGAACATTTTCATCCAGCTCTCCAAATTTTCTTATTTCTTTTTGTAAATCTTCTGGATATAATGCAATAAGATTTTGAATCATTTCCAACAATAAAGCCCCATCTGGAACATTTTCAAAACAATCCTTCTCCATACTAATCATCACTTCTGGTGTGAAATAAAAATTCTTATTAAACCATCTGCTTTGATTAATATCGATTCTGCCATTCACCACATCTTTCCAATGATATCCCTGATCTTTCAACACAACGCTCCATATTCTGAGCCATTTGCATCTTTCAACTGTTCCCATACTCTCAGGTGCTTTTAACTTTTTCGAAATCCTGTCAGCCATATCTTTGAACCCTTTTGAATATTGATAACAATATTCAACCGTTCTAAACTGCTTAAAAAAGTTCTCTCTCCAAATTTCAAATTTTCGCATTTTAAATTCGGAGCATGTATATTCCCTAAAATTATAGAACTTTCTTAATTTTGCATATCCTGTTGGACTTGCTGGTTTAACAACATTTTCAAAAAATTCGTTCAGCATCTTAATAGATATTGGACTTTCAGTATCCTCTGGAGCTAAGTCTTTGTAAATCAGAACCAATTGCTCAACTTCATAGTCACTCACTCCTTCTCTTTCTACTGCTCTTTTAACTAACTTCTCCAGCTCCTGAGCATCGCTTTCTTCCTGACTTTTTTCGGTTTGAATATTTGATGATTTCAGATTTTTCTGCTTAACAGCCTCCTCAATCATCTTGTTAAAATATTCTTCACCCCGTACATTTCTTGCTGCTGTCGCTGCACTTCCAAATAATAACTCCATAATAAATTTCTCCTTTTTATGTTTTTTGGCAATATTTTCTCTACACAAACTGAATTTTGCCATACATATATTTTACCACTTTATGTAAATAGTGTCAAACTACTTTTTGTATTGGGGACAGTTCTTTTCGCGAAAAGAAACGATCTAGCAAAAAAAGAAACGGTCCCAATACGAAAAAATCTATTTATTAGCCATAAAAGCCAACTCCAAAGCACCAGCTTTACTATCTGCACTGCAAATAAATCCTGCATTATGGCAAAATCTTGCAGATTCAACTCCTGTTACCTCTTGTAACTCTTTATCCCTTAATCCCCTCCATTTAATAGGTAAACTTTTCCTATTCTCGAAACTTCCAAGTTCAAGTGGAACTGCATATACATTGTATCCTCCTCTAGATGATGGAAATACTGCATAGTTTATTTTAAGAGCCTTTTCATTTTTAGAATTTAATAAAAACTCTTTCCAAGGTGCAAAAGTATCTAATACCATCACTCCGTTTTCAGAATCCTCAATTGCTTTGTCAACTAAATCTTTTGCTTTCATCTTAGAAAATGTATCTTTTAAAAACTCGTCAAATATGACCTCACATACACTTAATGCTTTCATAAAGTTTTCGTCACTATCAACTTCTTCATCCCATTTTGGGTTAAACAGTGACACTATGTGTGATAAATGCACATTTCTGTAATCTGCTTGTAATTTTGGAAGTTGTCCATTATCATTTGCATCTATAAATTGAATCATATTTCTGTCAATATAATCCAGTGTGTAATCAATTTCTTTTACATCATACTTCTCCAAAAGTTTTCTTCCAAATGCTTTCCAAATTAAGCCACAAGCCGCATATTTAACTCCATTTTCTCTTGCACCATTTCCTCCTAATTGATGATGGTCATATTCTCCAGCTCCTATATCATATATCATAACATCAGGTTTTGCCTGTGCCTTTTCTTGTTCCCTTACTTCAGGCAATCTTATTAAAATTATTTCTGGCATTATTTTTGATAATATTAATGTTGCAAATATTTCATCTGCATGAAATGTTCCAGCATGTGTTATGCAATTTGCTTCTTTTATGTCTTTCGTTATTTTTACATTCATTGTTTTTCCTCTTTTCTTTTTGAAAATTTTGAAATGGGGACGGTTCTTTTTTGAAAAAGGAACCGTCCCCATTTCAAAATGTACCAAAAAGACCCGGTCCCTTTGGTACATTTTACAAATTATCGACCGCCGCCGCCACCTCCGGCCACCGGCCTCCTCCTCCGCCTCCAGAGAAGCCACCGCCTCCTCCAGATCCTGAAGAGTATGATGATGAGTAGTTTGATGCATAAGCTGATGTAAATGCTGAACTCATCGAATTTGTAAAGCTTGAAGTAAAATTGTTATTTGTCATAAAGTACATATATCCATAAGATGGATCATCAAATTCAAAGCTTCTTCCAAGTTCTTTGTATACAGCTTTTAATTGTTTTATTACTTTATCAGCTATTCCAAAAGCTGTTGCATATACTAAAAATTGTTCCCAAATTACGATTTCTGGTATTTCTCTTTTATCTAACATCGAGAAATCTTCCATATATTTTTTTAGACCTTTCCACATTTGGCTCTCGTCTATACCTTTTTGAGTATATACATTTATTTTACTTGCATATTTACGTAGTGATAATCCTTTAAATACGCTCAATACTATAATACTCAATGCCCCAACTATCATTACCATTTCATTCATACTTTCAAGAAATGCTGGTAATAATCCTAATATTACAAATATTACTACCAAAACAAATGTAAAACTTAATACTGATTTTGTATTATAATTGCTTTTTTCTGTTGCTTCATTTTCGTCATATATAGCATTTTGCGAAAGCTCCCTTACACTTGCTTTTTCTATGTCGTCCTTTAATTCAACTAAATTTGATGAATGGGCCTTCATATATTTTTCAACATCTTTTATAGTTATTTCTTCTGCACCTTTTGCGGCTCCAACTATATATTGAAGTATTACTTTTTCCGTTTTTTCTAATTTATCGTCTGCCTCTTTTTTCAATATTTTGATTATTATGTTTTTCTTGTTGCTAGGATTTTCCTCGAATCCTATGTATTTTTTCAAACATAAGTCAAGCAATGTTGCAGAAAAAATATTTCCCATTTGGTTTGTTGATACAGTAGATAAAACCTCATTATATACATATACTGCCTGTGCTGGTGTTGCATTTTTTCTTGGCATTTCTCTAAAATATTCTAATTCTTGTGATGGTTTTATTTTTGTCTTTTTAGATGCTTCTTTTCTTATTTTTATTGAACTTCTTAAAAGCCAAACATCTATAATCGCAACTACTATTGCAAATATTACAGTTCCAGCTTTTTTAGCATTTTCGGCTCTTGCTCTTCTTGCATTTGCTTCATTAGCCCATACTGTTTCTTTTTCGATAACCTCATTTAGCCTTTCTCTAGAATATGTTCTTCCAGAGTTTGTTATCATTGCTGTTGGAAAAAGAGTTCTTATCTCTATATATCTTCCTGCTCTGAAATTATTTACCTCGAACTCTATTTTATTTGTAGCTGTAGCATAAATTTCTCCATTTAAGCCTTCTGTATGCCCCCAAACTTTTATATCTTCTTTTGATGATGCATTTTGAGGCAATAAAATTGTTCCTGTAACCTTATCTGCACTTACCTCAAAATCACTTCCCACAAATTGCCAATATAATTCTGCATAATCTTGATATTTGGCGATTGCATCATTTACTTTGTATGATATTTTATAAGTTTTTGTTGCACTACTATCATCTAAGCCAACTCCCCAAGCTATTTCGAAGTTTCCATCACTATTTTTCATACCATAGTAACAATCTTTGGTTACATGATACATAAGTGAATCTACTTTGCTGAATTTCTTTTCTGCATTGTTTGTGACTTCTGCAACTTCCACATCTGTTATTGATGAGTATTTGCTATTGTCTGTTTTGAATGTCTTGAAAAGTGTGTTTGTTTCAGATATTGATATGTCCCACGTTTCTGTTACATTCATACTTCCGTCTTGATTGATTTTAGCATCGAAGTCTAAGTTATCTAGGTATAAACTTCCTGCATTGCTTTTGGTGTTTCCTAATATTATGAATAGTATTAGGAATATTAGTGTTGTTATTATTTTTTTGATTTTCTTTGTTTTGTTCATTTGTTCCCCCTTTCTTTTCGGTATTATTTTATTATAAATGTTGGAAAATAGCAATGGGGTTTGGAAATTTTTTTGAAATGGGGACGGTTCCTTTTTGGAAAAGGAACCGTCCCTGTTTTTAAATTGTTGGAATATTTTTTATTTCCAGAGTCCAATACGAAAACCAACGCGGTAACTGGAATCGCTTGAATCTCCATTGCTGTGGTACTTAGCAGAACGTTCTAAACTGTCAGTATCGTAGCTACCTCCCCTATCAACACAAGGACAACTAGTGTTGTAGAACTCTCTTGTCCATTCATTTACTTTTCCTGCTATATCATACATATTCATTAACGAAAAACTTCCATCTGCTCCTGTTGTTAATAATACTGCTTCATTTACATTTTTTTATATGGACATGCTATAAAATTGTTTCCATAATCTGTTGAGTATTTTGCCTTCACATTTGTTATATTCCATAAATTATTATTATAATTTCCTATTGTTTCACTATTTAAAGTTAAGTTATCTTTTTGGGTTGTATTTTTGTTTTCTATATATTTTAATATTAAATCCCATTGTACTCCATATATCAAGCTACTTGTTACTCCATTGTAATTCATTCTTTCCGATAGTGTTTGTGCATCATCTCTTGTTACATAATTATATGGGTACATATTTGGTTTCGTTACCGCTTTATCACTCTCTATTATATTTGCCTCATTTTTTCTTGGTGTATTTCCTTCTAATCCAGCTTCATACCTTCCTATCCAAAATCCTCCATTCGTATACACACTTTTCAGCATATTTTTATAATCATCTGAATATGTTGTTCCATCAGTATTGGTATCTTTATAATCCGAATTAGAATAATCAACCGTATATGCCTTTAAGCAATCTCTTATTTTTTCCCAATTATCTGCATCACTTGGCTCTCCATTTTTATTATACTTTGAATCTTTATATATTGTTGTTGGTACTTCTACCCACACATACTCATTTCCATCTATATCTTTTATAACTAAACCAGAACTTAAATCTCCTTCTTTATATGAAAAAGTACTATTTGGAAAATAAGGTTTTGTTTCTTCTCTTGACGGCAACTTTCCTGTATATTGATTCATTATATCCTCATACCCTTGTAAAATTTTATTTTCATTTTCCTGTCCCAATTTTGTTTTCTCTTTGGCTTCTGATGCTCTATTTAATATTCCATTTTCCCCTGTTAGCATACTAATCGAAATACCTGCTAAAATAAGCAAAACTACTACTGTCACAACTAATGCAATTAATGTAATTCCCGCATTTTTCTCATTCAAATTATATTCTTTCACAATTCTTCCCTCCGTATAATATAAAAAAGAACTCCTTTTCACGCGTAAAATATACCACATTTTGCAATCGTTTTCAATTGCATTTATAAATGTAATTCATTTGTTTTATCATTGTAATATTTTCATTTATATGTATTCACACTAACTTTATATCAATCAGACATTTGTTAATTTTATAGTCTTTCATATTATCACCAAATCAAATATCATTATTCATATTAATTCCTTTTTGTAATATTTTTTCACATCATCATAAAAATTGTCCCAAAAAGAACCGGTCCCAATGGGACATTTTTCGCAAAAGGAACCGTCCCCAATCAGAAAAATTATACTACTAATGGGTTATAGAATAATAGTAAAAATGTAAATGCAAATAAGATTAGTAAAAATATTGCAAGTACAATTAAAATTGTCATTACACTATGAACTATATCTGATTTTGTTTCTGGGTTTCTTCCAACTGCTTCAGCTACTTTTGAGCCTAATATTCCCATTCCAATTCCCATTCCTAAAAATGCCATTCCAAGCATCATTCCGATACAATATAAAGATGCTACAAGTATACTTCCATTATCCATTTTCTTTTATTTCCTTTCTTTTTAATAATTTATAATTTTTGCAGTTAGATTTGTATTAACCTCTGCTCCATTATATTTTGTATTTTCTAATTTTATTTTTATTGAACTTCCTTTTATTTTATATTCGTCTGGTATTATAAAACTTCCTGAATATCCTGATGATGCTGCTTTTTCCAAATTTGCTTCTGTTAATGTTATTGAAGATTTAGTATCTTCATTTGTGTCATTTAGGTATACAATTATTTTTGCACCTTTATCATATACAAAATTACTATCTAGTTTTAAAGTATAGTATATTTTGTCTGTAGAAACTTTTGTTATTTCTAAACTTTCTGTTGGTGCTTTTGTTCTTACTGTCATAGTGTCCTCTACTTTTTCATCAACACTTGAATCTGAATATATTACTTTATAACCTATTTCAACTGAATAATTTGTATTTGGCTCTAATCCAGTAACTTTATATGATGTAGCATTTTTGTCTAGTGATATACTCGTTTGTTTTGTACCATCCGAAACTATTGCATATACAACATTATACTTATTTTCTGGGTCTGTTATAGCATAATTTATGTCTAGAGATGTCGTACCTACAGATAAACTATTTAAGGCTATGCTTTTTGTTAAAGATGCTTCATCTTTTTTTCCTGAATTTCCATTATATATGCTTTGGAAACCTGCAGCAACTTTTTGAATCCAGTTATTTAGTGAACCTACCCAAGATGTGTCTTGTTTATTGTTATTGTTATTATTTGCTCCATTTTGTATAATTGTTGTTTTGTTATTATCATTTTGCGTAGTAGTAGTTGTAGTGGTGGCTGAAGTTGTTATTTGTCCTTCTCCTGCTGTATTTTCAACTTGTCCAACCTCTGTTTCATTTACTACCTCATTTTGCCCCTCTGTAGTGTTTTCTTCTTCTCTTTTTACATATTCATTTGTACTTCCTATTATTTTCTTTAGGTTGATATTTTCATCATTATATGTCAAAATCTCATTTGCAACATCAAATTTGAAATCATCTGTTGATATTATCATTTCATTTATTGTTTTAGCATTTATCTTGTTATTTAATAAAAGTGCATTTCCAAGTTTATCTATAATTATTATTAAATAACTTTGAGTAGAAAGTGAGCCTGTATCATTTGTTATATTTCGTGCTGCAATTAAATATTTTCTATCATCTATTTTGTAGAATTGACTTTGTACATTTCCACTTACTGTATTATATCCTGAAATTTTGCTTATATCTCCACCTTTTAGTACTTGGTAAAAGTTTCCATATAAATCTAATGTTTTTTTATTTTTATCAAATGCTATTGCATAACCACCTAGGTTATATTCTTTCTTTGTTGTATCTTCTTTTAAGTAATAATTTCCAGTCCATTTCTTAAAAATTTTTGCATCATTTTCTAATTCAATGTAATTATAATCTTTGTCATATATACTCATTGTATTTGAAACCGGATATTCTTCTTTATCTGTTCTTACTACCATTATAACTGCTGTACATAATATGATTAATATTATTAAAACAATAAGTGCAAATATTGTAAAGTTCATTTTATTTCCTGATGTTAAATTTCTCAAAAGGGCATCACCTCCTATTCTTCATTATTTTCTTTATTTATCTCCATAAATATATGTTGTATCTATTTGTCCAACCAATATATCTCCTGCATAAAGATTCATTTTAACAGTATATGTAGTTTTCTCTTCAAATTCTATCGGCAATTTTGTTTTAAAATATATTACATTTTGATCTTCGTTTTCTGATAACCATTCTGGTACAAAAGAATTTGTCCAACTATTATTATTACTTAAATTAAATACAGAATAATCTATTTTGTCTATTTTATTAATATTGTAATAACTATCATAAAAACGTATTTCACAATATTTGCCATTTTGTACTAATGTAGCACTTCCTATTGCTACTCCTGCTGCATTATCTATTGCTTTTAGTGTGTATTTTTCTGTATGATCTTCTAGATTTTTTCCATTATTAGATTTATCATACTTCATTTCTAATTGTGCAACATAGTTATATGTATAATCAATATCTTCTTCTAATACATATACAGAGAAGTTTACCGAATGTTCCTTTAAATTAAATGTACTTCCAGTAACATTACTTCCATCTTGATATTTATCATAAATATTTACTTCAACTTTTTTGTTTATATCATCTTTATATTTATAAACATGTAATGAATATTCTCCCCAATCAGATCCTTGTATAATTGCATCTTTGTCATTAATAGAAACAAGTACTCTCATATATTTTAAATTTGCTGTTCTTTGTATTCTTTCCATTTTTAAACCAATTGCTGGTTCTGTTAGGTTTGAAAGTGTAAATTTACTTGTATTGTTTTCAATTTCACATTCTTCATTTCCATTTATTGTAACCATTGGTGTTATTTTTAGTATGTAATCTTCTCCCATTGTAAACACATTGTTTTCAGGGCTTATCGCAATTTGTTCTGATACCTTTTCAAATCTATTTCCATTAATATAGCTTGGATTTGTAACAACCAATGTGCCATCTACTATTTGATAATTTGCATCATCATTTGAAGATTTTATGTTGTTTTCTGTAAGATTAATTTGTGTTTTTCCATCTTTTTTGTAGAATGTATATTTTGTCTTTTCATACATTGTTGATCTTTCATTATCTACATTATATGAAATGTTTATAAACTTTTTGCTGTAATTTTCTGCAGTATATTCTACTTTTATATTTTCTATTCCTATTGTTGCTAATGTTTCAAATTTGTAGGCTACTCCAATTTCTTTTGTGTCTTTATCATAAGTATATAAGTAATCTGAACCATCTAAATACTTAAATCTTACTTGGTAAAACTCGGCTGGTGATAAATTATCTAATGTATAATCTCCTAATTGACTTACTGGTATTTCTTTTGTTTCACATTCATTCCAATTTGGTATAGCATTTTCATCTTTTGAATGCCATATTTCCATATATACTTTATCTATATTTACATTTAATGGATTTAATAATGTTACATTTAAGTTAGCTGTACTAATTGTTGTTTTTGCATTATTAAATTTTATACCAAGTCTTATGTTTTTAATGTTTATTTTGTGTTCGATATTTTGGTCAACTTGTTTTGCTACAACTTCTTTTTGAACTATTATATTGTCATTTTGTTTTAAACCTGATGGTGAATATTGAAGGTCAAGTGTAGTTCCATTTTGATTATTATTAATATTGTCAATAGTTTTAATACCCAATTGTACTTTATCATCTAAAGCATAATAACGATATTCAAACATATTTCCATTTATTTCTCCCTCTGTTTTTATAAAGCTATTTCCCTCAACAGTCATATAACTATTTTCAGAATTTGTATATGTAGCATATTTTTCTCCATCATCTGGTATAAATCCAATTCTTCCATTATCATAATATGCTGTAACAGATAAGGTTATATCTCTGTCTATGAAGTGACTAAAGTTTTGATTATTTAATAGTTCTAATAAATCTACAACTAAATAATTTCCGTTTTCTGTATCTAGCTTCATAAGTCCTGTTGTTATTTCTTCTTTTCCGTTGTTAAAAGTTACAGTTGCTGCTGCCACTCTATTTACATCATTTCCTGCTAATTGTATTATTACATTATTTGGATTATTGCTGTTATTGTATACAATATTTTCAATTCTTATATCATCACAACTTACTATACCTTCAAATTTTTGTGTAATCAAATTCTGTAGTGTATAGGCACCTGACTGTACTTTATTTAAATTCTTTGTATATCCAATTTTATATGTGGTACCAGCTGTTAAAGTTCCTACAACTGTTTCTCCAATTTGCCCATCTGTTTTAACTTCTATTTTGGAATTTTGTATTGTTCCATTAACAGATAAATTCAAATATGCATATTCTGTTGTAATGTGTGCTTCATAATATAGCGCCTTATCTACATCTGTACAAGAATATCTATATGTAATTGTAGATTCATCCGATGTTTTTGGATACATTACAAATTTTGGTTCCTGTTTTTTTGGAAATAACATATCTGTTTTTAAGCTCTTGTTATCGTACGTAGTGTTTCCATCACTTTGACAATTTGGCCAAACTATTTCATTTCCTTCTACATCGGCATAAGTTACAGTATATGAAAAGAAATATCCATTTCCTCTGTGAAGTCCTGTATTGTTGTCGTCTTTTGCTGTACTTATAGTTCCATCTTTTAGTTCAAATATTGCTGTCGGTGCTTTTTCTTGATTAACAAAATCTAAAGTTTTTGTTAATTGTTTTCCGTTTTCGTCTTTAACCTCATTTCCGTTGCTATCCCAAGCATAATAAGTTATTTTCTTAGCTGTTAGTGAACCTTTATTTTCGAAACCTGTACCTACAGAATATCCTACATAAGTATCATTATCTAAGTCAGCTCTTTTTTCTATGCCATATCTACTTGCACTTCCATTTGTTATTGCTGTTGCTGTTAGCTTTTTATATTCTTCTGTAACATCTGCTGTTGTTCCTTTTCCCTTAACAATTATATATGCAGCTGAATATGTTTCATTTGCTTTTTCATCTGTATAAGTTGTATTTCCTGTATTTTCATTACCATCATCTGCTGATTTTATAGGAATTTTGTTTGAATATGTTGTACCATCTATTGTAGCTGTAACAATAACTTGGTAATTTACTTCTGTATAACTTGATTCTTTTCCTCCCCCTATAAATGATGGAGTTACAACCAAAGTATTATCAAAAAACAATTCTTGTAAACTGTTTACTTCTTTTTTTACTTTTACATTATTTAAACAAGATGTAAAGTTGCTTTCTGTTATTGTACGTGTCCAATTCTTATATTCACCATTGTTTATATCTCCAGACCCCTCATAAAGCATAAGGTTTACACTTGATAATCCCTCTCTTGCAACATTGTCCCCTTCTAGGTTTAAATCTACTGCAAAAGCACTTGTTGCACTTGTTCTTGAATTAAGATTAGCTGTTAAATTTTCATAAGAGCCTGTTGTAACTATACTACTTCCAATATGAGTATTTTTATAATCTCCATTACCATCTTTAAGATTTATTGTTCCATATACCGCAAATGTGTATGAAGTTTCTGCTTTTAATCCTTTTTTGCTACTACCTTTTTCTCCAATGTCTACCCATATTTTAATTACTTCATTTCCTTCTGCATCTGTTGTTCTTTCATCTGCTTGAAGAGTTGTTCTTTTTACATATACATTTCCCTCATCTACATCACTGTAATACGTAATTGTTAACGGATTATCGCTATCTACTGTTATAGTATTATCATTATCTATTATATATAGCCATCCTCTTATTTCTGTTGGTGGATAATCACTATATTGTCTTTCAAATTTTACAGTTGGAAATGTTGATCCATTTAATGCAAATGCTCCGCAAATTTGGCTTTCAACATCTACATATTTTTCATTATCATTTGTTGTTGCAATTACTTTAAATCCGTAATATTCTCCTCTTTTTATTCCAGATTCACTATTCTCATCAGCTACTGTTAATGTTATTTCTTTGTTTGTTGTTTCTCTTTGATATATTACATTTTTCGTATCATAATCTAATCTATATTTTCCATCTGCATCCTCAATTTGGGTGTATTTGTAAACTACATATTTGTAATTTTGTATTGAGTTATCATTGTCTGTCACATTGTCTATATATAACGTAAATGTTCCATCTCTTTTATTTATAGAGTAATTTAAGTTATTTATACTTGCTTTTGATTTTAAGGTTTTGCATTTAGTATTTATAACCCAATTTTCCCCATTTTTAATTATGCCATTATATGTTATACTTGATATTTTTACTATGTAATCAGTGTTTGCTGGTA
>ENA-UONS01002911-UONS01002911.1-human-gut-metagenome-genome-assembly--contig:-CS19-NODE-2911-length-12574-cov-8.687515_pt1 | contig 12574 bp, 10 predicted proteins | sample MGYA00242458_ERZ724005 | MGnify/ENA metagenome assembly ERZ724005
TATGTGTATTTGGAATTTCTCATTTTGGCTTGTACTATTTATATTCTAGCACCATCCCCTACTCTGTCATCATGTGGATGATCCAATATCAGGTTTTCATACTCAATCTGCCGTTTTATCTGATCTTCCACTTCCCGATATGAAGAGAGGGAGAAATCTTTGTTAAAGTCTTTGTATGTATTCTTTGTATATGTCTCCCCCAAATCGGGGACAGCTGTCACTTTTTTCGGGGATACCCTCTCACTTATATTAGTGACCCCTGTCACTTTTTTCGGTGGGGGCTGTCCCCCAAATGAGTGATAGGGGGTATCTGGTATCCCTATGAATGCATTTTCCAACGTTTCCGGATAGGTTAATTGAATTAATACATCTACATCCAGATTTAGGAACATGACATTGGAGTAAAGTTGCCCTTTGATGTTGACTGTCCGAAATACCCTTGTTACCACTCCTAGCTTTTCCAGTTCAACGATAGCGTTCACCGCATCTCGTTTCGTGATACCAAACTGATCCGCCAACTGCTGATAGTTTCTCTGTAGAATGTCAGCCTGGAATTTCTTTTTGAATCCACACAACTGCCCGGTTGCCTCATCCCGGATTTCCATCGGCCTATACCAGTACACAATATCTGCCAGAATAATGATTGCATTCAGGTTTGGTTTTCCGGTTTCTTTTTTAATTGTGTGATACCAGGTGGACGGAATGACATTTCCCGTAAACTGCAGGCGGCACATCCTGTTTACTGTTTCACTTCCAGTGTCAAATAGATTACTCATAGACACCTCCTGACTTAGACTGTGGGCTTATTCGTCCCTGCCCTTAGTCAGATATTCCATGATTTTATCTGTATTCAGCTCACGAACCCTCACCCCCTCTCCAAAATATGCTCTGAGCACATTCGCCTGGTAATCTAAGCAGATGATTGTTCCTTTCTGCTTCCAGCCAATTTCCTGCTTTATGCGACACAAATGACGCATATCCAATTCATGACAGAAATAGATTAGCTGCATGTCCTTATCAAAGCCCTCGCTTAAGGCGTATTGTTTACGCCTTGGATACTTTACTAATGTTGCTAACAGATTTTTTATCTTCTCCCGTTTCCAGGAAGTTAATAGAAGCTCCATCTGAACCTTTGCGTTATCTGTCCGCGGGATGTAATAATAGTGTTCGTACACATCATCTACCTGATATAGATTTTTGCGAACACCGCCATCACTATTTAAAAGTTCAAGAAGGAAATCCATAGTATTTCCCAAGATAAGCGAATCAGCCTGTCGTAATCCTCCACCAATTAACAGCATACGTTCGGTCCAGGTACGCATTGCCATTTCCATCTTTTGCGCCCATTTCATTCTTTTTGCCATGGTGTTGTAAACGACATAAGCTGTATCCCCGGTAAGTAGCACGCCGCAGGCTCTGGAACCCTTGATTGCTTCTGCGCTCTCTTTGTATTCCAGACTGCCATAATACACTGCTTTTTTCCCACTTTTTTCAAACCCATTTCCAAGATCTGGCTTTGAAAAATCTCAATACCCATCTTCCAAAGAAAGACCCATACCTCGCTCATCCGATAAAGCCGCAGCCTCTTTTCCGGTTCACTTTTCACATGATTGGTCTGTGCAGATCCAGAAAGAAAAAAGGAAAGGTCATCTTCATACCTCTCCAGAAGATACCTTTTCCCTTTACCCCTTAACACATACCCCTTATATCCGCCTGCATTTCTCACAGAGATATAATTTTCCTTTTTCAGCCTGGTAATAAGAGCTGCTGCATAAGATTCTGATTCTACAATTTCTCCTACCAGGCCTGCTGGCAATTCCCCTGATATCGCAATCAGTCTTAACAACACATCCTCCTTTTTCATTTCCACCTCCCACTCAAAATCAATAAGAATCTGTACCCTATATGTTGAATACTTGGGTATCTTTTCTGGATTCTCATATCCCAAAATGCCTTATTTTTCAAACACTTAAATGCCTATTCTATATATCGAATTTTTCTGATCTTAAAGTGCTTCTTTTTCGATATCCAAAAGCTGGCTGTTTTCACGGATCCAACCTGGAAATTTCTTAGCCTCCATCACATATAATAATGTGCCATCTTCCATTCCAAGCCTAGTTGTATGAAAAGTATCCACATAAAAACCACTATCTGACTTCATACAGAAACTGGAAACAATGTCCAGTACATGTTTTTCCTCAATGTTATCGTGATCCCGAACACGTCCTACCAAAGGCAGATTTTTATTATAAACATGCACAAAACAGACAAGGCATTCTTCGAAAAATGGGATTTCCAGCGCCTTTTTTACCCGTTCCAAGCACCAGTTCTGAAGTGCTGTATGCAGTGGCTTGTATAAAAAATCCGTGTAAAAATCTTTTCTATGGGGCACCAGAAGTGGCAATGCCACCTTTAGGATTCCCTCAGAAAATTCCACCTCGATTCCATGAATGGTCACAAGCTCCGCCTTGTAGTTTTCGTATTGAACTGGGTTAACTGTCACTTCTAAGGTAAGCCTTCGAAGCTTATCGGTTAATTTTTCAGATGTTTTTGCGGCTTCCAGGACTAACTCCGTGAAATAATCATATTGAAGTTCCGATTTTAAACGGACACACGAAGTAAGAACATTCCGCGACTCCGCCATATATTGCTCCATCCGCCAGCTTAAAGCCTGAGTCTCATCCAGCTGGTCCTTAATTTTTCCAAACGGCTCAGTACTATTCTTCTGATCCGCCTTGACTATATTGGTAATACTCGACTTCCCCACCTTCTTTCACAACACAATACCCAATCACATCCGCTATGTGAATAGCCGATATATAATCGGGATTTTCGACTACAATAATATGTCCGCAACTGTCAATTTTTTTCCGCGAAAACAGATTGTTTACCACCGTAACTTCCGCCTCTGAAATGTACAAAATATCAAAGATTTCTCCCTCTCCGTAGAATACGATCCGTACCGGATACTCTTCCTTCGAAGCAGGAAAGTGTTCTTCCACTTGTTTCTTTTTCATCACATCAACCAGTACCCAGACAGCCTTCATAGTTCCCAGATCCTTAGCAGCAATTGCTTCCTCACTTGCTGCCACCACTTCCAGTTCTGGATGAATGAAAACCTGCCGCTCTTTTTCCAACGCCTTAAATGCTTTTCCTACAAAATGATCCCTGCCATCTAATGCAAAATAAGCATAAATCTGTGCCTTTTCCAAAACATGGTATTTCTGCACAAGCTCTCTGGTTTCAGCAATGACAGGTCTTTGTTTATTCTCCATTTTTTAATACCTCCAGCCAATCTTTTCAATTATCTCTATGACGCATAAAGGACGTTTTCTTTACGTCATTTATAACAACATTCACATTTTTTGTGATAATACGTCTTATATGTGTCTTTCTATACGTCATGAATGACATTTACCATTTTTTCAAACACGAATGCGTCATATATGCCGTACTCTATACGTTTTCTATACGTCCTTTATGTGTCATTCCGTGTTTCCATAAGCGGATTCCCCATACTTTTGAATCCTGCCTTTTAATTTCTGCAGGTCCTTCCGGTCTGTTGTGATCAGATCCTTTTCTAACTGACTTGCTTTAAACTCAACAACCAGGTTATTGCTATTTGTTGAAATAAGTCCACAACCTCTCTCAAAGTGAACAATAGAATTAAACTCCGCTTCTGATAAATCCAGTTCCTTTTGTATCAGCTCTGCCTCTGCCACCTCCAGGTTTAAAATGATTTTGGTTTTCGCGTTGCTTAAGATTCCTCTTCCAATCTTGCCTCCGTTCAACTCATAGTAATCAACAAGATCCTGTGAGGCACTGATTGCAGCTCCACCATAAGCACGAATGGTTTTGTAGATTCCCTGGATATAGTCAGCTGCAAGTTCATTAGAGGACAACAGCTTCCAGGCTTCATCAATGAAGATTGCTTTTTCTCTGGTTCGGTCTTCCTTCGTCCGAGACCATACGTAATCAAGTGCTACAAACATTCCAATCAGCAGATCTCCTGATAATTCAGAAATGTCAAGTACCACATATTTATTATTCAGATCCACATTCGTCTGCTGGTTAAAGCTGGCTGCGGAACCGTTCACCAGACGATTTAAGATATTGGCAAGCCGCTTACACTCTTCCTTTCGAAGAAGGACTTCGTGTAAATCTCCCAGGATTGGCATTTTTCTATAACCCCCTGGCTTTGTCGGATCAAACAGACTCTGGTTATCATGGGTGATTCCCTTTTCCTGGTAACAGATCACCATAGCCTCATCAAGAAGCTGCTTTTCCTCATGCGTCATATCTGGTACCAGAAGGCTGAAAAAGATATGCAGGCTTTGGATCTTCACGGCTAGTTCTGAACGTTCCGAAACATATCCATCCAACAGCTCACTGGTAGCTTTATCAGACTGCCTGATTTCCATAACGTTGATACAATTGGAAGATGCTGGCGAAATCTGAATGAATGTGCCACCAATGTTATTGCAGGCCCTGGCAAATTCGTGTCCTTTATCCGGGGCAATGATAAATACCTGGATATTTTTTCTTCTCATACGTAGCGCCATAAGCTGCATGGTGAACGTCTTTCCGGAACCAGAAGTCCCGAATATAACCATATTGGCATTTTTATAAACAGACGTATTGAAAATATCCACCAGAACAAGGGAACTGTTTGCCTTATTCACGCCCATCAAAATACCATCTTTATCCGACATTTCATAGGCAGTAAATGGATAGCAGGCCGCAGCTCCTGATGTTAGAACATTTCGTTTGGATCTTTCATAGATTTTCTTATCCAGGCACAACAGGGGAAGAGAGGACAAAAATCCCTGTTCTTCCCCGAATAGACACTTGGATACCCCGATATCCTGCGAATTTAACAGCTTTATCATCTCTTTTGAGCGCCATTCAACTTCCCGCGCACTATGCCCTGTAACGGTAATTAAGGTGCTCATATAGTAAAATTCTTCGCTTCCAGAGAGTCCACGTTTCAGGTAATAACCTGCCTGAATGGATTCACTTAAACTGTCAAAATCACTGTTGGAATCAAAGGTATCTTTTATTTTTGAGCGGTTCAAACGGATCCGCCGCCCGATCCGCTCCATGCTTTTATTTTTATCCTGGCGAAAGAAAAACAAATCTATATCAATTCCCTCACCAGCGTTAATGAGAAGGGAAAGCCATCCAGCAGGCACCCTGGAACGATATCTGCCAGATGGAATATAGAGGTAGGCATGATAAATGCCATCCAGAATCACATATTTATAGCTTTTAAAATTCAAAGAATCTGGTGCAATCAGCTCTGTCACCGGAATTTTTGCCACACTTTCTTTCCCGTTTTCCAAGATATAATGATTCCGTACTTTTTCAATCCGCTCATCCAACGTTGTTTTAAGGCTCGTATCCCGATTTAAAAGCTGATAAAACACTTCCACACAAAACCGAGTTTCATTTTTATGTTCCAGGACCACATTTCCGCACATGGCAAGATATTTCTTCGCAGTCTGTACTGCAGACTGTAAATACAAAAACATATCTCTTTCGTTTACAGATTTGGTTCCGCTTAATGGATATTCAAAAATGAGAAAGAAACGGCGTGTAATGGCTTCCCGGGTTCCTAGCTGTGTCAGGAGCTTTGCATAATCTTCCTGTAAGATTCTGCATCGTTCATCTGGTTCCTGTTCTGCTTCTCTTCGTATCTTCTCTATATATTCTTTAATATCCGCTTTCTTGGATAAAACCTTAAACTGCAGGTTTGGTGGTGCAATTTTCAGATACGAGGCAAAAGAATAAATGATATTTCTTTTCTCAGACGCAGAACGGAGCAGAAAGTTGATAGGCAAAATTTCAATGATCTTAATGTACCTTTCATCTTTTGTTTGAATCACTCCATTTTTTATCTGACTGATTGGCAAATAGGACGAAGCCCAGGTCACTGGAAGAATATCCAGGTCACCGGCGTTCTCTTCCCTGCCTTTTGTTTCTACCTGTTCTGTATCTTTCACCGGAATAGGCTGTTTTTCCTTTACAGTTTCTTCCTCTGTCTGCACAGCCAGATTTTTCCGGAGGCTGCGTTCTTCTGCTTCCTGTTCATGGAACCGGGCGACAGCTTCCCGTTTTTCTTTTTGCGCCTGTAATCTGTCTTCTTTTTTCCGAAGTTTTTCTTCCTGCACATCCTGGCGTTTTTGAAGTCTGGCAGTATTCTTTCGCTCACGCTCCTGCTGCCGTTTTTCCCTTTTTTCGAGTTTCTCGGATTTCTTCGCCTCCTTCAGTTTTCTCTTCAGTTCTTCGACTTCGCTTCCGATCTCTGCCACCCTCCTTTTTTCTCTTTTTATGTTCCCGTCTGCAGCGTTTCTTCTGCTGTTTCCGGATACGGCGGTTTCGTTTCAAACGGTACTGACCGCTTGGTGCAGTTAAAACACGCCTTTTCACCATATACGAAAACAGCTGGATAAGAAAAGAGGAAAGACTTTCGCCCTGGACACCGATCACCGCCAATATCACAAGCGGCAGAATCAGGATGATCCCGACATAAATCTTCCCTTTTATTCCAAGATTTAAGAATACTAAAAAACGGATTCCAATAAGTGCCAAAAATGCCGCTTCTACTACGTTTCGGGCTTCTGCCCTTCCAGAGAACAAGGTTCCCTCTTTTACAAAATTAGGTGGAATGATATATACGTCTGAATGGTCATTTTGTGCCATTTTTGTGAAGCTCCTTTCCTGTTATCTCTTTTTAGACCATATCAGGCCACCGATTGCGACAATTAGAACCACCCCTATACCGAGCAGTATAAATGGATTCTTCTGTTTTACTGCATCCACGATATTCACCTCCTGTGCTTGATTTTCTAAAATTCCCTCTGCCTCCTCTTCCTGTCCTTTCTCCTGAAGCACATTCATTTCATCAATAGGATTTTCATTTTCCTCTGCAACCTGAGATTCTTCCCCTGCTGCATGGATATTCTCTATAACGACTTCTGTTACTGTAATCTTTTGCACCAGGAGACCTTCTTCTGGAAGATTCTGATACATATTCGAAAACTCTGTTACAAAAGACAGATCTCCTTCTGTTGCACTTACAGACTGAATCCGATAAGTTCCACTTCCAGTGGACAGATTCCACTCATAGAAGTTGTCCGCATTTAGGAATACAGTTTGGGTTACTCCATTTTGTTCTTCTAAAGCAACCTCTATCGTACCGGCAAATCCGTCAAAAACCCGTGCCCGAAATGCAATGACTGCCGGAACCTGTTCGGTACCTATATAATTATCTTCCAACTCTGCTTCCATGGATTCCGAGCGTCTAAGGATAGCGCCCTCTTCATCAAAGAGCACATATTTTCCAGCTGGATTGACGGTATCATAGCCCCAGCCATTCCGAAGCATTTCTCCACTTTCCAGATATCCATGTCCGTCATCCCAGGATACAATCTGTGGAAGATCTGTAGCATTCTGCATGTCAGTGTTTGCAAGTACCGTAATTGGCATTGCCAGTAATGCAGAAGAATATAGTCCCATAAGCAATCCATATTTCAAGTGTCCGTCCATACTCAACCCTCTCATTTCCAAATGATCCAAAAGGCTCCATCTGCCAGGTCACGGCCGTAAGAAGCAATCGTTTCCACACTGTACACTTTCCCAGTACGTTCCCTGCTGGCACAATCGGCAATGGTGATATAGCCATCTTTGGTAACACCTGTCAGAACAATAAAATGCCCGCTTCCACTGCCCGTGATGGTGTAGGCCTCACAAATTTCCACCACCATTTTTCCGTCTTTCAAGGCATTTACAACATCTCCCATTCGGTCTTTTCCCACTCTTTCACAGTTAAGTCCCCAGTGATGGGCTGCATTCATCGGAAAGGAATGGCATGTTCCAAGCCCATAGATATATTCCCCGTTTGCAATGGAAAACGCGCAGGTCATCTCCGGAGTCACCGTCTGCCCGGTTAAGGTTGAAATTACAATAGCAAGGGATGTTGGACCGCATCCAGAGGCTTTGATCGTACTGGCTCCATAAGACATGGTAGCCCAGGGATCTTCTCCCTGGTTATAATAAACAACCTTTTTGACACCTTTTCCCACCGTATCATAGGTGATAATATCCCCAGTCGCGTCAATATTGCCGATATAGGTATCACCCCCACTGGTTCCGCCAGTCAGAAAGTCCGTCCAGTGAAAGACATTGTAAAGGGCATTTTTGACAGCATCTACACCGCCTTGCAGGTATTCCAACAGCTTTAATACAAAATTGAATGTGCTTTCATTTGTCACATATTTATATTGATAGCCGCTGCTGCCTGTCAGCTGTGTGTTCAAGATCAATGCCAGAGTGTACTCTACAACCTTTGTCGTTACCGTCCGCTTTTCTTCCCAGGCATTGCCTCCCTGCTCCAGGACCTGCCGATAAGTCTGTTCATCTGTCTCTGCCCGGCTTCCATTCACTTCCAGACAGTAGACTTTCTGTTCCATTTGGCCTTCCCGTTCATCTGTTACAGTCCATGAAAAAAAACTGTCCACATTTTGTGCGACAGCCTCCTTTAACACCTGATATGACTTTTCCAGGGACTCCTGATCTGTTTTTGTTTCTGTAGAAGTACCGGATGTACTATCGTGAATCTCGACAAGCCCTAACACTTTCTTGACATAGGCCTGGGTTTCGGAATATGGCGGTACTTGATAACCATATTTGATAACTGCATAAGGTCCTGCATTATATCCTGCGACTGCTAGCTCTAAGCCATTTGAATAGCCTTTAAATTGCTCTACCAGCTGGCTGATGAATTTGGCGCCGCCCATAATATTCTGGTACGGATCATAAGGATTGGATACTCCAAGGGAAGCCGCCGTATCCGGCATAAGCTGCATTAAGCCTATCGCCCCAGCACCTGATACTACATTCGGGCTGAAATCAGACTCCGTTTTACAGATTGCAAGAAGCAGCGCCACAGGTACATTATAGGTCCTGGCAGCTTCCTGAAAATAGGCATCATAAGGGCTGGAAAGGTTAGTGTCCATATCAAGTCCCAGGACATTTGAATATCCAAGGAAAGAAGATATGGTGCTGTTGTCGCATTTATCCATGAACATAACAGAAAGATAATAGGATAAGCTTCTTTTTAGTTTTGTCTCAAACTCATCCACCACAACCAATGTAGCATCAGCATATTTTTCCATCTGGTCTGCCTGGATTTCCTGCAAATGTAAATCCCTCTGCTGTCCTATGATCTGCAATATCTCATTCTGACAGTCTGCGTTTTGCAGAATTTGCTCCGTTCTGCTTCTGATATTTGCAAGCTGGTTGGACTGTGCCTCATTTGCATAGGAATCCGCGTTGGCAAAACCCAGATAATGAAATATAATTCCGATCATGTTTGCAATAATAAACATCCACAAAAAAAGAAATAGAAATATAGCACCAAACACCTTCCAAACTGTTTTGCTGCCAGCCAAGGTTCCTACTAATGTTCCAAGCGGTCCTGCCATGGCAGTCCCGGCTGCCGCACCAGCAGCAGTTCTCCCAGCTTTTACAGCAGCCGATACCGCATAAGCAGCTTGTGCCGAATGAGCGATCATTTCACTCCCCTCATCAAGAGGGGAATTCTCTTGTCTTTCGTCATCCATAGCTTAATCCTCCAACCTTCCGGTATCTCTGTCACCCTGTTTCTGTCCTCTTAACTCACTTCTTGATTTCGGAATTTCCCGAATTCTATGAGGATTGCGTAGCAGTTCCATATTCATAGGCATTTGTGCATCTTCCGTCTGGATTTCTTCCATACCATTTATTTCCTCTGGAAGTGTAAAGCTGTCATTTGCCTCTTCGATTGGATCCAGATTATCCTGTTCCAGGTACTCGTCTGGTTTCTGAATAAAACTGTCTTCAGATTCATTTGTTCCGGTAAAACTGTCTACAGCAGAATTTCCAGTTGTAGAATAATTCCCGTAGCCACCGGCTTCTGCTTCCTGTGCAAAAGGCTCTCCCATGTTGGTAAGCTGCTTCTCACTTTCTATATTCCCAGAAATACCAGAATTCGAATATATAGGCGTTTCCATTTGGGGAACATCCGACATGTTACCAGAAACATTTCCTGCCTCTTCCGAAAAACTATTCGCGCCATTTACATCCATTTCTGGATTTGCATGAACACTCTCATTTCCAGACACAGCGTCCAGGATTCCCAAATCCGCACTGGAAGCAAAAAAATCTCCGTTTTCACCTGCAACATTTTCATCTGAACCTGAATACCTGCCATTTAAGCTACCAGATACATCCGATTCAAAACCACTGGCAGAATAAGATAGTTCACCTTTTTCTTCTGAAGATGTATTTCTGTCCGCCTCCTGGCTTTTGTTACCAATGCCACCTCCCAAATCCATTTCCATTGCATAATCCGAAGGCCCCATGCCTGTCTCCGAAGCCGGATATTCACCCAGTTCTGCCATAATGCCATTATCACTGTTAAATGCAGATGCTCCTTCAAATGGTTGCTCTTCAAAAGACATAGGATCACTCCGGGCGGTGGTTTTTCCATCCGGGAAATTAGGTTCTCCTGGATTCTCCATTTCACCCAGACTACTTCCACTTGATAGTGCTTCAGAGAATCCATCTTCCATAGTTTCGTTTGGAGTAACACCATCTGAAGAAACCACCTCTGTTCCTGAAGCTTCCTGGTATTCCGGTAAACTTCCCGCATTCAGATCCATTACATTCCCTTCTGATTCTACAAAATCATCGGATTCCATCACAGGCTCAATTTCACTCGAAGATGTTGCCTCATTTTCAATTGTCCCAGAAGCATAAGATGTACCAGAAGTCTCCGTTCCATTTGCACGAATTCCTAGCTCATCAAGTACATTTGCTGAAGCGGTATTTGAAGCATTCATACTCTTGGTATCTCCAGCCGCAGTTTCATGCTTTTCTGGATATTCCGTATCAAAATCACCACTTTGAAACAAAGATTCAATATCCACTTCACTTCCTCCAGAGGGATTCATAGGGATAGGCCCCGTAGGTTCGGTAAAGCCATTTGCGCTACCTAAGTTTCCCATATTCGTAGAGCTCCCAGTACCATTTCCGCTTCCATTCGTTCCAGAGAATGCCCTTCCTGCCTGTGAAAAAATTCGCTGTGCCGCCATGGCTGCTCCGAGTGCTCCCATGCCCGGGGAAGGCCGTCCAAGATTCACGCCTAACGCCGCCATATAAGAATCTAGTTTGAATGTAATTTTGCAAAAGCCCACCAGACACAAAGTTGCTACAAAAAACTTCGTGAACCCATAGCTGCTTGCCATCATGTTTCCATAACCAGACAAAAACATTTTTAGGCACCAGGCATTTAAGATGATCAGAACTACCTGGCCTCCAAACATTTTTGCCCAGGATGCAAGGATGTTGTTAGTGGACTTAGATCCGCCTGTTGCAAATGCCAATGGTGCTGTATAAGAAAACACGCCCAGAAGGACATACCGTTCCGCAATTACAAACAGCATTTTAAAATAATTCCACGCAACTACAAACTGCATAATGAGCATTAAGATTGCTATGCTGATTGTTCCAAGCCCAAGCGGTGCTGTAATCCCCTCTAAGGCAGTTACATACTCCGAAAAACTTTGCACCTTGATGTCAGTTCCAATCACCCATTGATATGGGGTTCCCGCAATTTTCAATATGTAATTAATAACAGGCTTTGAGGCAACCACAAAGAACAAGCAGATGGAAGAACGTCCAATTAACTCGATTGGTTCTTCTGCATTTATTCCAACCTTCCCGAACATGGATTTGAACAGCTGCCAGATTAGAATCATAAGCAACAGCGCAATTCCCATAGGGACGATCACATTCTGGTACAAACTTCCTACTACAGAAAACAGTTCTTCAAACAGGGAGAGGTTACAGGATAGTAAATCTGTAAATACATCCGTAATCAGTCCCATCATATCGATGATAAACTGAGATACCATTTCTTTGACTGCATCTACCAGAAGATCCAGCAGCCAGCTCATGTTTCATTCATATCTATTATAGATACCCTCCTTTTATGCCGGGAGAGCTCCGGCTTTTTCTTTTCTTCAGATCATCCCGTAAACATGCTTTGTGGAATAATCTTTTCCAGATACGTTACAATCGCACCCAATGTCATAAGTGCCGCCCAGCAGATAACAATCCTTTTTAACCAGGATCTGGATTCATCCACAGTTCGTCCCGATTTGCTAAAATTCATTAAAAAAAGGCATACTGCCGCACAAACCACAGCTGCCACAGTTGCAATGCCAGCTACGTCTGTATAAACCGTCTGCATTGCATTTTTCGCAGTTGCAAAAATGTCATCCGCATACACGGGTACTGCGGTCATAAGAAGTACACCTGTCACACAGTATACAATTGGAAGCGCTTTTACAAGCCAGTTTTTCTTTCCAAAACGTGCAGCAATTTCATCTTTTACTTTCTGTTTTTCCATAGACTTCCTCCCTTCAACTAAACTCCGGAAGATCAGCTTCTTACAAGGTCCTTCTGTGCAATCCGGGTAGAGTAGGCGGATGAAATTTTCATCCGCCCCTCATCAAACCGTGCATGAGGT
>ENA-UONS01002913-UONS01002913.1-human-gut-metagenome-genome-assembly--contig:-CS19-NODE-2913-length-12570-cov-6.825809_pt1 | contig 12570 bp, 11 predicted proteins | sample MGYA00242458_ERZ724005 | MGnify/ENA metagenome assembly ERZ724005
CACATCCGGAGCCTTTATGGTAGTGCGGATTAAATCAGAGGTTCCTTAAATTTTTCTGATTTAACTGCTGTTTCTATGGAAAACTTCTTGAATACACCAAGTTCCTCTGGGTAGCTTTCATAGTCATATTCATATATTGCATTCGGCAACTCATCGGCAACAGATAGGCTACGAATAATTATATTATCATTGGATATTATGGTATTGTTTACAAATCCAACAAACATACGCTGAATCTCAGGGGCGGTATTCTCATCTTCTATATCAGCCAAACGCATAATCAGCTCATCTCCAACTTTTAGAATGAGGTATAGCTGAGTGTGGTATGGTTTTTCCAGAACGGAAACAGCCGCATTTTTCAGTTCTTCAGATGTCATTTTTAATCTCCTTTGCAATCCAAACGTATTTATCTATTGGAATCCATTTTATGGACGATGCTTTATTTAAGCGGTCTCTGGATATTAGAATTATCCCATCAGGAGCCTCACATCCCTTTATCTCCGCACGATATAGTCTATAACCCATGAGAGCAAGTGTCGGGTTTCCATAGTATAAGTCCATTCGAATAAAAATAAAACCAATTAGTACCAGTAGCACTCCAAGAACAATAACATAACGAACTTTAGTCAAATCTATGCAAATCAACGGAATTATGTAGGTGGTAAGAAATGTTAGATATTCGTAATTTTCATTTTTAACTGATAAAATTTCATATGGCGGATTTGAAACACCAGCCCACTTTCGCCTTTCCATAGAGGCAAAAACAACTCCAAGTAGTGCCAGAAGCAAAGAAATAAATGCAAACCAATTCCGTTTTAATAACGGTATAACACCTATAAAATGAGCGTCTTTTGAAAAGCTTATTGGAATGTCGACAGTAAGCAAGAATAACAAAACAAACAGGAGCCACAGCGACATGATATAGAAATGCAGTTTCAATGTTGTATCTGTATCGCGATTTAAATTCTCTTTTCTTTTCATATCACTATTCCTTTTACGAATCATGTAATATCAAATCCGCCTTCAAGAATAAACCTTCTCAGCATTTGGTCAATCTTCATGTTGATCTGGAATCTCTTGATTGGTTTACCCTCCATCATTTCAAGGAAGGCTTTCGCCTTTTCCTGATCCACGCTTGCCTTTAATGTATCAAATTTACCGAACTCATTGATATTGGCATCTGTGATCTTTGACTGCATAAAACTACGCAGCATCGTTTCATCGACTCCGATGGCGGTAGCAAAACGGTGGATCTGGTCATTTTTGGCACTGGTCATATATTCTGTAATGTAATCACGGAGCGTTCTTCCTTCGTCAACTACCACATCACCGTTCTGGACATCATGGAGGAAGATGTTTGCGTATTTTTGTTCCTCTTGTGTGAGCGTTGCAAACGACTTGTGAAGTTCATCCAGCACGGCGGCAGTTTCCGCGCCATCCTGCAATGCCTTGATGTACTTTTTGAACCGGGAGTTCATATAGTTGGCATCAATTACACCAGTATTGATTTCCGTCAGGTAGGAGTCGATTTCATACGGCACATCTTCAACACCGGCCCCTCCGCTACCACCAGAGAATAGTTCCTTATAACGCAAAGCAAGAATCAAGTAGGTGGTTTCATCGATGTGCAGATCAACGGTCACTTTGCTGTCGACGTTCTTAAATTCGTAGGACAGCTTGTCCCAAGTAAAGCCCTGTATCTTAGCAGCCTCGAGATAGTTGTTAAGCTGCTTGAACAGTTTGGCGAATTGTCCGCGCTCAGCATGATCAACCGGGAGTTTTTCGAAGTTCTCGATTCCGGCAGAACGGAAGATGCACTCAATATCATCATACAACGCGTTCATTTTTTGGAGGTTGTGTTCCAGCTTATCGGCAAATAGACCAAGCGGCTTATCACCGGAATACAGCTTGAACGCTTCTTCGATGTTTCTCTGCATTGTATATGGCTTACGATAATAACGAATCGTCCCAAAGGGCTTCTCCGGACCATAGAGACGGTTGGTGCGGGAAAATGCCTGAATCAGCTTTTCGTAAACCAAAATCTTATCCAAATAAAGTGTGTTGATCCACTTGGAGTCAAAACCAGTCAGCATCTGATCGACAACGATCAACAAATCGATTTGCTGGTCGGGGTTGTGTTCAATTCCCTTGTACTGTTCTTTGTGCGCCAGACGATAGGAAATGTCCTTTTTGAAGGTTGTATAAGTCGCCATCTGGAACTTCATACCGTATCTGGTATTGTAATCTTCGATGATTTCAACAATGCCATCTTCTTTGAAAAGCCCATTGCCATTGTTATCGATACTGGGGTCAAACAAAGCGGTAACCTTCAGATTGCCCTTCGCTTTAAACAGCTTATAATACTGGATTGCCTCCGGAATGCTGCTGGTAGCAAAAATCGCATGGAACTTGCTGCCGTGGCTTAGAGTTGTCCAGTTTTCCAGAATATCATCAACTACTGCGCACTGATGCTCTTCGCGTTCGTACTGAGAAAGAGGCAGATAATCTTCAATCCCTTTCAAATAGTTGCCATCTGCCTGGACATATCCGGCCATCGGCACTTTGGTGTGATCCATATAATGCAGATAGACTGTTTTCTTTTTGGGATCTGCCAACGCTTCTGCCTCAGTAGTTGCCTTAGCTCTTTCAAGTGCAACTGCTTTCCGAAGATCACGATCTTTGTATGTTGGCACCATGTATGGATCAAAGCCCAGAACATTCTTGTCCCGGATGCCGTCTGCAATGCTGTACCGGTGCAGCTCATTGCCGAATACATCCGAAGTGGTGCTCATTTTCTTCTGATTTTCATCGTGAATTGGTGTGCCGGTAAAGCCAAAAAACATGGCGTTCGGGAAAGTTGCTTTGATAGTACGGAGCATTTCGCCAAATACATCGCGATGAGCTTCATCAATGATAAACACGACCCGTTTGTTCTGAATCAGTTCGATGTCGTGCGCATTGAAGCCGTTTTCTTCTTCCACACGGCTCATTTTCTGAATTGAGGTGACAATCAATGTGTTAGCGGGATCATCGCTCCGCAGTTTTGCCACGAGAATATCCGTGTTTTCTGTGGCTTGTACAGAGTCTGTATCGTCAGCAAATCCGCGATAATCCAACAGAGACTGCGTGCCAAGTTCAACTCTGTCCATCAGGAATACAACCTTGTCGGCATCCTTGGAAGCTGCGATCAACTGTGCGGATTTGAAGCTGGTCAGTGTTTTTCCGGAACCGGTAGTGTGCCAGATGTAACCGCCCATCTGATCCTTATCAGCCCAACGACGCATAGCAACGCGGCTGGTAATCCGGGAAGTCGCATAATACTGATAGCTGCGCATCACCTTCAAAACGCCGTCAGTATCGTCAGCAACGGTATAGAAACCAATCAGCTGGTGCGCCATAGGGATGGAAAGCAGATACTGCGCAATGTCCTTCCAGTTGTTCAATGGCTCATTGTTGGCGTCCGCCCAGTGAAAGTAAAAGTCTTTGTTGAACTTTCCGTCCGGGCCGGGGTTGGTAAAATAGACTGTTTCATCCGGCTGCATGGCAATAAAAATCTGCACAAGGGCAAACAAGCCGGAGAAAACACCCTCATGTGCATATTTTTCAATCTGGTTGTAGGCCTGGCTGACATCCACACCGCTGCGTTTCAGTTCACAGTGAATCAGCGGCATACCGTTGATCAACAGCATAAAGTCACCACGGCGGTTGGGCAGAACAGAGTTCCTTGCCTTGAATACCGGCTGTTCGGCAATCTGATAGCGGCTTTGACCGGCGGCAATTTCCTGACGGTCATAAATTTTCAGGCTGACTTCTTTGCCGAAGTGCAGTTCGTCCGCGGGATTGTCGCGCTTGACAGCAACGGTTTTACCGTTGATAAAACCGTTGAGTTTCAGCGGCGTGCGAAGACGAGTAATCTGGTCAAGAATCTGTTGCATTTCGCCGTCGGTCAGCGGAACATCGTTCAGCCGGTCCACATCCCGGTTGTTTTCAAAGAGGATCTGTTTCCAGTTTTGGATCAGATCTTCTTCTGTTTTGTAGCGCAGAATTTCCGGCTCCCAGCCATATTTTTCTGTCAGTAAGTTGATGAGCGCCGTTTCAAAGGCGGCTTCCTGTTCAAATACCATAGCTTGCCTCCTGTATCAGACAAACATTTTTTCAAGCAGTGCTTTTTTGATGCTTTGCAGTTTTCCTAACTCACGCTGATGAAGGGTGATAAGGTTGTCTATCTGCCTGAAATATTTGCCGATGAGCTTTTGTTCGGCGTCATCCGGAACAAAGACATCTTGCTCGTCTAAATCGTTTTTATTAAGATTCCCGATGGCTCCATTTCCACCAGCAACGTATAACGAAATAAATCTTGAATACCACGGGGCACTCATAAGTGCATTTACGAATTCGGGATTCTTCGCCGTTGCAAGCAGCATAAAGCCGCCGTGAACCGCAGAATTATCGGGAATTTCCCTGATAATTGTATGCTTTCCGACAAGCCTTGTTGACCCATTGGCCGATGTAATCAATATGTCGCCGCAGTTAGCATAGGGTATATTCACGGCTTCAGGCTCAACAAAAACATCTTCTTCACCAAAGGTAAACCGATCTTCTGTGATGTTTGAAGATCGTAAAACTCTAATACCTGAGTCTCGAATATTGGACGGATTATATGTAAGCCCTCTGCGGGTATCAGCTAAATCCGAGAACTTACGCTGTTCCCAAGGGGCAGTAAATCCCTTGAAACGAATTTCGGGATAGCAGCTGCCATTTCGAGGGAACATCTTTTCAAGCATCGATTTTTTGACATTCGTCAGTTTTTCAAACTTACGCTGATGAAAGGTGATAAGATTATCGATTTTTAGCAGAAGCTCTCCAATTCGTTGCTGTTCTGCCATAGTCGGAACATAATATTCGATAGATTTGAGACTTTGTGGATATATTGCTGCGACGCTGGTTGTTCCCATCGCTCGGGCATGAACTTGTTCAATCATCGACCTTGTGTTGTAAAGATAGTTGAAGAAAATTGTGTCGAGTTCTCTCAGCTTGAAGCGAGCAATATTGCTATTGAATGCATATTCTCCGCTGTTTCCAGTCCATGTAGCACCTTTGCCGACCAGTTCAAGAGTATTTCTTGTGTTGAAAAAGAAATCCCCGTAATAGGCAATATTCTCTGGCTCGACATCATCTCCATCGGAAAGATATTCTATCTTATCAAGTGAAAAATAGCCCCGCTGAATGTTTCCCATTTTTAACAGAGGGGTACCTTTCCCATTTTCGGAACCTAGCTTGTTAGTGCCGGTCTGGATCGAAATCAGGTCATCTCCGAACTTACGCTGTTCCCAAGCATCGTCGAACCCATGAAAACGAATAGAGGGTATTTCGGTTTTACTCATTTGCATCACCTTTCAGCAGAACTTTGAACTCTGCCAATCCCTTCATGTCGTATTCGTTACCTGTCAGTTCATCGATCATGGAAGAAAGCGCTTCCTCGGATTTCTGAATCTGCTCATCCAATCCCAGATAGGTCACGGCATACTTATCCGTCAACGCCTGTGCCGCCTTTTCCAGTGTGTCAATGATTGCATCCGGCATGGCGCGGAGAGATGCGCACAGCGGAACAATCCATTTCAGGCGCAGGAGGTCAAGAACTTGCTCATCGCTCAGCCCTTCAATGGTTTCTTTGGTTTTCATGTGGAGCGCATAGGATCTTTCCTTGACATCCTTTTTGACGGCTTTTTCTTCTGCCATCAGCTTATCAGCACAGACCATCTTCGCCTCAAAGGAATCTTCCGGGAAGGAATATGCCTCGCGCAGCGTTTTCATATAAGCCGCGACTTTGCCCTTGGCATACGGGGCATTTCCATCTACGGACTCCCAGTTCACTTCCTCATGCTCAAAGATATATTGCAGTTTTGCCGCCTTTCCGGCTTTGGCATCCATCAATGCAACATATCCCTGCAGGGCAGTAAGCTCCGGAGAAGAGATATCTGCATAGATTTCCGCAAGTTTTGTTGCAAACTCTTTGGGGACAAATGCAGTATTGTCATCATTCAGAAACTCGCCGCGATCACCCTCGTCAATGGAATCTATGATCTCTGTCAGCTCAGCGGCAATTTCATCCAATCTGGCTTCTTTTGCCTTGAGTGCATCATAATCTTCCCGCAGAAGCGTAGTCTGCACCAGATCAAAGGGAATGACATGGCCTACCCAGCCGTTCTGTACTTCTTCTTCCTTATCATCCTTCTTTTTGATGACCATATTCGGGTCGACCTTCTTTGTGGCGGCAAAACCTTCCGTCTGGATAATTTCAAGATCGGTGGAAATTATATTCCACTTATCATCCAACAGTTGATACGCCTGATACTTGTCGATCAGGGGAAGAGGTGCAACACGGCCAAAGATCTTTTGCGTAATGGTATCCTCGGCCTTGGAGACATTCAGATCCATCATTTTTCCGATCAGTTCGCCGTCCAGATATGTATCAAAATCTGCGAACGCTGACTGATGTGCTGCAACGAACGCTTGTACATCGGCACTGCCTTCGATAGCTTCTTTGATGTTTTCAACTGCCAATCTTGAATATGGGGTTTCATCGGCGGCAAACAAAACACTTCTCAGCTGTGGGAACGCAGTCCAATACTGTTCCAGAAAATCAATTTCATGGTTGGGAATGCCGCCGAACATGGTGGCGTAAATATCCCAAGTTTCTGCCGCTTCGGAAGAATCGATATAACGGGGAATATTCAGATTATATCCATTGCGGCGAATCTCTTCCTTGGAAACCAGCCGAGCAAATTTTTCAATACTTTTCGGGCGGGCAGCAACCGCATCGACAATTTTCTTGATATCCGATGCCATCAGTTTGTTGGTCTTACCAACTTTGGTGAAGCCCTTAGAAGCGTCAATGAAAAGCACATCAGAAGCTTCGCGTTTTTGCCGCAAAACCATAATAATGGTGGGAATGCCCGTGCCATAGAAAATATTTGCGGGCAGTCCGATAATTGCTTCGATGTTGTTATTCTCGATCAGATTACGGCGAATACGCCCCTCGCCTTCGCCCAGTCCATCAGCACCTCCGACAGCATCACCACGGAACAGGACACCATGAGGGAGGACGATGGTCATAATGCCATCTGGTTTTACATGGTACAGGTCATGAAGCAGGAAGGCATAGTCAGCTTTCCCTTTTGGTGCCATACCATAGCGATAACGGGGATCGGTTTCCTTGTGAGACGGGTCCCAGTGCTGTGAATATGGCGGGTTGGAAACCACAGCATCCAGATACAACGGGTTATACGTCTGCGTGACATCATCGTACATAGGCCAGTCCTGTTCCAGCGTATCGCCACAGCGAGTGAAGATATTAGCCGGATTGATGCCGCGCATAACAAGATTCATACGGGTCAGATTGTATGTGTTTTCCTTCAGCTCCTGCGCATAGTACATGATGCTGTCTTTGTTCTTCAGGTACTTGGCTGCACTCTTGCCGATGGTGATCAGAAGAGAGCCTGAACCGCTTGTAGGATCATATATTTCGATTTTCTCGCGATCCTTCAAGTGGTTTGCGACAATCTCAGACATAAGCTGAGATACTTCATGAGGTGTATAGAACTCACCGGCCTTCTTTCCGGCATTTGCAGCAAAGTTGCTGATTAGATATTCGTATATGAAGCCCAAAACATCATAGTCCTGTCTGCCATCGGTGGGAATATCCTTGATCAGCTGAATCAAATCGCGGATAGCCTTTGTCTGATTGCTGGTGCTGTCACCGAGTTTGCTCAGCCCGGTTTCCAATGTATTAAAGATTTTACTGAACACCTTTTTCTGCGTATCGCTGATCAGACGATTGAATGCAGAGAGAGCAGTTCTCACATTGTCAACGGTAAAGCTATTTCCTTTATCCAGCCATGTCGAGAAAAGATTATCATAGGCGATGAAATATCCCAGATGCTGCTGACAATAGTCAACAAGTTCCTCGTTGTTTTCATGTACATGTTCCTGGAGGTCAGTTTCTTCGTATCCGTCCTTTTTAAGAAAATCCACTTCTTTGTCAGAGAGAAACTTATAGAAGATAAAACCGAGAATGTAGTCTTTATATTCGTTAGCCTCGATCTTGGAACGCATTTTATTTGCGGATTCCCAGATTTTATTGGCAAGCTGTTGTTTGTTCATGATTACTGCTCCTTTGTAGAATGCTGTCGTAGTCTGTCGAATAGACGATTTAGGAAGCGTTGTAAACCAAGGGGTTAGTGCGCCCATTTGAACCCCTGGGGTGGAATTTGCCCCACGATTTCGAGTCATAGTCGCTTAACCGCTTATTTACCATCATCAAGGACGAAATCTTTCTGCGGGCAGAATAAACTAGTGGGCACTCTGTAGATTTCATCCACCGCACATTGCAGAGATTTTTCGATATTTCCTTTGAAATCAGCAGCTTCGCTGGCATCTATACTGAACTTGAATTTATACTGCTGAGTTTTCGTATCGTTGTATGTAATCGTAAGCTCAATTACGTAGTCATCCGCTTTCCAATAGAAGTTTTGCAGAAGCTCATCTCTAAAAGTTTGGTAGCTGCTCGAATTGGCAAGTGCATATTTGGCTTGATCAATTGTAATGTTTGGCTGCATAATACCAGCAAGTTCAAGAGCTATCGTGTTATAGATTTCAGTCAGACGATTACTCTCTTGAATGTTTGTTGAAGCAAATTCTATGAACACCGGATAGAGGCTACCTGCTTCCACCTTAAATGGTCTGGCGATTTCGCTGGTTGTTACTGCGTTGCCGCCAACAGATTGAAACACGGGAATTATAAAAGATGACCAATCCAGCAGCAATTCAGCCTTGTCCTTTTTTCGAACAACTTTGACTGCAATATCTTTAACAACAGCCGCTTTGTTTTTGGCTTCAATAACACCGCCCAAATAAACATAAGCACCGCTGCGGTTATAATAAAGTTTTATTTTTGCCGAAGGGATAAAGTTTACGCGGATTTTTCGACAAAAGCGATCCCAAAGCTTTATAATCCATGGTTGCAGCAACGCCAATATAGCAATAACTGTTGCGATTATTTCATATGTGCTCATAACATTTGTAGTCTCTTATGGCATACAACAGCCCCCTAAATTAACATTCTGATTTTTGTTTGATATACTTTCCACTCTTTATCCGGGCATCTGCGGGCTTCGGCTCATCATCGGGGATTGCCCATCTGTTGCCGATTTTCACCGCACCCGGTATGCGTTCCTCGTTGCATAATACCTGTATGCGCCGTGACGAGATACCCCATCTCTCGGCGGTCTGCGGGACAGAAAGATACTTCATGGTTGCAGCCCTCCCGGTCTATCCTCTCGGCTTGTTCGCCTGATCATAGTTACAATAAATCATTTTATATTATAATCCGATTAGCGAATAAAATCAATAGCTTTCCCGCAAAGTTCAGAAAGAATTTCCAATTCAGAAATCAAGGGTTTGGGACTTTCCCAAAAGAGGAAATGAGCGTATCGGCTACAAGGCTGAAACGCTCATTTTTCCGGTGTGTACGGACACCGGATGTGCTTGCTATTCTCTAAAATCTTATACACGTATCTCCAATTCGCTCTCGTTTCCAGAAAAACCGAGAGCGCGTTTTTTATTGAAATCTTCGCGTACCGGTGGACAAACGCTGAAAAAATGTCCGTTGTATGGTGAAAGGAAAAACAAAAAATCTGTGGGGATTACCCCCCCAATGGGCTGAATAATGTCCGTTGTAAATTGAAGGGAGTGTTTTTATGGCAGACCGAACAAGACCAATACGCATTGAGTTCTGCGTCACCGAACAGGAAAAGAAACTCATACAACACAAGATGGCGCAGCTCGGCACCCATAACATGGGAGCCTATCTACGCAAGATGGCGATCGACGGCTATATCATCAAAGTGGATTACACCGAGCAAAAGAAACTGGCTGCTGCCGTCAGCCGAGTTGCAGGAAACATCAACCAGATCTGCCGCCGTATCAATCAGACAGGGCATTTCTATCAGGATGATATCGTCGAGTTGAAAGCGAAACAGTGTGAAATTTGGGAACTACTCAAGCAGTCGCAAAGGGCGGAACTATGACCACAACGGGATTATCCATGTATGGATTTCCCGTCACCGGATTTTCAGATGGTGGATAACCAGACGCTCCGGAGCGCACCGTTATTGGATTTCCGGACGGCGGATTTCCGAACATTCACAGAGGATGAAATTCATACCCAAATCAATAAGAAATAAACTAACGCTCAATAGAGTCATCCATCAATCCAATCAATACCGTTTTTTGATGGATAGGATGGGATAGGAGGTCACAATGACACAGAATTTTTTACGATTTACTACAAAGAGCCTTTCGGCATCGTACATACCGTTCCCACGGTTTCTTATGGAGGGCAGCCTTGCGGATCTATCCAACGATGCAAAGGTGCTGTATGCGCTTATGCTGGACAGAGCCAGCATTTCAAAGGTTAACGGATTCATAGAGGCAGACGGCACGATCCGTCTCTACTTCACCGTAGAACAGGCACAGAAGAAACTGCATCGAAATCGGCAGTGTGTCACACGCATATTCCGAGAATTGGAATATAGCGGATTGATCTGCCGCAAGAAGCAGGGCCTTGGAAAGCCAGCGCTGATCACGCTCAATTACCCATCCAACGCAAAGCTGATCCGCCCGAAGGAGGCGGGCGAAAATCTGTCAGGATAAAGGTCGAAAATCGGATAATTTATGCCCCACAAGCGACGCAAACGCTGTGGGGCATATCTTTACTCATCCGCGCCATAAAAACGCACCTGTGCGCCGTGAAGGGAGGAACAGAATGAAGAAAAAGAACTGCTATGATGTGAATGATGTTAACTCCGCTGAGATTCCAGAGTTTGTATATGAGTCTCTGGCAAGGAGTCTGCTGCCGGTGATTCAGAAGTATTATGAAAGCGATGAGGGCAAGCGGGCATTTGCCGAATGGAAAGAGAAAAAAGAAGCTGCGGCGAAAGACTCTACATAAACGAACCGGGAGGATTGCCATGTTCGGCAGTCCTCCCGGTTTTGCGTTTACCAATCTTCAATTTCCTCGATATAAACAATAAATCCGAACCCATCTCCGATTGGATAAAGGTTCGGATTATATTGTTTTGAAAGTAAAGACCTATTTTGATACGAAATGCACACCCTACCGACCTTTCGTGTAAAGGTTCAAAGGGGCGTGCATCTTTTAATTATTCCTCTGCAAAAAAGGCTGGAACAGTTACGCCCCACTCTTAATCTCCACGCCTTTCCGGAAAGAAAAGGAAATGAGGACGACCTGATTTACAGCCGCCTTCGTCAGCTCAGCGCTGCCAGTGTCTGACCTACTACATCAGCCACCGGAACCATGCGTCTATGCCCTCACCAGTTTTGGTAGAGAGGTGAAATATCTTCAGCTGGGGATTTCTAGAGTGGGCATACTCCGCCACATTCTCTATGTTGGAGTCAACGGACACCATTAACTTTGTTACCATCGCCGTTCATAGACGGCTTTTGTTGTTTGCCTGCATGTACGACATACCATTTTAGCAACTCGGGAATTATTTTTTTGAATGCCATGCATCTCGGCATATTTGTCACTCGAGAAGCTCGGCATCCTCCTTGGCACAGTGGCAGATATGAGCAACATATACACTCATCATCTAATCCCGGATCTGTCCATTTGGCTACAGCTACTTCGTCAGCTATTCCTGAGAAAACATTTCCTACTACACAGTCGAATGCTTCGCTACACTTTAAAATATCACCGTTGGGCAACACTGAATAATTGTTTATCCCGCAAGATGAACATTGCCGTTTTCTATATTGCAATCGCGCAAGATTTCCAGCACTTGCCATTCCGCTCGTGACTAAATCTTCAAACAGATCAATCAGTTGCAAATCTGCCTCTGTAGTTGTTGTAAAGCCGTTCTTGCAATCACCTAGTGCATTCCAAATTGGATAGACATAATATGAAATGTTAGGTTCATGTGAAAACTCTCGTGCTAAAAAAGAAATCAGTTTTTTTAATGTTTTATAGTTTACCGTGTCATAATTCATCCTAATTGATACATGAATGCCGTTATCAAGGAGCAACCTTATATTATGAATGACTTTTTCAAAATTAAATGAGATGGGATTGAGGTAGCTTTTAGCACGATTATATTCTTCTCCATATCCATCAAGGGTAATTTGAATGCGTTCGACATTCCACAATTTTATCATTTTCCGTACAATATCGAGTGTTAGCAAGCTCCCATTACTAATCATAGACGCACGCCAAGGGATGTTTTTCTTTCCAAGGATATAGTTAATCCTTTTAGAAAAATAATCTATTATACCGGTATTCATTAATGGCTCTCCTCCAAACCATTCGATTGATACCGTGTCCTCCTCATTTGTTAATTTGCAAATGAAATCAATAAGTGCGTCTGCCGTTTCTTCAGTCATACTAGCTGGAGAAATTCCTTTTTCAAAACAATAATAACATCTTGCATTACAAGCTGTGAAGTGACCCCAAAAAGTTAGACAAATAATCTTAATAAGAATTGTTCAAGCTGC
>ENA-UONS01002915-UONS01002915.1-human-gut-metagenome-genome-assembly--contig:-CS19-NODE-2915-length-12565-cov-5.497442_pt1 | contig 12565 bp, 8 predicted proteins | sample MGYA00242458_ERZ724005 | MGnify/ENA metagenome assembly ERZ724005
AAAACCGTATTCTCCAGCCAGTCCTCCTGCTTAATCAGCCCTATGATTTTCCTGATATCTGCACCATCAAAGTGGTTTTTTAATTCCAGGATACTACGCTTTCCATACTTTTTACAGATACGAATATATTCCTCCAATGTAGGAATTGCCAAATCAGACCTTGTTTTGCCATCCATATCTTTCAAGGTAATTTTGCGCAACTCTCCTAACGTACACCCCTCCAGATCGCGGTCTATGCCTGTTAGTCGGAGCATGTTATCATCGTGAAAAATGACATAGTGTCCATCCTTGGTTCGGTGCACATCTGTCTCGATTCCATAATAGCTCCGATTTCCCGCTGCAATAAATGCTGCATTTGTATTTTCACGCTCTAATCCACTCACACCTCGGTGTGCAATCATCTGCACATTCGCTAGGTTGACCTTTTCCGTATTATGCACAAGCATTCTTCCTTTCAAATTATCGCAATTGCACAACTAAAGCCGTACACCATCTCTATTCGGGTTATCTGGCAATCCGCGGGCTTTTCTGAAATTCTGAGGTGAAACCCCGTATTTCTTTTTGAATATTGTGTTGAAATAGGATACGGAGGAAGTACCAACCGTATTACAGATTGATAAGACCGTATCATCCGTATACAGCAATCGATAGGCGGCCTGCTGCAGACGGATGTCATTCAAATAATCGGTCATCGTGCATCCAAGATACCGCTGAAACGCACGGCACATATACGGCCTGCTGAAATGAAAAGGTTCCAGAATCAGGTCCAGCCCCGACTGCAGATAGTCATTCATATGAAACCGGCTCAGCAGTTCTCGCAACCACACAGGATAATAATCTATATCCGTCTGAATCTCTTTCATCGTCAAGAAGCTCAGAAGGGAAACACAGAGCATTCTGATATGCGCATCCTTATACGCGGTATTGGAGTCCAACAACAAGGCTGCATTGGACAACATACTCTCCAGATGTTGAATCTGCTCAAAGGGTAATGAGATCACTTTCGATAAACGGTTCATCATATATGCCTGCTTGAAATCCTGTCCGATAAAGTCGCACACGGATTCAAAAAACTCGGGGCGGATAATAATATCCCTGTGTCGGCATACTGTATCCTGCGTCCGATAGAAGCAGTGGCAATCTGTCAAGTTCAAAAACACAATGTCACCCGCATGCAACATTCGCTCCACACCGTTGACAGAATGGCGGATAGAACCGTCAATAATATATACAATCTCGTAGAACAAGTGATAATGAGGAAGAATATCATCTCCAGACGTAACAATGGAATGTAACGGATTTTGAGGCGTAGTAACCCAGTCATTTAAAATCATTGGCTTCACATCCTGAACCATCCATTTCACCTCCAATTTAATCGTATATGAAAGAATATCTACATTTGACCTCGAAAGTGCGATCTACGCAAGTTGTGAAGTTTGCGTTACCGCCGATCAGCATCTCAGGTTGCAAGATTTGTGTTCCTGTTTTACAGATTTCCTCCGTTGGAGGCAATCACATCCCGATACCAATACGCAGAATCTTTAATTGTACGCTTTTGCGTCCGATAATCCACATAGACCAAGCCAAAACGCTTATCATAGCCGTTGATCCACTCAAAGTTATCCAAAATCGACCAGTATTGATAACCCAGAACAGGGATGCCCTCTGATACTGCATCTTTGATGCTACGCAAATAACGGTGCAGAAAATCAATTCTGTTTGGATCATGGACCTTTCCATCCAGAGAAACCCAGTCAAAACAGGACATGCCGTTTTCGGTGATCATGATTGGTTTTCCGTATCGTTCGTACAGGAATCTGCAGCTCCAGTACAAAACTTCCGGTGTCACATTCCAATCCATGGATGTTTTGGGGCTTCCTGGATAGGCATAAGGACCATATTTCTCTGCCGGATCTAAATCTTCCAGTCCTTGATAAATATTGAAGCCATAGAAATCCAGCGGTTCTGTGACAATTTTCCACTCATCATCCGTAAAGCTTGGAACATGTTCGCCAAAAAGTCCCTCTGCTTCCTTAGGAAATGCACCCATAAAAACAGGATCCGACCACCAGGTAATACTGGATGTAAAGTTCCCCTTTTTCATAGAAAAAGTAAGCGTTCTTGCTCTTTCAATGCTTTCTGCTTTCAGATCTCTCGGGATGACAATTTCACCGGTAGGTGCCATTCCAACAATGGAATCCCGACAATTCTTGCGAATGACACGCACTGCCTTTCCGTGTGCCAGATATACATTCTTAGAAATACGCATCAAGGCTTCCGTACTCTTTTTTTCAAAGGGCGCAAAAACACCCGCATTCAATCCGGCGCCAATGAACAGTTGAGGTTCATTAAATGTCATCCAGTATTTTACTTTACCGCCCAGAGCCAATGTTACTACATCCGTATACTGCGCAAACCAGTCAACAATCTGAGGATTCTCCCAACCGCCCAATTCATATATGGCAGTTGGAAGATTCCAATGGAACAAGGTTACCATGGGTTCAATTCCGGCCTCTGTTAGCTCATTTACCAGATCAATGTAAAACCGAAGACCTTTTTCATTTACAGTACCGTACCCATCCGGCATGACTCTCGGCCAACTCACAGAAAAACGGTAGCTCTTTAGACCCAGTTCTTTCATGATGGCAACATCTTCCCGATACCGGTGATAATGGTCACATGCGACATTGCCGTTTTCATTTCGAATGATGTATCCGGTTCTCTGCTCGAATGTATCCCAGATGCCCATTCCTTTGCCATCTTCCAGGTAAGCGCCTTCTATTTGATGTGCCGCAGATGCCGCACCCCATAAAAAGTCCTTGCAAAATCCATTCTCAGCCATTGTATCCTCCTATCCACTAAGTTGTGCTTGATCGTACTCCATCCGCGAAAATTGTTAACTCCAGAATGTATACGATCCCGGTGCAACAACACTTTCTTTACCGGCAATTACAATTGTTGCCGGTACAGCTGTTTTTATCTCATATCGGATACCGTTTCCGGTGTTAATCCATTTCGAACGGATTTCTCCATGTCTTGACATAATGGATGCCTCCAGCCAGTCAAGTCTCTCATCCGGAATCGGTGCAATCCGCGCTTTGGCAAAGCCCGGTTCCGTCTCTATCGTCTGAATTCCGGCAGCTTTCTCATAGACCCAGTCCGCCACCGCACCATATGCATAATGATTGTAGGAATTCATAATCGTGTTCCAGAGGCTTCCATCTTCCTTGATGCCATCCCAATGCTCCCAAATCGTGGTCGCTCCTTTGTTCACTGAATAAAGCCAGGAAGGATACTCCTCTCTCAGCAGAAGGCTATATGCGATATCCGCGTATCCATAGTCACTCAGTACATGAAGAATGTATGGTGTCCCCACGAAGCCGGTCTGTATCTTGCAGCCGATCCTACGAACCATTTCTGCCAGATCATCTGCTGTTTTCTGAGGATCCGGTGTGAGCCCAAACTGTATTGCCAACGCATGCTCTGTTTGAGTCAGATAGATCGGATAGGTCTTTCGGAAAGCACGCACAATGTTATTGTGCAAATTTTCATAGACGGTAACATCTTCACCGATTACTTTTCCCGCTCTTACCAGCAGATCCACGGAATGGGCATAAAAAGCGGAAGCAATGAATTCCTCGCGGCTTGCGCCTTTGTATTCATCAAGTTCAGCATCCAATGCCAGCCAATCTCCAAAATGCTCTCCGCCGGTCCAAAGGCAGGGTGTTGTGGTCACATTTGTCACATAATCCACCCAACCCTTCATGCTGGCGAACTGATCCTTCAGCACGTCCGCATTACCATAGGTTAGATATATCTGCCAGGGGCAAATGGTTGCTGCATCGGACCATGCTGCACTGGGAGGAATATCAGGTAAATACTCCGGAACCGAACAACCCACTGCACCGTTGGCTCTCTGATCAGCGGCCATATCTCTGAGCCATTTTCTAAAAAAGCGTTCTACATCGTAGTTGTAGGTAGCTGCTTTTACAAAAACCTGCGCATCACCAGTCCAACCCAAGCGTTCATCGCGCTGGGGACAATCCGTGGGTACATCCAGGAAATTTCCTTTCTGCCCCCAGAAGATATTGGAAAACAGCTGATTCAATTTGGAATTGGAGCAGTTCAATGTACCCGTCTGCCGAATATTGGAATACACCACAATGGCTGTAAACTGTTCCGGTTTCGGCACTTTGGAAAGTCCTTCGATTTTGATATATCGGAACCCAAAGAACGTAAGGGTCGGATGCCATGTCTGCGTTCCTTTTTTGCAGGTATAGCAGATCTCTGACTTCGCGCTGCGATAGTTCTCGTTGTAGAAATTACCGTTCTTGTCCAGCACCTCGCCATGCTGGATCCGAATCAGTTCATGACCTTTTGCCTCAAGTGTAAATTCCACATAGCCGGTTACTTCCTGTCCAAAGTCAACAACCGTTTCCCCTCCGGGTGTTATGATTACCGATTTTGCGCAAATGCGTTCCATTTCGCGGATTTCTTCGCCTTCCTGAGGGATCAGTGTTTCTTTTGGCCAGGAAAGCACCTGCACACTTTGCCAGCTATCCGTTTCAAAGGTCGCATCATAAATTTCTCCGTCATAGATTTCACTAAAACGTGTTCTGCTTTCCGCACATAACCAAGAGGTGTCCGTATGCAGAAGGTCTTCAGATCCATCTTCATACTGAATATGGATTGCACCTATAATCCCGCAGGGTCGCCGCATTCGGCCCTCGATGTCTCCCAGGCCCATGCGGGAACGAAGCCAGCCTCTTCCAACGGTAACCATTATCGAGTTGTCTTCCCTAATCATTGTGGTTATATCATATTGCTGATACTGCAGTCGCTTTTCGTAGGCCGTCCAACCGGGAGCGAGTACATAGTCTCCGACCCTCTGTCCATTCAATCTTGCCTCATATACACCCAAGGCAGTGAGCCACATTTCCGCTTTGGAAACCGGCTTCGGGCAGGAAAACTCTCTCCAAAATACAGGACAGACACTACCCATATCTTTTTCAGGACCAATCCAGCTTGCTGCTTCCAACTTCATTCTGGCATTCCCCTCTCATATCTTCACTATACCAACACAGGCGGAATCCTGCAATTACCTTACTGCCAAGCAAGCAGCAGAAATGCTCTGTTAAAGCCTATCCGCTGCTGTGCTGTTTAGTTTGTATGTACTTCTACGATACCGGTGGGTGTACAGAATCTACCTGTCGCGTTGTTGATTCCGCATGGAGCGGTATCTGTTTGTGCCCATACTCCAGGTGCTATGGGTTTGATACCCAAGAGGTAAGCACCGTACAAATAAGTAGGAACACAACTCCATGCATGGCACAAACTTCCGGCACGTTCAAAATCCTCCGCTCCGTTATCGGTCTCCCAGAACGTGGTTGCTCCATTATAGAGCATCTTTCCCCATCGTTCAGCGACCTCTTCAAATACGGACACCGCGTAAGTTTCAGGTTCCTGAAGCAGTGCTTCATAGACAAAAATGCTGGTTGCCAGGCTGGCACGCACCAATTCACCCTTGCTGATTTTTTCTCGCAATGCCTTTTGTCTTTCAAGCGGTACAACTTCGGCACATAGTGCGAGTGCCTGTACCAGTTCCGCATACTGCACCTTTTCTTGACTTCTGATAAAAGATGCATACGCTCCCGCTTCCGGATTCCAGAATTGCTCCATACCATTCTGCAGGATTCTGATTTTTTCCTCCAGCTCATCCGTTTTCATACCGAGATACGCATAGATTTTACACATTCTCTGCATTGCAAGAATATACATCAGTTGCATCGGTGCTTCCGCTGACGGAGAAAGCGTCTCCTCCCGGAAAATCGGTTCTGCATCCAGCAACGGGGTCCATTCATAGAAATTCCAGTAGCAAGGCTCCGGGAAATTCCATACAAGTCCGTGTCGCACATGATTTTGAATACATTCAAGAATTTTCTGCGCAGTTGGCAACAGTTCTTCACCAAATGCAATGTCTCCGCTGTACCTGCAGTACTCCTCCAGTGCAATAATAAACATCAGGGAGAATGAAGGGATTACCACAGGAATCCGTCCCGGCGCACACAGTTCCAAAAGGCCATCTTCTCTCTGGGACAATGCAAGGAGCCTCAAGCTGGCTTTGGGTTGTTCCATCTCGCCAAAGGCATAATAACCAAAGAGCATCTGGCTTCTCGAATCAAACGCATACAATGCCTGTTCTCGCCATGGTGAATCTTCATAATGCTGGTGAACACAGCACCGAAGTGTGTGCTTTGCAGTTTCAAAAATTCGATTGTGCAAATGATCGCTACAGTGGAAATCAGCATCTCCGGAAAAATGATAGTTCAGCGGGCGGATTCCTACGGAATACACAGTGGCCTCATGGCCGTAAATAAACAGTTGAAGATAGCGTGCTCCTACTCTATGGAAGTAGTGTATGAATCCGCATCGCTTCACCGGCGCTTCCCACTGAAAGGTAAAGTGTCTTCCGCCTACGTCCGTCCGAACACGCATATCCTCCAGATGCTCGCCAAAACCGATATCTACGCGAGTAGCTTCCGGACACACAATATCCACATCCAAATAGCCGGTAGTTTCCTTTCCTAGATCCAGCACCAAATATATTCCATCACCTTCGCTGCTGAGAAAGCGAACTCCTCTTGCCGAGGGAAAGCTGGTGATCTTACCATTTTCCAGCCGAGATATGTCCGATAGCTCTCTGAATGCAAGCGATGCATACTGCTGCAGGCCGCTGTCATGCGCCTGGAATATTCCCTGTGTTACAAGCTGCGAATCCTGTCTGTCTTCCAGTACCAACTCGTTTACCGGTTTTGGCACAAAAGTACATTCTTTATTTACAACAGTTGCACTGCTCCACGCGTTATCTCTGGATTTTTTATATACAAATCCGGCACCCAGCTGAGGGGTGATGTTTCGAATTGGGCCGCTTTGATAGCAACTCATCATTCTCGCCCGAGTTAGCTTGCCGCTTGAACACAGAAGTTTGTCCCCCTGCCAGACTTCAAACCGGAGCCCCGGTGTTTCATGTCTGGCAGTGTGGGAATCGACACCGCAATAAAGTGTCTGAATTATCAGTTCATTCTGTGAACTCACATTTTCATTTTTCAGTTCTATTTGCTGAACAGCTTTATAGAACGGATAGTCCGGATACTGTGTGGACGGCACATACTGTCCATTGAAATATACGGCATATTGCCCATCCACACTGATCAGGAGCTTTATTTTATCACTGGACACTATTGTAAAAGTGTTAATAAACTCCACATAGCAGTTTACTTCCGGTGTATCATCCAGCCAAATCCAGTCAGATGACTTTGAAAATAATTGCTGCATTTTATTCCTCCTGACTCAAGCCGGCGTTAGCCTTTGACACCGCCTCCCGTGACACCTGCCACGATTTTCTCCGACAAGAACAGATACAAAATGAAGGTTGGCATAAAGACAATCATAATCGATGCAAACAGACCAGCCCAGTTTCCTGTGTATGTCATAGAGGTGATCATATTCTGCAGGCCCATGGAAAGCGTTCTGATTTTGTCGTTTCCGTTGGCAAAAATCAGCGCAATAAAATACTCATTCCAGATGCCCATAAAGTTGAAAATCGTCACGGTAATAACACCGGGTGTCGCCATCGGCATGATAATTTTCCAGAGTGCCTTTCTTTCTGTGCAGCCGTCGATCATTGCCGCTTCCGTAAACGCACTGGGAATCGTGGAGAAAAATGCAGTCATGTAGAACACCGTATATGGAACATTCAATGTAGTATACAGGATGATCAGTGTGACCAGGTGTCCGACAAGCTTCGCTTTGATGAACCAGATATAGATTGGAATGATCAGCATAACCTGCGGAATGCTCATAGCAATCACAGTGGAGTTCATGATGAGCTGTTCTCCTAAAAATTTCTTTTTCGCAAGAACATAGGCTGCCGGGCAAGCAATCAGCAAAACCAGAACACAGGAAATACCTGTTACCATCAGGCTGTTTTTGAAGTAGGTAGAAACATTGTTGTATTTCCACGCATCCGTATAATTTTCAAAATGGAAACCGCTTCCCAGCACATTATTTGAAAAGATCTCTCTTGTAGTGCTGAAAGAAGCTGCGACGATCCATCCCAGTGCAGCGCACCAGAACGCTACCCACAAGACAAGAGGGATGTAGCGTAGTAGGCCAATCGCTTTTCTCGACGTAATAGAACGATGGGTCTTCAATATTCATACGCCTCCTTCTTCATCAGGTGATTCAGTACGAAATAAGCCAGCAGAACGATCACCGCAATGGTCACACCAATTGCCGCACCGCCGCCCACATCCGTTGTTCCACCTCCCACACCGGCTTTATTTCCGGCGCCGAAGATCTGATCATACAGATAATAAACAGGCGTTACGGTGGTAGCCGAAATCTGAGCAGAGAACATTTTTGCCCATGTAAAGAAATTTACAGCACCGATGGTCCAGAGGGTGACTGCAGTACGAGTCACATCCCGGATCAGCGGGAATGTTAGACTCCAGAACCGAACCCAAGCATTCGCACCATCCAATGTGGCACTTTCATAAATGTCCTTGGGAATCCGTTCGATTCCTGCCAGGAAGATCAGCATAAAATATCCCAAAGATCCCAAGGCATAGGAAATCAGCATGCCCCAGAACAGATAAACCGGACTCGTCCAGTTAATTTTCGCAAGCGCAGTCAGACCCAATGACGTAAACAGTGTTTTTGATAAACCGTACTTAATGTTAAATACATACTGGGTCCACATAGTAGAAAGAGCCACCGCATTGACGGTGTTGGGAAGGTAAATGGCAGATCGCCAGAAGCTCTTTCCTTTTACACCGGAGGAGAGAATCACAGCATAGCTTAACGCCATTCCCAGTGTCAGAACACCACCAACCAACCAGATCCGGAATATATTTTTAAGAGAGGTTAAAAAAAGGCTGGTGCCGAACATTGCAGTATAGTTATCCAAGCCGACAAACTCCCACTGGGACATGGGGCTACTCATTGCCGGGATTTTATAGAAACTCATCAGAATGGTTCGTAACAGCGGATAGGCAAAAATCACCAGAAAGCATAACACAGCCGGCCCAAGATTGGTGGCCACAAATAATCGATCGCGTTTTTTCATAAGCGCCATCCCCGATTCCTAAATTTGCGAAATGGGGCCATTACGACCCCATTCCTAAATCAAGCAATATTATCAGCCAAGCTGAGCCTGAACTTCTGCAACGAACTCTTCTGCAGTAATATCGCCGGAGAGCAGCTTTGCAAAGGAGGCATTCACAATACCCTGAATATCACTGTTAATGGATTTAGCATATGCCCAGCTAACAGCATTGGTAGCTTCTTCCATCAGCTTGCCGCAATCAGCCAGATTGTCAGGCAGGGTTACACCGCTGACCACAGGGAAGCACTGGCACTTTTCCACCAGATCAGTCTGGGTCTGCAGAGCGGAAAGCTCTTCGATCAGCTTTACCGCTGCTTCAGGATGCTCGGAGGTTGTGGGAACAGCATAGTACTGAACACCAGTCATATAAGTGGTGTAGGGTTCCTTTGCACCGTCGGGGCTAGGGAAGAACATTGCACCCCACTGGAAGTCCTCACCGGCAATGGATGCAACCTCGTTGGGCAGCCAGGAGCCGTTGAAGTACATAGCAGTCGTACCCAGAGCAAACTCGGTGTTCTGAGCAGTGGGGAATACGAAAGAGCCGGTGCCTTCTGTGAAGTAACCCTTAGCGCTCATTTCCTCGTATGCCTTTGCCATCTGCAGAACAGCAGGATCATTCCACAGATCAGTGCCGGTGGTGGTCATCAGCTCGGTGATGCCGTCAACACCCAGCATTTCGCCCAGATATGCGGTATACAGCAGAGGCATGTAAGCATCATCGATGGTCATGGGTGCGTAGCCAGCGTCAACGATCTTCTGGCAACAATCCATAAACTCAGACCAAGTTGCAGGCAGCTTTTCAATACCAGCCTCAGCGAAGATGGCCTTGTTGTAGAACACAGCGCCAACGAAGGGCTGAGAAGGAACATAGTACCAGGACTCACCATCGCTTGCCAGACGCTTCACAAAGGAGACCAGACCGGGGGTGATGATTTCATCCAGAGAAGTTGCTTCCACGTACTCAGTGATGTTCATACAGAAGCCTTCGCCCATACGGTCAGGAATACCGGAGGACTCGATGACATCAATAATGGTACCCGCTTCAACGCTGGTACGCATGATATCCTGAACCTCTCGACCGGCCCAGTTAACTTCGACCTTATATTCGGGATTTGCAGTTTCGAACCGTGCGATTGCATCCTTAATTACTGCAGCCTGGGTCTCATTCTCGGACCACATGGACCAGTAGTGAATCACAATGGGCTCGTCGTTGGAGACCTCGGGTGCCTTAGTCTCAACAGGTGCATCAGGCTCAGTCTCGACAGGCTTTTCTGCAGGCTCAGTGCCACAGGCAACCAAAGACAGTACCATCAGGCACGCCAGGAACAATGCGAGTAATTTTTTCATTATCATGCCCTCCATTATTTTGTTTTGTATTAATATTTAATACAACTACAGTATATAAACTTTTTTTATCACATTCTATATGCTTGTTGTCAAGGACTTGCTCTCTATTGACCTTTTTTATATTTTATAGCATTGTCAGGCCATTATTTCAACCCCAAAAAACATACACAGCAAAGTCATCGGTACATGTGCATATTGTTTTGCTTTCAGCGCTCTAGTGGATTCTTCTTTGTTGATGATTCCTAGTTAACTCCGCTTTAATGTGAGCTCGACTTTGTTCAAGAGATATCTGTATACACATGGCAAACAGCTATGTTCGATACGTAACGAGCATATATTGACTTTACACCAAATATTGCGAGTTGTTATGAACTATTGAGATACACCAAAACTCGCACACAAACAGGTGTTTTTGTACACACCAAAATTATGAAAACCAGTTATGTTACAGGAATAGAACCGGTGTTATCTAATTTCTTTAAGCGTTAAGTTGCCAGCTGGCATGGTGAATTTTCTTACATCCGCAGCGTTAAATGGTACGACTTCGTTAAAAACACAGAACTATCCCTTGAAGAAATCCATTGTCACCACAAAACGCCTAAGTCGCTGGGCGGTGGAGACAACTACGCAAACCTGATTATTCTGCATGAACGGATTCATAGATTAGTTCACGCAACGCAAAAAGACACAATTTTTGCAATCGTGCAGACTGTACAGCTAAATAAACAGCAACTAAAAAAGCTGAATCAGCTTAGGAAGTTGGCTGGAAACGAAGCAATCATGTTTGAGCAACAAACTGCCTGTTGCTAATTAGAACGACGATTTGTAAATGATGGAAAGCCGTGTGAGAGGAAATCTCTCATGCACGGTTTGGAGTGGGGGAAAATCCGGAGGTGAGTCACCAAAAGATTACCTATCACTATAGGATCGACTGATTGCCTTGCACGACTTGGATTGTCCCTGGCGTCCCGGTGATTTGGAGCAGCGCAGTGGACGCATCATTCGTCAGGGAAACCGCAACAAGCAGGTACACATCTATCGGTATGTCACAGAGGGAACCTTTGACTCCTATCTGTGGCAAACAGTGGAGAATAAGCAAAAATTCATCAGCCAGATTATGACCTCAAAATCTCCGGTGCGCTCCTGCGATGACGTGGATGAAACCGCTCTGTCCTTTGCGGAAATCAAAGCATTGTGCGCCGGGAATCCACAGATTAAGGAGAAGATGGATTTGGATATTGAGGTTTCCCGGCTGAAGGTTCTAAAGGCAGACCATCTTGTAAACTACGCCAAAACGAGAGATGCGTATATTGCCTATCGGAAAGCCGGGTATAGCAAAACATTCTTTGAGGCCCACCGTGAAGAAATCACACTTCACAAAGCAGCAAAGGACGCTTTTGAAAAAATGAACGTCCCCAAGCTTCCAAATGTCAAAGCACTTTCCGAAGAATACGCTTCTACCCTGACGCAGAAAAAGGCCCTGTATGCGCAGTACAGACTTGTCAGAGAGCAGATGCAGGAGTATCAAAAGGCACTTCACAACACAGAGGTGTTCTTTGAACTGTCCGAAAAAGAAGCTGCCTGCCACCAACGTGAGCATGAAAAGGAGAACTCCGAGGAACCCAATCATAGCTGAACATTGGTATCCAACGAAAAACGAGGGCACAGGAACAGAGTGGCAAACTGTTTCCTGTGCCTTTATTTTTCTATTTGGATTTCTTCAAGCATTCTGCAAGAATGCGCAGCCATCCCGCAGCGCCGGGATGATCTTTGGGGCTTGGGGAATTTTCCCCAACAAGCATTTTTCGTCTGGGTGCTACCCAGACACTGCTTGCCGCTAGTAAGTCCCTGCGTTTCCCACGCCTTTGGCGTATCATTTCGTAACGCATTCGGGTAAGCCCCGGTGCTTCGTTTCATCCGCCGTACTGCCCGGTAGCGGAATGCGTGAAAAAGTCAAGACTTTTATTTCTCTTTTTTTGTGCTACAATTGTCTATCATCAGAGAGGCGTTATACAGAGCGGTCAACAGGTACGCCCGGATATTACGGATGTC
>ENA-UONS01002918-UONS01002918.1-human-gut-metagenome-genome-assembly--contig:-CS19-NODE-2918-length-12562-cov-11.074598_pt1 | contig 12562 bp, 10 predicted proteins | sample MGYA00242458_ERZ724005 | MGnify/ENA metagenome assembly ERZ724005
CGGCGGAGATAAACCTGAAAAGCGAGGACATCGTGAACATGGGCCTTGCCGAGATGGTGGATGCGCCGGTGCTTCTGGTGGGCGACATCGACCGGGGCGGCGTGTTCGCCCAGCTTTACGGCACGGTGGAGCTGCTGGAAGAAAAAGAGCGGGCGCGCATCAAGGGGCTTGTCATCAACAAATTCCGGGGCGATGTGGAGATCCTCCGCCCCGGCCTTGCGATGCTGGAAGAGAAGACTCATCTGCCGGTGGTGGGGGTCGTGCCGTATCTGAAGGTGGACATCGAGGATGAGGACTCCCTGAGCCAGCGCCTCGAGAGCCGGGGCGGAAAAAAGCCGCTGGATGCAGCCATCCTCCGTCTGCCGCACCTGTCCAATTTTACGGACTTCATGCCGCTGGAGCAGCACCCGCTGCTGGGAGTGCGGTATGTGGCGAACGCCCACGAGCTGGGCACGCCCGACCTCATCCTGCTGCCGGGCACCAAGAACACGGTGGACGACCTGCTCTGGCTGCGGCAGTGCGGGCTGGAAGCAGCCCTGCTCAGGCTGGCTGGGAAAGGTACGCCGGTGCTGGGGGTCTGCGGCGGCTACCAGATGCTGGGCCAGACCCTCGACGACTCCGAGGGGAGCGAGAGCGGCCGTCCGCAGACGCTGCGGGGGCTGGGCCTGCTGCCCACCCGGACGGTGTTCAGCCAGCGCAAGCGCCGCGCACAGGTCCGGGCCGTCGTCACTGCTGCCCCCTTTGCAGGCGCGGAGCTGGAAGCCTACGAGATCCACACCGGCGTGACCGAGGCCGGGGGCGAGCCGTTCGCCCGCTACCCGGACGGCGGGCGGGAGGGCTGCGTGCAGGGCAATGTGTTCGGCACCTATCTCCACGGCCTGTTTGACACTGGCGCCCTCACCGAGGCGCTGGCGGGCTGGCTCTGCCGCCGCAGGGGCATCGACCCCTCCGACGCGGCCCTCATCCCGATGGAAGAGTACCGCCGCCAGCAGTTCGACATCCTGGCCGACGGCGTGCGCGGGGCGCTGGATATGGACGCGGTGTATGCCGCGATGGGAATGGAGAGGCGCTGAATGGAACAGGGACTTTTGCATCTGTACTGGGGCGACGGAAAGGGAAAGACCACTGCTGCAATGGGTCTTGCGCTCCGTGCGCTGGGGTCCGGGAAGCGGGTGGTCATCGTCCAGTTTTTGAAGGGCGGGAACAGCGGCGAGATCCCGCTTCTGGCCCAGCTTGGCGCGGAGCTCTACCGGGGCAAGGCCGGGCAGAAATTCGTCTTCCAGATGACGCCGGAGGAAAAGGCCGCGACCCGGGAACTGCAAAACCAGAACCTCGCCGCCGCCATGGCACAGCCTGCCGACCTGCTGATACTGGACGAAGCCGGGAGCGCAGAAGAGCTGGATATGGTGGACGTCGATCTATTAAAAAAGGCCGTTCTGGAGCGGCCTGCTGGGTGTGAGTGCGTCCTGACGGCCCACACGCCGCCCCAGTGGATGCTGGACGCCGCCGACTACTCCACCGAGATGAAATGCCACCGCCACCCCTACCAGAAGGGGATAAAAGCACGAAAGGGGATAGAATATTGACGCCGCAGCATCATTTACCTGCTGACATTGAGCGGACGAGCTTCCACATCATCACCGAAGAGCTGGAAATGATGGGCCTGACCCCGCCGCCCGAGCACGAAGCCGTGGTCAAGCGGGTCATCCACACCACCGCCGACTTCGACTATGCGCGGAATCTCCGCTTTACCCCCCACGCCGTGGAGCAGGCCGTCAAGACCCTCCACGCCGGAGCGGTCATCGTGACCGATACGAACATGGCGCTGGCCGGCATCACAAAGCCCGGGCTGGCAAAGCTGGGCGGCATGGCCTGCTGCTACATGGCCGACCCGGAGGTGGCCGCTGCCGCCAAGGAGGCGGGCACCACCCGGGCCGTTGCGGCCATGAAAAAGGCGGCACAGGAGCACCCCGGGGCGATCCTGGCCGTCGGCAACGCGCCCACAGCCCTGCTGACCATCGCGGAGCAGATCGAAAACGGTCTGCGGCCTGCGCTGGTCATTGGCGTCCCGGTGGGCTTCGTGAATGTGGTGGAGAGCAAAGAGCGGCTCTTCGCCGTCTGCGAAAAGCACGGCGTGCCCGCCATCGCGGCGATGGGCCGCAAGGGCGGCAGCAATGTAGCTGCAGCCATCTGCAACGCCATCATCTACTCCGCCGCCGAGATGCTCGACCCCTCGGCCCGGGGCTGGAAGTGAGCGATAAGGTTTGGAGGAGCGCAATGAACCCTACAAGAAAGACCGATGAAAGCTTTTACCGGCTGTTTTCCGCGTCTCACACCGTTTCAGAGCATCTGACCAAGCGGGAGGACAGCGAGCTGCGCGATAAATACGACCACAACGCGTTCTGCTATTGCAGCCAGCCCTCGGCAGATGAAGTTCGGGCCGCGCTGGCCTACCAGAAAGAGCGGGGAGACACCTTCCTCAAGCTGGAAGGGTACGAGCCGCTGGCCGATGCATTCGGCATGGAGTGCGAAGAGACCCTGACGATGGTTCTGCCCCCGGAAACAGACATCCGCAGCTGGAAAACGAACCCGGACGTCTCGATCAAGGCCCCGGACGCAGAACAGCTGGAACAGCACGAACTGAAATACTACGGCCCGTTGTACGGAGATGATTTTACCGTGCGGAACAACCGGAACCTCCGGGAAAAGCTGACCTACCTCGGCGCGTATCTGGGCGGGAAGCTGGTGGGTGATTGCTATATTTTCGCATCCGATGGGTATGTCTGCATGGACGGCCTGCTGGTGGACGAGGATTTCCGGCACCAGTACATCGCCATGACCCTGATGAAGCATATTGCCGAAAAGGCGCAGGAGCGCGGAGAGATCCTGTATCTTCACGCTGACGCCGAGGATACACCGAAGGAACTGTATGCGAAGATGGGATTTCAGGCCGTTGACAAGCTCTATGAATATCTCTGCACCGATTTCTCGAAACTGAAAATATGAACGAATGCGCGCCGGATACGGCGATGGGCCTCCCGATGCGGGAGGCCTTTCTGTTACACCGTCGCCAGCACGGCGAGGATGCTCTGCCAGCGCGGGTTCTCGACGGCAGGCGCACGGCGGATGGGCCGGGGCGTCTGCGCAGGCTGAGGACGCTGGGCCGATTGGGATAGGGGAGAGAGGAGCGCGGCCTGCCACGCGGCGGCAAGCTGCATGGCCTCGGGGCAGCTCTGGAGGGTGCGGCGCTCGGCCCCGGCAAGATAGTCGCCCAGCCAGCAGAGGATGGCCGCGATGTTGAGCTGCTCTGCGGCGCGGGCGCTCCAATAGCTCCAATGGGCGGGACGGCCTGCGAACCGCTCCACCGTGATGAGCGCCCCTTCCCGGACAGAGGAGAGAGCGGCCGTCCCACAACCACCGGCAGTATGGGCCAGTACATAAAGGATGTGCTCCATCCGGCGGCTGTCGAGGGCGTCGTCCCGGATGAAGGCAGAGAAATCCGTCTGGGCCAGCAGACCCTCGGCGGTGGCAGGGAAGCGCCCCGTCAGCTCGCCGGAAGCGTTGTGGCAGCTCTGCCACCCCTTTCGGATGAGCTGAAAGTTCAACTTCTGGCGTCCCATCGTGGAATAGAAGACCCGGGCCTTGCCGCTGACCGGCTCCTGCCGCAGTTCGAGATAGGCGTCCGCACCGCCGAGGTCTTGTACCTTGACACTGAGCACAAGGCGGTACTCGGGCTTCTGGCTGGACATGGCAAGATGCATCTCTTCAAAATAACGTGCGGCATCCATAGTGGTTCTCCTTCCTGTGGGCAGCGTGGGTGTTGTCGGAGGGGTGCGGCCCTTTGTTGGTTGTAGTATATCATAAATCACGACAAAATACAACTATAAGTTTGCCAAAAAACCAGAAAACTTTCTGTCTTTCCGATAAAACAAAACAAGATGGTTGTATGCGACAACAAAAATACGGGGCCGCTGGCAGCAGATACAACTGCACAGCGGCCCCGCAGGCTCTCTTTATAAATAAGAAGCTCAGTCGCCCAGCTCCCGGATCTCGTTCTGGATGAGCCGTCCGGCGGCGCGGGCCAGCTGGTCCATCCCCCGGATGCGGGCCATGTTCTTGCCGTAGATGCGGGAGGCATCGGCGGCGCTGGAGTCCTCGCCCATAAAGACGGCGGAGACCCGCAGGCCCTTGCGCTGGAGCGCCCGCACCTCGGCGGCGGCATCCTCCACGCCTGCGCTCCCGCCGTAATCGCGGCCCAGCGGGTCGTTGGGAGAGGGCGGGATGCGGCGGCTGTCGTTGGGGGAGGCGTCGGTCAGGAGGATGAGCAGGTGGCGTGCGGCAGGGCCGGGGTCGAAGTCGATGAGGTCGCCTGCGGCACGCAGAGCCAGACCGTCCCGGTTCCAGCCCGAGGCGAAATACTGGCAGATGCCCTGCAGGCTCTTTTCTTTAAAGCCCTTGAGCACCCGGAGGACGGTGTAGCCTCGCAGGCTGGAAAAGCAGCTCACCCGCACCGGGATGCCGCAGGCCGCGAGGCTCTGGGCAAGGATAGACCCCTGCGCCGCGATGACCTCCTGACAGTGGAGGCGGGAAGCCGAAGCATCCAGCAGCAGGTCAACGGTGAAGGACGGGTGGTTCTCTTCCTCCGCACAGCGGAACACCCGGTCGTCGTCCATGACGGTGCGCCAGACCCGCTCCGGGTCGAGGTTACCGCTGCGGGCGACCCGGGCGTTGGGCTGCTGGTGGACGAGGATGCAGTTGCGTATCTGTTCGGTCAGCCGCAGCACGACGCTGCGGTGAAGCTCGAGATTTTTCGAATAGTACGCCCGGTTCCGCTCAGCCTGAAGCTGGGCCTGTTCGGCCAGGTGCTTTGCCTCGGAGGTAGGGGCCTGCTCCGGGCTGGGAACGCCGGAGGCAAACCAGAGGTGACAGCCCAGATGCTCCCCGGTGCAAAGCTCCTGCTCGGCCTTCCGCAGCCGTTCGGGCGGGTAGAGCGACCGGCCAAAGCAGCTTTCGATGTAGGCGCGGTCTTCCTCGGCGCGCTGGCGCAGGGTGATGTGGGCCAGCCGCTTGTCGGCGTGGATGCCGCTGCCGGAGGCGTCCACCGAGCCGGAATGCTCCACCGTCACCCGGTCGGTCTTTATCATCTGGGTGGGCATGGTGCGGGTCATGAGGGACGCCAGCAGGCCGTCCAGATGGAGATGCAGCCCGGCCTTCTGATGCACCGTGCCGTTGAACAGCTCGAATTTGGCGTAGACGGCCAGCAGTGCGGCTTTCAGCTCGTCCGGCTTTGGGGGCGTCTCGGGACTGAGGGCGGCGTCGAGATTCTTTTCGTAGGGAGTCATGACCGGCGGCGTGCGCCCCTGCACAGCCCGCCAGCGCGCGGCCTGCATGGAGTAGACCAGCTGGTTCTTCGCCATCCACTCCTGCCGCGAGAGCTTGTACTGGATGCCGAAAAAGTAGTCCGCATGGGCGCGGCGGAGGGCCGAAAGCACCGGGCGGCGGGGCAGTTCCAGCGCGTAGACCGCGCTCTCGAGGTAGAGCCAGGTCAAATCGTCCAGCATGGCCTGCCGGATGTCGCCCTCCCATGCGTCAAAGAGGCTGCGCACCAGCTCGTCGCCGTAGTATTTGTGGACCAGCCCCACGACGCAGTTCATGTAAAAATCAATGGTGCCGTCGGTGTTCCGGGCGAGGAACAGCGGCTCGAAGCCGTAAGCTCCTGCCGCTGCCCACACCTGATTGGCGGCCCGCCGCTCTTCGGCGGTGTAGCTCTGCGCTTCCATAAAAACGCCCCTTTTTTTTAATCGAAGAGCTTTGCGGCGGTGAGCTGGGCCGGGATGCGGGCGGCAATGGCATCCCGGATGAGGCCCTGTTCGTAGGAGTCGAAGGCTTTGTTGGTGATGCCCATGTCCAGCGCAGCCCCGGCAGCGACGCCCCGGCGCATCAGGCGCAGGGCATCCAGCATACCGCGCAGGTCGAGAGCTTTGGTGGAGATCTCTGCGCTGTCGCACTTTTTCTGCAAATCGAGGAAGAGCAGGGCAAACTGCCTGACATACTTGCTGTTCAAATCGGGGAACTGGGTGCGCAGGAGCTTTTCGAGGTTTTCCTCGGTGATGGTGGGCATCTGGATGACCACGAAGCGGGAGGTGAGGGCCTCGTTCAGCTCACGGGTGCCGGCGTAGCCGTAGTTCATGGTGGCGATGAAGCGGGTCTCCTCGGCCAGCGGGATGCGGTCGTAGCCCGGCACATCAATGGCCCGGCGAAAATCCAGCACGGCGTGGAGGACGGCCAGCGCCTCGTTTTTGGCCATATTGATCTCATCCAGCACGCCGAAGCCGCCGCTCTGGGCGCAGCGGTAGACCGGGCCGGGCCGGAACTTTACCTGTCCGCCCTCGAAGGTGTCCATGCCGATGAGGGACGCCGCATCCATGTTGACGTGGAACGAGATGTCCCACGCGGGACGCCCGAAGGCGGCGGCAAGGTTCTCTGCCAGCACGTTCTTGCCAGTGGCCTTGCCGCCCGCCAGCAGCAGGTTCTCGCCGCAGAGCAGAGCGGCCAGCGCCTGCTCCCACACCTCTCTGCCGTAGTAGACGAAAGCAGGGGCCGGGATGCGGGGACGCAGGGCCTCGGCCAGCGGGTGGGCGGCGCGGTATTCTTCCACAGCCCGCAGCAGGTCGGGGGAGACCCCCTCCTGCCGCAGCGTATCCATCAGACCAGATGTTTCAGACATCAATGACATCTCCTTGCGGTTGGCAGTGCCAAACCGAAATTTCACCCTTATCATAGCACAACCTGCGCGGTTTGTGTAGGGCTTTGACGGGCAAAAAAGCGGCAAAGAAGCAGAGAAAATAAAGGTGAAGCTATTTTAACAAACTTTCAGCCGGGACGTGCAGATTTCACGTTCAAAGTAAATTGACAGGCCGCTTAAAATACGATAAAATAATTTTCGTTGTGTCAAAGTGAAAAAGAAAGGCGTAAAAGTATGCTCGAAACCATCACAGCCGTCAATCAGGCGGTCAACAGCTTTATCTGGGGCATCCCGGCGATGGTCTGCATCATCGGCGTGGGCCTGCTGCTCAGTGTGCGGACAGGCTTTTTGCAGCTCCGGAAATTCCCCTATGCCATCAAAACGACCATTGGCCGCATCTTCCGCAAAAAGGACGCCTCCGACGGCGCGATGACTCCGTTCCAGGCAGTGTGTACGGCGCTGGCCGCTACCGTCGGCACCGGCAACATCGCCGGCGTGGCGGGCGCGATCGCCATCGGCGGGCCGGGCGCGGTGTTCTGGATGTGGTGCTCGGCTCTGCTGGGGATGTGCACCAAGTTCGCCGAGGTGACGCTGGCGGTGCACTTCCGCGAGCGGAACAAGAACGGTGAGCTTGTGGGCGGCCCCATGTACTATATCAAGAACGGCCTCGGCAGCCGGTGGCAGTTCCTCGCGGTCCTCTACTCTCTGTTCGGCGTGCTGACCGTCTTCGGCACCGGCAACGCCACGCAGGTGAACACCATCGTCACCGCCATCGACTCAGCCCTGCTGGCCACCGGCAGCGGCCTGAACGGCATCCTGCCCACCCTCAACCTCATCGTGGGCGTCGTGGTGGCCATGATGGTGGCTATGGTGCTGCTGGGCGGCGTTAAGCGCATCGGCAGCGTCACCGAGAAGCTGGTGCCCTTTATGGCGCTGTTCTACATTGTACTGGCGCTGGGCGTCGTGGCGCTCAACTACCGCCGCTTCCCGGCGGTCCTTGCCTCCATCGTCGGCGGTGCATTCGACCCGCAGGCCGTCACCGGCGGTGCCATCGGCAGCGTCTTTCTCAGTATGCAGAAGGGCGTCTCCCGCGGCATCTTCTCCAACGAGGCCGGCCTCGGCACAGGCTCCATCGCCCACGCCTGCGCCGACACCCACAAGCCGGTCAAGCAGGGAATGTTCGGCATCTTCGAGGTCTTTGCCGATACCATCGTCATCTGCACCCTGACCGCCATGGTCATCCTGTGCAGCGGTGTGCCGGTGGGCTACGGCAGCGCGGCAGGCGCGGAACTGACCATCTCCGGCTTCACGGCCACCTACGGCGGCTGGTCGTCCATCTTCACGGCGGTGGCGCTCTGCTGCTTCGCGTTTTCCACCATCATCGGCTGGGGCCTGTACGGCTCCCGGTGCATCGAGTTCCTGTTCCACACCGACAAGGTGGTCGGGCCGTTCCTCGTGGTCTACTCCTTCGTGTCCATTCTGGGCGCGACAGTGGACCTCGGGCTGCTGTGGAGCATCGCCGACACCTTCAACGGCCTGATGAGCATTCCGAACCTCATTGCCCTGCTCCTGCTCTCCGGCACAGTGGCAAAGCTCACGAAGGAGTTCTTCGCGGGCGAAGGGGCACAGAAATAAAGAGTTACTTAGAGCGGAACACGGCAGGTGCATTTTAATGTGCATCTGCCGTGTTTTTTGTATATTGTGATAAAATACGGAGTCTGCCTTTGTGAAACAGGACGAAATATGGCTTTTGAGAGCCGAACAACTTGACAAATTGATACAGGGGGGGGTAGAATCGGAAACAGCAGAAACGCTCTTCTGCAAATTCTCAAAATCTGAGGAGGAAACGATATGAAAATCATGAAAAAATTGATGGCGTTGGCTCTGGCCAGCGCCCTCGCCCTGACCCTGCTCACCGGCTGCGGCGGAGGCGGTGGTGGCGGCTCTATTAAAGTAAATGGCCAGACCGTGACAATCAATAAGTCCCGTGTTCAGGACTTTGAGAATGGCTTTACTGCAAAGATGGAGACATTGGGCTACAAGAGGCTGACTTACAGTGCTGAACTGACCGATGAACTCGAAAAGGATGTAAAACAAGCAGCTAAACAATATAATGATGACAGCTATATTGCTCTGGCATGGAGAATCTATGAGGGCGACCCGAACTGGGGCGAAATCGTTCAAGATGTTACTGGTAAGTTAAAAGAGGTGGCTGACAAGAATCGTGTGGACTATTCTGATCGAAGCTATGGCTATCTTGTAATAACGAACGAGGATACCGGTGCACATGAGTTGATGGTCGTGATTTCCAACGAAGAAACACGGGCAGTTGTCTAAACGTCGAAGAATTTAAAAATCGAATACATACAGAAGTCGCCCTCCGGAATCACGCCGGAGGGCGCTTTTTGCGGTCTGCAAACGTGGAACTTTGTTAACTTTTTATGCAAAAATGCAAAAAAGTATAAAAATTTCATGAAAATCACAAGAAATGACATTGAAAATATTTTAACAAAGTGGTAAAGTAGAAGCAAAGAAAGTCGTGCCCGCCGCCCGGCGGGACGCAAAATTGGGAGGTTTATTACCAATGGCTGATCGTATCGTTCTGAACACCATTTCCTACCATGGCCACGGCGCCATCGAGAACATCGTGCCCGAGCTGACGGCCCGCGGCTACAAGAAGGCTTTCGTCTGCTCCGACCCCGACCTCATCAAGTTCGGCGTCACCAAGAAGGTCACGGACCTGCTGGATGCTGCAAACTTCGCCTACGCCGTCTACAGCGAGATCAAGCCCAACCCCACCATTGCCAATGTGCAGGACGGCGTGGCCGCCTTCAAGGCCGCTGAGGCAGACTGCATCGTGACCATCGGCGGCGGTTCTTCGATGGACACCGCAAAGGCCATCGGCATCATCATCAACAACCCCGAGTTCGCCGATGTGCGCTCTCTGGAAGGCGTCGCTCCCACCAAGAAGCACGCCGTCTTTACCATCGCTGTCCCCACCACCGCCGGTACTGCCGCTGAAGTCACCATCAACTACGTCATCACCGACGTGGAGAAGAAGCGCAAGTTCGTCTGCGTCGATACCAACGATATTCCGGAGATCGCCGTCGTCGATCCCGATATGATGTCCTCTATGCCCAAGGGTCTGACCGCCGCCACCGGTATGGACGCTCTGACCCACGCCATCGAGGGCTACATCACCAAGGGCCACTGCGTCATCTCCGATATGTTCCATCTGGAAGCCATCAAGCTCATCAGCCAGAGCCTGCGCGGCGCAGTGCAGAACACCCCGGAAGGCCGCGAGGGCATGGCTCTGGGCCAGTACATCGCCGGCATGGGCTTCTCCAACGTGGGTCTGGGCATCGTCCACTCCATGGCACACGGCCTGTCCGCTCTGTATGACACTCCCCACGGCGTGGCCTGCGCTATCCTGCTGCCCGTCGGTCTGGAGTACAACAAGACCGTCGCCGGTGAGCGTTACCGCGCCATCGGCAAGGCGATGGGCGTTGTGGGCATCGACGAGATGAACGACGCCGAGGCAGCAGATGCCACCATCGCCGCCGTCAAGCAGCTGTCTGCGGACGTGGGCATCCCCGCAAATCTCCACGGCATCCTGAAGGAGGAGGACATCCAGTTCCTCGCCGAGTCCGCTTATGCCGACGCCTGCCGTCCCGGCAACCCCCGCGACACCAGCGTGGAGGAAATCGTGGAGCTGTACAAGAGCCAGCTGTAAGCTGCGCTTGAGCGCTTTACCCTTATAAACTATAGGCCGCTGCTAAGTACAACCTCTCAGTCTCGCTGTCGCTCGACAGCTCCCCTTGTAGGGGAGCCTCTGGCGAAGAGATGAGGCTTTCCGCCCTGCCAAGGCCTCCCCTCGATAGGGGAGGTGGCTGCGCCAAAGGCGCAGACGGAGAGGTTGTCTTTCGGCGGCCTTTTTGCGTGAAAATTCTGCCTTCCTCTTGCACGGGAAGCAAAAACTGCGTACAATATCCCTGTAACCATTCATATGGGAAAGGAAACACGCAATGGAGCTGAATTTTTATACCCTCTGCGTCATTTATCTGGTCTATTCATTCCTCGGCTGGGTGGCCGAAACGGTGGCAGCGACGGTGAAGGGACGTGCCTTCGTCAACCGTGGCGTGGCGTCCGGCCCATTCTGCTTCGTCTACGGCACGGCGGCTGTGCTGATGGCCGTGGGCTTCGCCGACCTTCGTTCGGCCCCGCTGGCCCTCTTTCTCGGCTGTGCGGCGGACGCCACCGTGGTGGAGTGGGTGACGGCCAAGCTGCTGGAGCGGGTGCACCGCCGCCGCTGGTGGGACTACTCGGACAAGAAGTTCAATCTGGACGGCTATGTCTGCCTGCAATATTCGGTGCTCTGGGGCCTGCTGGGCATGGCCAGCGTCCTATGGGGCAACGGCCTGCTGCTGCGCCTCTGTGCCCTTCTGCCGGGGTGGCTGCTGCATGTGGGCGTCTGGGTCATGATGACGATCGCCGTCCTCGACCAGCTGGGTACGGCGCTGGCCGTCAACCAGTACGCCGCCAGCCACCCGAAGTTGGAACAGTTCAACCTTGAGCTGGAAAAGCACTCGGACAAGCTGCGCCGGCGGCTCATCGCCCATGTGGAAAAGCGTATCCAGAAGGCCTACCCGACTGCCGTCCGGCCCGAGCCGACGGTGCAGGCCGAGAAGGCCCTGAGCTTCGGCGACCTCGTCTGGCTCTTCGTCATCGGCGCGTTCCTCGGCGATGTGGTGGAGACGCTCTTCTGCCGGGTGACGGCGGGGGTCTGGATGAGCCGCTCGAGCCTTGTGTGGGGCCCCTTCAGCGTGGTGTGGGGGCTGGCGCTGGTCATGGCGGCTGTCCTGCTGCGGGGCAGCGAGGAGCGGAGCGACCGCTCCATCTTCCTCTTCGGCTTTGTGCTGGGCGGCGCGTATGAGTATCTTTGCAGCGCCGTGGGCGAGCTGCTCTTCGGCGTCATCTTCTGGGATTACAGCGGCTTCAAGTTCAATCTGGGAGGCCGTGTCAATCTGCTCTACTGCTTTTTCTGGGGCATCGCGGCGGTGGTCTGGATCCGGTACGGCTACCCCCTCGTTGCAAAGCTGATGGCAAACCTGAAAAAACACATCCTGCCCTGGATGACCGTGGTACTGACGGTGTTCATGGCCGTGAACATGGGGCTTTCGGCACTGGCGCTGGCCCGGTACGACGCCCGCACCAGCGGCCTCGCCCCGGCGAACCAGCTGGACGTCTTCCTTGATGAACATTTTGACAACGCCCGGATGGAGCGGGTGTACCCCAACGCCAAAAAAACCGGCTGACCCGGCAGCCATAAACGCAAAAAAGCACTGCACCCGCCCGCTTTTTGGGAGTGCAGTGCTTTTGGTTTGTTCAGCCCTTACTGAGCGGCAAAGACCTTTACCTCGTCCTTGTCCATGAAGGCAGCACCGGCAAAGCCTGCTGCTTCCAGCTGGCCCAGCTGCTTGCCGAGCTTCTTGCCCTGAGGCAGGACGGTGACGTTGTAGGTATCGCGCAGGGCAGCGGCCTTGCTCAGGACGGCGGTGAAGTCGGCGTCCTTACCGTAGAGCAGTGCAATCTTCTGCTTTGCGCCGGGGATCTGATAGCCCTGCTCGAGCAGGATGCCGCAGACGCGCTCAAAGCCGATGGAGAAGCCGACTGCCGGCACCTGAGTGCCGAGGAACTTGCCCACCATGTTGTCATAGCGGCCGCCGCCGGCGACTGCGCCGCTGAACTGCGGGCAGGTGATTTCGAAGACCATGCCGGTGTAGTAGCCCTGACCGCGCACGAGGCTGGGGCAGTAGG
>ENA-UONS01002921-UONS01002921.1-human-gut-metagenome-genome-assembly--contig:-CS19-NODE-2921-length-12523-cov-12.677494_pt1 | contig 12523 bp, 7 predicted proteins | sample MGYA00242458_ERZ724005 | MGnify/ENA metagenome assembly ERZ724005
GCAGGTCTCATAAGTCATTCCTTAATCAATGCCGCCTTAAGTTAGTGACATTGGATTTCATCCACGATTTATATAAAAGCTTTCACATCTATGAATATGATATGAATTATGTGGTGTCATTCAAAAATAGAAACAAAAAGAATGTTGAGCATTTACTGATCACTAATTATGCCATTAAGGAGGCCGATTAAAACATGAGCTGGTGGTGGAGGACTAAGCCAAGAAGCATTATTAGAACCATACAATGGTTTAATGAATTTGGAAAATTAGAAGGAAAGAAATGGAATTATAGAGATCCATGCTGCGTTAGTAAGAAAGATGGCAGTGCAGTTCATCCTGTTAGAAGAGAGTACATCTATGCGGCTCACAGTGAGGAAAACTCTAATATTGGTTCGTTAACGATTAATAAATATCTCTCTGGTAAATATGACGTTAGAGAGACTGAAAGCGATGGTAGAAACGATAAAACTACATTTGAATTTTTTGGATTTGGTTACGTTAATGAAGATGGAATTATAAAAGTAAATGACGTTGGGAAAAGAATACTTTCTGGTACTTTTGATAGTGAAGATTTTTTGAAACAATTATTAAAGCTGCAGTTTCCTAACCCCCTTTCTCGTGGAAACGGCTTTTTGCCAAATGAATATATCTATCCATTGGAATTGATTTGCAAGGTGTTTGAAAAATTTGATTCACTTAATCGTAGCGAATTTGTTTTGCTCTTTGGTTGCAACTCATTAGATAAACTTGATTTGGTTCTAAATGGGATAGATAAGTTTAAAAAAGAATACGCTGTTTTACCTAATAAAAACAATCAACAAGACGTGAAAGCCTTATGCAAGAGAATATACATAGAAATCTATGGTGGAATCGATAACAAAATAGATTCTTATTACGATTATGCGGAAGCCTTGTGCAGATGTCTTATTTACACAGGGTTGTTTAAAGCTTCAGGAAGAAGCCTAGCAACTAAAATTAGAGTTCCGGAATACTCTAAAATTAAGTTTAATCTCTTACTTAAATCCTTCGAATTTACGAAAAAAGAATTTTCCTCAGTTGAAGAATACATGAATTGGTTTGGAAGCACTTCCAATATTTCATTGCCTTGGAACAATTCTCAAGCAAGAAGAGATATCATTAACGAAAAACTCGATTATATTGAGCGTTTTGAAACTAACCAGAATTTTATAAATAAATATAAAGAAAAATCGGTGTCTATTGTAAAGGATATTGTTTCAAACACCAAACAGCTTCTTAAAAATAAAGATTTAACCTATGAGGCTTTGAAGGATAAAGAAGCTGAATTGACCTCGTTTATTACAAATGTAAAAGAGCAACAATTTGTTGATGTTTACTCGAAAACAAAGGAAGCAAAAGACGAAATCTTAAGTATGTATGATCAAATACTGGACCAAATCGATGATGGAGCCCTTTGGCTTGAAGTCAATACCTGGAAATCTTTGATTGCGGTAAATGGGAAAAAACAGGTGAAAAGAAATTTTAATATCGAAGAAGATTTAAGCCCCAAAAGCTTTGCTCCTGGAATCGGCAATACGCCTGATATGGAACTATATACTAAAACTAGAGTTTTGATCCCTGAAGTTAGCCTAATGACGGGAACTCAACAATGGGAACATGAAGCATCAAGTGTCATTGATCATGTTCTTTCTTTCATTGATGACAATCAAGGAAAACAAGTCAGGGGTTTATTTATTTCTAAATCTCTTAATATTAGGACGAAATGGCAGTTCTTTATCCTAAATAAAGAAAGCTGGGTTGGGAAACCTGTCCCGGTTATACCGCTGACAATTGAACAATATAAAGAGATAATTAGTGTTATTTATGCCAACAATTTAAGTATTGATGATTTTTTAGATGTTGTTGAAGAAATTCATAAAATCGCCAAAAAATCGAGTAATTACGATGAATGGATGAACAGAACTGCTTTATATCTTAAACAATGGGGGAATCACTACACAGTCTCCGCCTAATGGCGAGTTATACAATTACAAAATTAATAATAATTCGTTATTTGTCATCAAAAATTAATTTGATTAATTCTTTTGTTAAACGATTTGCATATTTTTCTTAAGGTTGATAGACATACGCTTTATTTTTGTGGATGCTTTTGTTTGCGTTGCATCCGTTTTTGTTGTTTAAACTATATATATCATAGAGAGGTGAAAAATGAGTTCAATTTTACTGGGATTGGCCGCATTGGCTAATCTTAGAGATTTTGCTTCTGGCGTCAATTTTGAAACGACGGAAACTTGTTTATTAGATGCGTTGGATGAAAATAACATCATTACAGCGAAAGTGGATGATTCTTTCTTGGCCGTCGATTATTATGGCGATGTCTATAACTCATTGGGTGAAAATAGATATTTGGAAATGCGATTGCAAAATGGCGGCGGGATTTTATATGACAATGAGAATTGCGAAACCGTCACTAAAAGAGACGTCTGTCTTTTTTCTGAGGCAAACCGCGAAACGTTAAAGCTGTTTGATGAAGATGAATTAGGGTTTGGATACGCATCTTACGATGAAGTCAAAGATGATTTCATTACAAACGTAGGCGTTCTATCGACAAACTTTGATATTGGAGATTACTATTTATCTCAGAGCCAAAAGGCTGGCAAATATTACAAAGATATTCCATTTTCCTCTTCCGCTCACGCGGCAAAGCATTATTACTGCTTTTAAACACTTGGGAATATGCATGCCTGGAATTCCAAAGACACATGCGCAATTGTAGTGAGCGAAATTTTGTTTGAATATTACGATACTTTCTATTTCAATTTTTTCATGTATGAAAAATATGAGACCAGATTGCACCGAAGTATGAGATTGGCAAACTATACCGTAAAAGATTTTGACCAATAACCGGGAGTCGATAATCACATTAAAGATGATCATGATTTCCACATTACCTTGTCGACGTCATTCGAGATGAAGCCAGAGATGATTCTGAAGTTGATGGTATAACTACGATGAATTGGATTAAGCTTGTTAATAACTATCTTGGAAAACAAGGGGTAAGCTATAATCTGAACACTTCCAAGGGCAATTTAGGTGACATTTGGACGTAAAGATTCATCGAAATCATAAAATGGGGCATCGATGATAGGCACCCGGTAATCTCAAATAGTTCTGGGCATTCAACCGTTGCTTATGCTTACGATAACCAATATGTCTGGGTTCACACAGGATGGGGTTGGACTGGTGCTACACCGTGGTCAACATATCAAATTAGCCTTTTTGCAAATTACGACGCTGAATGTATTGATCTTATTTATACTGGCAGCCACGTTTATTCCGACAATTATTATTGCTACAACAGGAACGAATACCTATGTCTTTGTGCTCAAAAAAATAACCTCTACGACCATAACCCCTGTAAATTTTGGCTTTGATCAAAGATATACAACAACAGAGGAACTTAAAGTTATCAATCTTGATAAGCTAACTCTCTATTCTTATAAGCTAAAAAACAGGCTATATCGAGGAAGAATACGTCAACGTCTCACCAAAAAGAGAAGGAGCGGGAGAGGCTTATTTAGAGTGTTATTTTTCGGATAGAGTAAGGCGTTTGTCAATCAATTTTTCCTATTGGCAAATTCTCAATAAGCTTTCAAAAGACAATTCAACTGCTGTTTTGGAGACATTTAACGAAAGTGAATGGAGCTTTGCCATGGATTTGACCGATGCTAATCTATCGACTGACAGAACGCATCAGGAAGAATTTTCTTTCTCGTTTATTGGAAAAGAAATTTACGCCTTTAGAATTTTGTTATGGCTTCTGCTACTGGGGACAGAAACTTAGGCCGAATCTCAATTGGTTAAATATTTTAAGAACTTGTTGTTTATTTATTTCGCTTTTGTTTCTTGGACAATTTTATTGACGGTGTCATCACAGATATCGAGAATATAACGAGGCACGTTGTCGAATTGACTTTCAAATCCGAATATGTGTTCGGAATCGACGTGATATGTATCTGTAATATACGTTTTTAACAAGGTTTGATTTGTTTCATTCTTAAACTGGTTTCTAATGATTTGTCTTGCAATAATCAACTTGTTGTAATCGTTTGTTTCGTTTCGATATGTTTGTAGGAGCGATTGATTATCACCGATTTCCTCCTTCCATTTATCGAAGTTTCCTTCACCTAAAAATTCTTTCAATTTAGTTTCAACGGAGGTTATTTTTTCTTTATCCATATCTTGAAATTGACCGCCTATCTTGACTACTGGCTTCTCATGTTCGGCATCTTCATGCATGAGGCAAGACAAAAATTGATATTCATCACCATCAAAGTCTATTAATTGATAATATTTTCTTAAATGAACAACTCTTATTAAAAATGGAAGTTTTTCGTTTTTGGCCATTTCTTTTTCTAGAACAGCCATGTTTTTAATTTGCGATTCATCAATCCTGTTTTCAATAAGTTCATTGTTTTTTGATATCAAGTGCCAGGCGGACACTTGCTCTTTGGCATTTAATCTTGGCCATTTGAAAAATGGCACTAGCGTCTCAAAATCATGGGTTAGAATGACGATGGTCTTCCCTTTTAGACATAGGCCAGAATTTTTATCGCAGAATAACGATATTAGAATTGATGCTCGTTTTTCGCTATCGTAAGATGAGATTGGATTGTCCAAAGCGATTAACGCATTATTTTTGCTAATTGCTTCTAACGCAAATAGACATAAAGCAATTGCGTTATATTCGCCGTAACTTAAAGACTTTTTGACATCGTCAACATTTTCATTTACCCCATTATATCTAAGATGTGTGGACGCCTTGTCATCAAGCAATTCAACGGATACTTCATATGGTATGCCTGATAGTTTAAGGAACTGATTTATAGGTTTTTTGAAACAATCAATCAATTTGCTTTTTTCTGTATTTAACTTTGATAAATCTGCAGCTAATGCGTGGGCTTCTTTTCCTAATTTTTCAAGCGAATTGTTATAAGTATTTAATGCATCTAATAGCTCTTTTGAAGAAACATTGAAAATAGAAAGGTCAATTTTGCTTTTGGCAATGCGTTCTAATAATTCTTTTTGATCAATATTGCTTGCAGATACAGGAAGCCAATTTTGCCATCGAGATATTTTTTCGGCCTCTTTTTCCATTTTTTCGATAATGCTTTTCAAATAGGAGGCGTCTACATTACCTAAAGGCTCTTTTTTATCACAAAAATCTGTTATTACTTTCTTTTCTTCTTCATTTGCAAAACTATTTATTGCTAGAAGGGTGTTTCTTGCATTTATATTATTTTGAAATTTTTTTGAAGTTCCTTTTGAAGAGATTGAATGAACGTCCTGCAACTCGTCATCCGTTAAATCGTTACCGCAAAAAGGACATATTTTCACATTAACTTGTTCAATTATATCAATTCCTGTTTTGATCCAGTCAATCCAACTAAGGATTCCTTTAAAAGCTGAGTATTTTGAAAGAGAAGAAATCAATTCGACCTCTTGCTTGATTTGTTCTTTTAAAGACTTTCCAATTTTTGAATTAGCTTTTATGTGGACTTGTCCGTTTTTTAGCGCATTAAAATCAATATCGCCTTGAACTTTATTTATTGTGTTGCAAAATTCATTCAAAATCGGCACATTGGAAGATTTTCTAACATCAGCAATTTGCTGATTTATCGTTTGAATCTGATTGTCATAATTTTGCGTTTTAGCCATCAAAGAATAACTGTTGTTAGCTATGTCCTCGCTGTTATACAAATACAAATCAACATAATTTCTATTGAAAGTTAATATGCTGGAAATCGAGCAGTTATTTAAAGTAATTTTAGGTTGCGCGCTCTTATTAAAAAATGGAACAAAAGGGCTCGAAGCATTATCAAAAGCATCATTTAATTTTGCCTGAAGCGCAGCGAGAATAGTTGTCTTTCCTATGCCATTTGAACCATAGATAATGTTAATTTTGTTATCATCAAAAGTAATAGTTCCTTTTTTGATTGCACCTACATTTTCTAATTCGATTTCCATATTTGTATAATTTCCTCTCCCTTTTTGTTTGGCCGCAAAAGACTTTGCTAGTGTTTTAGGCCCCTATCAACTAGTAAAAAAAAAGATTTTACGGCGTTTTCTTGTCGGCTATTCTAGAAAAGGCTGCGCTGACACTTATTTTTCTTTGGCCTAATTCTAGCACAAAGTGTATGAAAACTATAGATATTATCTTGTTTTTTAAAACATTGTTATGGGCAAGGTACAGCCAGCGATATGTTCGAGACGGTCAGCTCCGATCAGAGTGGTTCTTTTTGTATTTTACCATCTGCGTTAGTTTTGATGGCTGATGGATTCTATAAGCAGGCTGGTTTGATTCGCACGGGCGATATGGTGATGTCCTCAATCATGAAACGGGCATGGTCGAACCCAATGTGGTTATTGGAAATGACGACATAGGTAAACCTGCTCAAGTATATGATGTAGTGCACCTGGAATTCAGCAACGGCATGAGCACCGATTTCATTGATGAGCATGGGTATTTCGACGTTACGCTCAACAAATACGTTTATTTGCATATTGACGACGCTAAGGAATACATCGGACACGAGTTTGTGACTATTGACGGAAGTCTTGGTATCAAGACCGTAAAGCTTGCCACCGTTTCCATTGTTAAAACCTTTACGACGCTTTGCTCTTCCAAAGAAACGAAAGAGCTGTGTAGGATTTAGGAACCTGTTAATTACAGGATTTCCAAAGCGCAAAGCCTCCGTATTTATCGAAAGATTTCCATAAAGTGCGGACAAAAGAGGACTGCGGACAAAGCCGAAAACTGAAGTTCTCCCAAGATTTCCCTTGAAAAAGGTTAAATGCGGACGAAAATAAAGGTATAATTAAGAGGCTGTGCGGGCGAAATCTAAGACTTACGTTGCGGACCAATGCGGACGGCAGAGAAAGGTGCGGACATCACCTGAGGCGAAAGCTTCGAAACGTCAGAGGAATATCAACGTCCTGGTGGCGAAATCGTAAATATAGATAAGAAAGATAAATACCTTACCGTCCGTTTTGCTGTCGGCGAGAAGAAATTCGTAAATCCCGATGGATTCACAAAAGGATTTCCGAAGTTCAAAGAATAGAAAAGCCAGATATTTTTTAATGAGGAAATGGAGATGATTGAAACCTATAATTTAAGTTACTGGAAAGGACAAGTAATAAAAATATGTTCGGAAATTGATGAAAAGATGCTGAAAATAACTGAAGACTCACGCAGCTCAATTTCAAGCGATTCATTAAAACTTCTAAGAGATTTAGTGGATCATGTTTCTGTTTGCTGCCTTCTACGTACCAGTGATAAATCTTATGAGACACAATATGAGTACATAAAAAACGAAATTCGTTTCATCAATACGAACGGCCAATTTGCATTGCTTTCATCTTTTCATAAACAACTTGAAGCAAGCGTTTCTCATTATGCTTTGTTTGGGGACCAGGCTGAACGCTTAATGCTCAAATATTTAGATAAGCTAGTCAAACTAAAAGTTTTTCTACAAAAAGAACTTAAAATAGAGGTGCTAAATAACATAGGTTTGTTTCCTCTTGATTTGGATAAAACATTTGAGAATTATTACAAAGAAATAATTAAGGTAATGTCCAAAATTTCTTTTGGAAAGACATCAGAAAAGCAAAAATACACTTATTATGTTTTAAAGAAAAAGGCAATATATTGTGACAATATATTATTTTTTGAATACACAATAGCAAGTGCCAATGATAGTTTAAGCAAATTCGATAGATTTACGGCTTTCTCAACAATTGACGTTTATGAAAACTACGCAATTAAAGCTTCATTTTCGAAGCTCCCCGTTCAATTATTTAACGAACAAATCAGTCTTTCATTTCTCACTGATTATAGAGTAGCAGTTCGCCCTTGCGAGTTCGAAAAGCTCTTCATGATAATCGGATTAAGCAAAAACAAAAAATATTCTCCAAGCCTAGATTACGTAAAACTTATGATGTACATCCAAACTAACAAGATTTCATTAGATGAAATTCTTGATAAGGATGATTCACTTTATAAAGAGTTCTTGAAGTCGGTTTTTCAAAACAACAAAACTTTTTTATATAATTTTTTGAACAAATCCAGAACTATCATTCATAGCAACCATATTGGGGCTAATGTCTATAGATATCTTCTTCACACCATTAATAACCGCATTATAAAACAACAAATCCCTCATCAAAACAAATTTCCAATAAGCAACGAATTATATATAGACTCGGCAGACAGATTATTCGATGCGATGCCATTTGTATTTTCTTTATTAGGTCACAATCCAAAATTTGAAGTTCTTTGCGACACCTTTTCCCTTAATGATCATGCGAATGAGCTCATCAAAAGATTTGTTATTAGGAAAAGCGAAGAGAATTCAACCCTCTATAATCAAATCGAATCTAACAAGCCAAAAGATGCAATTAAAAATCTCGTAGATTCATTCAATAGTTTATGCATAGAAAAAGGCTTCCATGACAAATACCAGTTGAATTTATTTAAAAACTTTATCTATGAGTATGGAGCAGAATCAAAATGTCACAATTTGATTAAACGTTTTCTTGATCTTGCGAATAAAAGTTCTGAAGTTAACCTCAATAAGTATATATTATCAAGATTACATGAACTTGATTTGAACATCGAGGATTCGCAAAAGAAGGATGCATTGAAAACGATGTTCTCAAATGGACGTTTGTTTGCAGTGTATGGTTCCGCTGGAACTGGAAAAACAACCTTTGCAAATTATGTTCTAAAAGTTCTTGGAAAAGACACGCGCGTAATTTGTGTCACAAATACCAATCCAGCATTAGTCAACTTAGAAAACAAACTACAATGTTCATCAGCGAGCTATTTTACGACTTATAAAGTCAAACATTCATCAAATGATGTCCCATTTATTTGTGATCTTCTAATAATTGATGAATGCAGCACAATTTCAAATAACGATATAGAGTGTTTGCTAAGCAAAATCAATTTCAAATTCATTCTCCTGCTTGGCGATATTCATCAAATCGAATCAATCCAATTCGGAAACTGGTTTTCTTTATTACATTATTTTCTTCCAAAAGAAACACAAACCGAACTGACTACTCAATTTCGAGCTGTTTCCCCCAATCTTCCAGTTTTATGGAAGGAAATAAGAGAAAATGGGCAAAAGATTCAAGAACTTTTAAACAAAATGGAGGTCTCAAAGCCACTTGGAAATGATATTTTCGAACGAAAATATTTTGATGAAATCGTTCTCTGCTTAAATTATGATGGTTTATACGGTATAAACAACATCAATAACTATCTTCAAAAAAGAAACGCCAACAAGCCCTATAACTGGAAGCAATATACTTTCAAAATTGGGGACCCAATATTATTCATAGAAACATCAAGATTTGGGAGCACTCTTTTCAACAATTTAAAAGGTTGCATTAAATCAATTAACATTGATGAAAGCAAAAATATTTATTTTGAAATTCTAATAGATAGATCTTTGAACCCTGTTCATTCTTACCCTGGTGGAATCAAAATCCTCGAGAATTATTCTGATGGGAAAACATTAATTTCTTTTTGGGTACGTAATGCCCGAGCTGAGGATTATGATAATGACATGACCGAAGAATGCCAAATTCCTTTCCAAATCGCTTATGCCGTTTCTATACATAAAGCGCAAGGCCTCGAATATGATTCCGTAAAAATCGTAATCACAAACGAAGTCGAGGAATTAATTACCCACAATATCTTTTACACTTCTGTTACCCGGGCTAAGAAGGACTTAACCATTTTTTGGTCGCCTGAAACCGAGAAAAAGATTATAAATTCGCTATCTTTTAAAGATGCAAAGACCGATTCAAATATTATGAAAGCAAAATTTTCAGATTTGTGCGAAGCAAAGAACTGATTTAGTCATTTATATTTATCTCTCCCGCACCATCACGGCAAACAAACAAGCATTGTTATTGTCCCATACGACACTGACAAGCTTCCACCCATATCTTCCGTAGCTGTTGAGTTTCTGTTGTATGACTCCGTAGTTGTTCTCGGATAAGACTGTGTATTCATAGTTTATAAAGATCCCCCTTCTTTCTTTTTAAGGAGTCTTGTTTTCTTACGTACTCCATGATCGTAAGCAAATGGGGCAAAGCCCTTTTATCTACTTATATTGTAGTTTCAAGGACTCTCAAATTAAAAACAGCCCTCATTGATCGGTAATTCACCTAGTTTTATAATAATATTACTATTGCCATCAAAATAGCTTTTGAATCATGAGGAGGTCATATGTCTTATAAAATTGATAGTTATTCTTTGAAGGAATACGTTACACGTAAATGGATAAAAATTCCTCGCTTTCAACGTGCAAAAACATGGAATGAAAAACAAAAATTTGAGTTGGTTCTTTCTGTTTTTAAAAAATACCCTCTTGGATGTGTCATCCTTTGTAAAGAGAAGGGTCAGGACTCTGAATATCTGATTGATGGCCGTCAACGATATTCCGCCCTTCAGGAAATGTTGACTTCCCCTGATATAGTCTATGGTTGGGCTCAGAAATATCTGAGCTTGAAAAAGGGTGATGTAGCAAACGTTATTGCCGACAAATTTTGGGAAAAGGTCCGCGACTTCACGGACTATTCACCAAACGATGAGCTAGAATCATCTGAGGACGAGCAAAATGATGATAGCATCGAAAACGCAAAAGATGAAAATGAAGACAATAGTTCTTCGTCACTTGATGAAGGCACGAATACAGATAATATTAGTAACGATGATCTTTTAGGAAAGCTCCTTGCCTTAATCCAGTTCTGCAGTTCGTACAAAAATCAGAACAACATAGGTCCCCTTTATGCTTTCGATTTTAAAAAGTACATTGCAAATACCGATAAATTCGAACGCAAATTTGAGAGATGCGGTAAGAAGGGAAAAATTTCTTCTTCGGCGCTCCTTGAATTCATCAACAGCTTCAGAAGTTCATATAGTGACCAAAATGGCAATCAGCAACTCACAAAAGAAAACTTTATTCAATTTGTAGAAGATGAGTTCGGATTCAAAACACCGGAAGACAAAAACAAATATATCCGTCAACAATTGAACGATTGGGAAGGCGTCCAGTTGAAAGCAATTGAATTCTATGATTTGTTCGACAACATTCTAAGCTCTAATGTTATTGCTGTAGTTTCCGTAGAGAACGTCGGAACGACAGATGAAGAAAAAATTTTCAATCTTATCAATTCCAATGGAACTCCATTAACAGCGGCAGAGATTCTTTCTTCAAAGCCAGATTGGAATAAGCCTATTTCAGTTATTGATGAAGACAGAAAGGCGCTGATATCATCAATCTATACTCGGATACTTAAAGCTTCTACCCCTAAAGGATTTGTAAAATGGGATTTACCCGCTTCCTTGCCATTTGCTCTCAAAAAGAATCAAAACTTTGATTTTCTCTTTCCAATTTCTTCTATCAAAGACGATTCCGCGTCCAAACTCATAACTCTAGGATTCAAAATTTCAAGTGGAATTATACTAGGGGCTATCAAAAAGGAAGATTTGGATAAACTCGGCAAGTCCACTGAAATAAACGAAGATACCTTTGTGACCATCGAATCCGATATAAAACGGATGCTTGTCTCTATGCTCAACATTCCTTACTTTGAGGTTTATAAGTCTTGGCCCTTAAGCCTAAGCAGACTCATCGGAGACGCTCCAACGCTTTGTTTCCTTTTCATGACTTACCATATGTTCAAAATCGAATCAAAGCCAGAGCCAAGTGACAATAACTTTCATCTATTCAAACGTAACTGCATCGCTATCATAGATAGACTGATTTTCGAGTATGTCCGTTCACAGTGGAAAGGGAGTAGTGATTCGTTGCTTGCTAAGGAACTCGCCAATTTCATCAAAAATTACACCAAAGGTACACAAATCGAGGCAATTAACGAACAAAGTTGGAAAGAACTTGTAGATGACATTTGCAACAATGGAGAAGTCAATCACAAGCCTATCAGCTTTGGACTTGTAAAACCATTAATTGCCCATTACAACGCCATAAAGCAATTGAAATGCGATATCTCATATGATTTCAAACCTGAATTTGATCACATCATTCCTCAAACAGCATTCGGCGACAAGAAAGACAAAACACAATCGAAATTAAGAGATAATCTTTTCAATTTAGCACTGCTTCCAAAGGTTTCCAACGCATCCAAGAACGATCGTCCTTTGCAGGACACATTATCAAATGAGTCTTTAGTTAGCAACATTGAAAAATACGAGGAAATCAAAAAGGAAGACTTTGAAAAATTCAATAAGAAAGAAAACATTGATGCACTTAAGGAATACATACTCGATAATTTTTATAAAGCCTTTGGTGAGTTTAGAAATAATATTCTGAAGTAGTTTGAATAGTGCATCTATAAGCTTAATAGAGAAGAAAATAATGCGTCCGCATACCTCAAAAAAAACACGATAGATTCTATCCCGACATCGAAAAAAGTTCGATGAAATCTTTGTTTTTCCCTGTTGTATTCG
>ENA-UONS01002925-UONS01002925.1-human-gut-metagenome-genome-assembly--contig:-CS19-NODE-2925-length-12512-cov-4.093522_pt1 | contig 12512 bp, 8 predicted proteins | sample MGYA00242458_ERZ724005 | MGnify/ENA metagenome assembly ERZ724005
GAAATGCAGATTCTGGAAGTAAATGTTGTGGCTGAGAAGACCATCAGTTATCATCCGGAGTATCATGGTGTGAGATTAGATGTCATGGCAGAAGAAGCTGGAACAAAACGCCGATTTAATGTGGAGATGCAGGTGAAGACAGAAACCGCATTAGCTAAACGAAGCAGATATTATCATGCGCAGATGGATATGGATGCATTACTTACGGGAGAGACGTATGACCAATTGCCAGATACATATGTCATCTTTATATGTGATTTTGTACCATTTGATAGTCGTTTGTATCGGTACAATATCCGCAATGTAGTTCGTGAGACAAATGAATTATTGAAGGATGGTAATCAGACAATTATCTTGAGTACACAAGGAACGAATCCATCGGAAGTACCGGTGGAATTGGTGAATTTTCTGAAATATGTTGGTCAGGATACGGATGAAGCGGAAACGAACGATGATTATGTAAGATTATTGCAGGAACAGATAAAACGCATAAAACAAAACCGTGACTGGGAGGGAAAGTATATGCTGTTAGAAGAGATGATGCGCGATGAGCGAGAAGAAGGCAGACAGGAAGGCAGACAGGAAGGTCAGGAGCGAATGAGCCAGTTGATTTTGTTGTTGTTAAAACAAAATAGAAATGAAGATATCGCAAAAGCAGCTGCTGACAGAGATTATCAGGAGCAGCTATTCAAGGAGTTTAACTTGTAAAGGGATACTGTGCGAGTATCTGATGGATGAAGAAGAATTACTTGAAGACATAAGATAAAATATAGAATGAGAGTGAAATAAAATGTATAAAAAAGTAGTAAACAGTTTACTTGAAGTATGAGGCAAGAGGAATCCTGTTTACGAAAGATAAAAGCACTATAATTAAGGCGGAGAAGGATATAATGCAAATTAACTAAGGAGGCGATGCTGATGAAGACTTTCAAAATTATTCGAATGGTACTGACAGTTGTGGATGTGGTGTGTTTATTGGCCGTGTTGTTTGTTCCGGCTCTTGAGGCAGCGAAGCATAACTTCTTTGCCTGGCTGATTCTGGGACTTCTGACGTTGTATGTTCTCTTTATGTGGCTTGTGTTAGGCAGAAGAAACACCAACGGTTATGATGCAGAGAGTGACCGTGAGGCGGATATTTCGAAGGAATTACTTTCTCAGAGGAATAAGTGGTATATGTAGAGTGTAGATGATGAATAATAAAAACACCCCGACGTATGATAAATGTGAGAAGGATCATACATCGGGGTGTTCTTAAATAATAAGGTAGGAATTTACTAAGCAAAATATGCTTTGTTAATGAAGTATTTTGTTTTACAGATGGAATCTTGTTCCTGTTTTGCCCTGGATACCGTCTTTGGATTTCTCCAGAAGTGTGATCAGAGCTGTACGGCCTTCCTTGGAGGAAGCGAAGTCAACGGCTGCCTGTACTTTTGGCAGCATGGAGCCAGGTGCGAAATGACCTTCTTCCATGTATTTCTTTGCTTCTTCAACTGTCAGATCCTCAAGCCACTGTTCGTTTGGTTTGCCGAAGTTGATGGCAACCTTTTCAACAGCTGTGAGAATGATGAGGAAGTCTGCATCCAGTTCCTGAGCCAGAAGACAGCTTGCGAAGTCTTTGTCGATAACTGCGCTGGCGCCCTTTAAGTGGTTGCCCTGACGGGTAACAGGAATACCGCCGCCGCCGCAGGCGATAACCAGGTCTCCGGATTCAACCATTGTACGGATAGTACCGATTTCAATGATTTCTGCAGGTTTTGGAGAAGCAACAACACGGCGATAGCCTCTGCCGGCATCTTCTTTCATGATGTAGCCGTATTTTTCTTCCATCATCTTCGCCTGTTCTTCGTTGAAGAACTTGCCGATCGGTTTGGATGGATTGTTGAAAGCAGGATCATCTTCATTGACACGAACCTGTGTGATCATGGTTGCAACAGGGATATCTGTGATACCGCGGTTGAACAGCTCTTCACGCAGGGCGTTCTGAAGGTCGTATCCGATGTAAGCCTGGCTCATGGCAACACAGACAGATAATGGTGTGTTTGGCTGCTGTGCATCTTCATGTGTCAGTGCGATCATCGCATTGTTGATCATACCAACCTGTGGGCCATTGCCGTGTGTAACAACAACTTCACAGCCTTCTTCGATTAAATCTACAATAGCTTTGGAAGTTACTTTTACAGCTGCCATCTGCTCCGGCAGTGTATTCCCCAGTGCATTGCCGCCAAGTGCGATAACGATTCTTTTCTTCTTATTCATTCTAAATATTTCCCCCAAAATAAACAAAATAACGGTTTTTGCGATTTATATAAGGCGGAGGTGAATCCCCGCCTTATATGTTAAGTTGTTAAGTTAAATTTAATCTTATTTGAAGATTCTAGGCATAGATCTTTCTTCGAGTTTCTTCAGGATTTCCTGTGGATTTTCGAATTTAGCAAGGAAGATCATAGCTGCGATGATGTATGGTTTGTAGCTTGCTTCTTTGTAAAGAGGATCTCTGTAACGATCGAATACGGAAGCATCAACTTCACCTTCTTCACAGCTTACGCCTGTGATGTCAGCTGGCAGGCAGTGCAGGTAAAGTGCTTTGCCGTTCTTTGTTGTAGCCATAAGTTCTTCTGTACAAGCCCAGTCTTTGTGTTCTGCGTTCTGAGCAAGGAGTTCTTTTTCAAGAGCTTTGATACCTTCTGTATCGCCGTTGCCGTAGAGTTCTGTACGTTTTTCCATAGCAGCGAAAGGAGCCCAGCTCTTTGGATATACGATATCAGCATCTTTGAATGCTTCTGCCATGTTGTTTGTCTTTGTGAAGGAACCGCCGGATTTCTTAGCGTTTTCAGCTGCAACAGCTTCAACTTCTGGGAATACTTCATAGCCTTCCGGATGAGCAAGTACAACGTCCATACCGAAACGAGTCATCAGACCGATGATACCCTGAGGAACGGAGAGAGGTTTGCCATAAGATGGAGAGTAAGCCCAGGACATAGCGATCTTTTTGCCTTTAAGGTTTTCAACACCGCCGAATTCATGGATGATGTGAAGCATATCAGCCATAGCCTGTGTAGGATGGTCGATATCGCACTGAAGGTTAACCAGAGTAGGTTTCTGCTCAAGGATACCGTCTTTGTTGCCCTGTGTTACAGCGTCAACAACTTCATGCATGTATTTGTTGCCTTTGCCGATGTACATATCATCACGGATACCGATAACGTCAGCCATGAAGGAGATCATGTTAGCTGTTTCACGAACTGTTTCGCCGTGAGCAACCTGAGATTTGCCTTCATCCAGATCCTGAACTTCAAGACCAAGAAGGTTACATGCGGAAGCAAAGGAGAAACGTGTACGTGTAGAGTTATCACGGAATAAAGAAATACCAAGACCACTTTCGAATACCTTTGTGGAGATGTTGTTCTCTCTCATGTAACGAAGCGCATCAGCAACTGTGAAAACAGCTTCAAGTTCGTCGTCTGATTTTTCCCATGTCAGGAAGAAGTCACCGTTGTACATTTCTTTGAAGTTAAGTGCGTTTAATTTGTCGATATAAGCCTGTAATTTAGCATCCATTATAATAATCCTCCGTTTGATTAAGTGCCGTGCACCGGTTAAAAATTGTCCGATGCACGGAAGTTTTATTGGTTTATAATACGTTAACTTTTATAGTATAGTCTTTTTTGAAATTATTCGCAATAGGACATTGGCAGAGCAGCGTAAACAGCAGCACATGTAACCAGATCCTGTTTCCATGTCATTTCGTTAGGAGCGTGAGCCTGAGCTTCTGCACCTGGTCCAAAACCGATACATGGGATACCGTTTCTACCCATGATAGAAACACCGTTTGTGGAGAATGTCCACTTATCTGTCAGTGGGCGAGCCTGACGCATTTCAAGTGTGTCAGCAGCACCGATTCTCTTATCACCGTAAAGACCATGGTAAGCAGCTTCCAGTGCTTTTGTAACCTTGTGATCCTTTGGAATCGCCCATGTTGGGAAGTAGCATTCGATTTCATATACACAGCCTGTGTAGGATGGACGGTCATAGTTGTACATGGAAACAACAACGTCATCACCGTATTTCTTTACGCTAGGCAGGTTGCGGATTTCTTCCAGACAGCTTTCCCATGTTTCGCCGAATGTCATACGACGGTCAAGAGATACTGCACAGGAGTCAGCAACTGCACAACGGCTTGGGGATGTGTAGAAGATCTGAGATGTTGTAACTGTACCGCGGCCAAGGAAGCGAGCTTCTTCCCAGTCAGGGTTGTATTTAGGATTCAGCATCTTAACAAGACCTTTGATCTCTGTTTCGTCTGCATCATCATTTTCATTCAGCGCACGAACATCCTGAAGGATATCAGCCATCTTGTAGATTGCGTTGTCACCACGTTCTGGAGCAGAACCATGGCAGGAAACACCCTTAACGTCGATACGGATTTCCATACGTCCGCGCTGACCTCTGTAGATACCGCCGTCTGTAGGCTCTGTAGATACTACGAATTCAGGACGAACTTTGTCTTCGTTGATGATGTACTGCCAGCAAAGGCCATCACAGTCTTCTTCCTGAACAGAACCAACAACCATGATCTTGTAACCTTCCGGAATCAGGTTGTAATCTTTCATGATCTTAGCGCCGTAAACAGCAGATACAACACCGCCGCACTGGTCAGATACACCACGGCCACCGATTTCTGTTTCGTTCTCATAACCATCATATGGATCGAATGTCCAGTTGTTGATATTGCCGATACCTACTGTATCAATATGGCCATCGAAAGCAATGATCTTGTCGCCTGTACCCATGTAACCGATGACGTTGCCCTGTGGATCGATGACAACTTCGTCGAAGTCCAGTTTCTTCATCTCAGCAGCAATTGTCTCTACATGCGCCTTTTCATCACAGCTTTCGCCAGGATTCTTAACGATGGCACGTAAGAAAGCTGTCATATCAGCCTGATAGCCCTGTGCTACTTCTTTGATTTTGTTAAAGTCTAACATTTTTTTACCCTCCATAATGTTCATATATTGTAACGTTGCAAAATGGTTTCTCTATTTATATGTAATAACTGTCAAAGGCAGTTAAAACGAATGCTTAGCTTTCCTGAAGATCAGCAAATGGTTCTTTGTCTGTGCCGCATAAGCCTTCCCATACGATTTCACGATAACGGTCAGGATCTGTATCGCCTTCAGAAGAAACAAGAAGTACCTGAGAATTCTCATCCAGTTTCAGTGCTTCCTTGAGTTCCTTTAATTCAGGTTTTGTCATGATCGCTGCAACCAGACCCATTGTAACGGAACCGGATTCACCGGAGATAACTCTTTCGTCACCTTTCATTGGTGAGCTGTAAATACGTGTACCGTTGGCACTTACCCAATCAGGACAAGATACGAATGCATCTGCATGATTGCGAAGAATATCCCATGATACAGTGTTTGGTTCGCCGCAGGCAAGACCAGCCATGATTGTGAGCATATCGCCTGTAACATCTACGCGGCTGCCGTCACCCTTGGAAGCAGAGCGGAAGAGGCAGTCTGCAGCCTTGGCTTCAACAACTGTCATGATCGGCGGATTCTCTTTGAATCTGTTGGCGAAGTAACCAACAACTGCACCGGCCAGTGAGCCAACGCCTGCCTGAATGAAGATATGTGTTGGACGGCAGTTGTCTTCTTCTAACTGATGATCAGCTTCAAGTGCGAGTGTGCCGTAACCCTGCATGATCCATGTAGGAATCTCTTCATAACCTTCCCAAGCTGTATCCTGAACCATGATGCCGTGTTCTGTTTCAGCAGCTTCCTTCGCAGCCATACGAACACATTCATCGTAGTTAAGATTCTCAATAGTAACTGTTGCATTTTCCTTTGCAATATTATTTAAACGAGTCTGTGTTGTGCCCTTCGGCATTCTGACTACGCATTTCTGTCCAAGCTTATTCGCTGCCCATGCAACGCCGCGGCCGTGATTACCGTCTGTTGCTGTGAAGAATGTTGCCTGACCGAAGTCTTCCTTGAGTTTCTCAGAAGTTAATACATCATAAGGAACTTCGCTGACATCCTTGCCGAGCTGCTGTGCCATGTATCGTGCGATTGCATAAGAACCGCCGAGAACCTTGAAAGCATTCAGACCGAATCGATAGGATTCATCCTTTACATAAAGTTTCTTAAGTCCGAGATATTCGGCCAGATGCGGAAGTCCTGTAAGAGGTGTAACTGAATACTGAGGAAAGCTCTTGTGGAAATTGTTTGCTTTCGACATCTCCTCCAGAGACATGTTAGCGACCTGTTTGTCATCGCTCTTCGGCATCTTGTTTAATACCCATTTGATTTGATTATCTGCTTTGTTAGCCATTGCTGAACCTCCATAAAACCATGCTTGATAAGTCTCATTTTGTCTCCCTGTAATCATCATAACAGATAATTTGAAAATTGCAAGAGGAAAATCAAAAAATTTTTAGGAATCAAAAAAATTTTTTAGAAAGTGCTTGTGTTTTGTCTAATATAATGTTAAAATGACAATCAGAGAATATTTCTTTTGGTGAACTTGAATAAACGCGCATCCATGAGGGAGGGAAATATTTTTGTTATTGTGTAGCAAATGAGTGGAAGTCTCCCTATTTGTTAATCAAATGTCAAAACAACCCGACATAGTCTGGAAGCTGTTCGGGGATTATGCATGATGTCCTTATCATATGCACACGATAAGAAGGAAAATACATAAAAGTATAGACTTTTAGGGAGGTAGGTGTCACAAGATGAATAGCAAAGAAGATCTTGGACGGAAGAAAGGCAGAAGGCTTTCAGCTGATGACTTATTTAACATGGAGGGTAAGCCCTCATTTTTACAGGCATTTCCATTGTCATTGCAGCATGTAGCTGCTATGATAGTAGGATGTGTTACACCGGCGATCATTGTAGCCAATGCGGCAGGTCTTTCCGATTCTGATTCAGTTATTTTGATCCAGGCAGCGTTGTTTGTTTCAGCATTGACCACATTGCTTCAGCTTTATCCGCTGTTCCATGGCAGTGCGTATGCAATCGGTTCGGGTTTACCAATGATTATGGGTATCAGTTTTGCGTATGTTCCGACGATGCAGGCTATAGCGACTCAGTATGATGTGGCGACCATACTGGGGGCACAGATAGTCGGCGGTATTGTTGCTTTATTGGTTGGTCTGTTTATTAAACAGATCAGGAAGTTTTTCCCACCGTTGATCACAGGTACGGTTGTATTTGCCATTGGTCTTTCGTTGTATCCGACAGCCATCAACTATATGGCCGGTGGTACATCCAATGAGCATTACGGTGCATGGCAGAACTGGCTGGTAGCAATTATTGTATTATGTATCGTTACATACCTGAACCATTACGGCAAAGGTATTTTCAAGCTTGCTTCTATATTAATAGGTATTATCATTGGTTACATTATCTCCATTTTCTTCGGAATGGTGGATTTCTCATCTGTAACCGGTGCATCACTGATTAGTATTCCTCAGCCGCTGCATTTTGGCATTAAGTTTGATCCGTCTGCATGTGTTGCCATCGGTTTACTGTTTGCGATTAATGCGATCCAGGCGATCGGTGACTTCTCGGCTACTACAACAGGCGGTCTGGACAGAATGCCGACGGACGAAGAGTTAAAGGGCGGTATTGTGGCTTATGGTATCAGCAATGTTGTGGGTGCGGTTTTTGGCGGTCTGCCGACGGCAACCTACAGTCAGAATGTAGGCATTGTTGCCTCTACAAAGGTTGTAGCAAGAAAGGTATTCCGTATTGCGGCAGTGATTCTGCTTGTTGCAGGTCTGGTGCCGGTATTCTCAGCAGTTTTGACAACCATCCCTTATTGTGTATTGGGCGGTGCAACAATTTCTGTATTCGCATCCATCACAATGACAGGTATCAAGCTGATCACAACTCAGCCATTGGATTTCCGCAATACAACAATTGTCGGTCTGGCAATTGCCCTTGGTATGGGTGTGACACAGGCGAATGCAGCATTAGCAACATTCCCAGCTTGGGTAACAACTATTTTTGGTAAATCACCGGTTGTATTGGCGATGGTTACAGCTGTTGTGCTGAATCTGCTTCTTCCAAAGCCGAAGGGCAGTGCAGTTGAACCTGCGGAAGAAAAAGCCGAGTAAGATTTATGTATATTATAAGGTAAATAAACATTTTATTTAAGTATTAAAGAAGGAGGCAGGAATGATGCTGGTTATTGGTAATGGTAAGTTATTTACAAGAAATGATGAGATGCCCTTTGTTGAAAATGGTGCTGTTGCGATTGAGGGGACAAAGATCGCTGCTGTGGGGGAAACAGAGGCTATAAAGAAACAGTATGGGGATGCAGAATTCATTGATGCAAAGGGCGGCGTGATCATGCCGGCATTTATCAATACGCATGAGCACATTTACAGTGCGATGGCCAGAGGATTAAGTATTAAGGGGTATAATCCGAAGGGATTTCTGGATATTCTGGATGGTCAGTGGTGGACGATCGACCGCCATCTGACACTGGAACAGACGAAATACAGTGCGGTTGAAACATTGATTTCCTGTATTCGCAATGGTGTGACGACGGTTTTTGACCACCATGCAAGTTTTGGACAGATTGGCGGCAGCTTATTTACAATCGCTGATGTGGCTAAGGAATTAGGTGTTCGTGCCTGCCTCTGTTATGAGATTTCTGATCGTGATGGTATGGATAAAGCCAGAGAATCTGTTATGGAGAATGCGGAATTTATCCGTTATGCACTGAAAGATGACACAGATATGATCGCCGGTATGATGGGTATGCATGCACAGTTTACAATTTCCGATGCAACCATGGAACTGGCAGCTGCGAACAAACCGGATGAAGTCGGCTATCATATCCATGTGGCAGAAGGCATTGAAGATCTGCATGACTGTCTGAAGAAATATGGCAAACGTATCGTGGACAGACTGATGGATTTCAACATTCTCGGTGAGAAGACGCTGCTGGGTCATTGTATTTACATTAACCCTCATGAAATGGATCTGATCAAAGATACCAACACAATGGTGGTACATAATCCGGAATCCAACATGGGCAATGCCTGCGGATGCCCGCCAACCATGGAGCTGGTTCACAGAGGTATCCTGACAGGTCTTGGTACAGACGGTTATACACATGATATGATCGAATCTTATAAGGTGGCCAATGTACTGCACAAACATCATCTTTGCGACGCCAATGCGGCATGGGGAGAAGTTCCGAAGATGCTGTTTGAGAACAATGCAGCCATTGCAAATCGTTACTTTAAGACACCCCTTGGTGTTCTGAAAGAGGGCGCAGCCGGTGATGTCATCGTTGTGGATTACAACCCACCAACACAGCTGGATGCATCCAATATCAACGGTCATATTCTGTTTGGCATGACAGGCAGAGACGTTGTGACAACGGTTGCCAACGGCCGTGTATTGATGAAAGACCGTGAGATTAAAGTAATTGACGTTGAAGAAGCAATGGCAAAATGCAGAGAAGAATCTGCAAAGCTGTGGCACAGCATCAACGGTTAATCAGATTGGGGACAGGTGCAGCATCTGTTCAAGCAGATGCTGTGGATTTAAAGGGAAGATAGAATTAAAAGAAATAGAGATTGAAAGAGAATACAGGAGGTTTTCTCATGAGTGATAGAATGACAGGTATGTCTTTTGACCAGTTAATGAATTGGGTAACAGAAGAATTAGAGAATCATGGTACGCTTTTTGGGCTTCATCGTGCTTATAAAGCGCCTGAAGAAGCGCTGACAATTTTTGGCAGAGACCTTGAGACTCCGATTGGTCCTGCAGCCGGCCCTAACAGCCAGTTAGCTCAGAATATTGCGGCTTCTTATTATGCCGGCAGCCGTTTCTTTGAACTGAAAACCGTTCAGATTCTGGATGGCGAGGCCCTCTCCCGTTCAGATCATGGATGGTGATGAACTGGCAGCATGTGTCAACAAGCCATGTATCAAAGCGGATGACGAAGCTTACAACTGTGAGTGGTCTACCGAGCTTTATGTTCCTCAGGCACAGGATGAATACATTAAGGCATGGTTTCTGCTTTCTTTTATGGCAAAGGAATACGGCCTTGGCAGTATGGATGGTTTCCAGTTCAATATCAGTGTTGGTTATGATCTGGAGGGTATCAAGTCTGAGAAAGTCAACACATTCATTGAAAGTATGAAGAATGCAGCTGATACAGAAACCTTCAAAGTCTGTAAGCAGTATCTGATGGATCATGTAAGCGAGTTCAAACATGTGACAGCAGAAGATATTGAAGCTATCAGACCGGATATCTGTAATTCCGTTACACTTTCCACACTGCATGGCTGTCCTCCGCAGGAAATCGAACGTATTGCAACCTATCTTTTGACAGAAAAGAAACTCAATACATTTATCAAATGTAACCCAACACTTCTTGGCTATGAATTTGCCAGAGAAACACTGGACAAGATGGGTTATGATTATATTGCATTCGGCCGTTTCCATTTTGAAGATGATCTTCAGTATGTGGATGCCGTTCCGATGCTGCAGCGACTGATCAAATTATCCGGCGAAATGGGTCTGGAATTTGGTGTGAAGATTACAAATACATTCCCTGTAGATGTTAAGGCAGGTGAACTTCCAAGCGAAGAAATGTACATGTCAGGTAAATCCCTGTATCCTCTGTCCATTTCACTGGCAGCAAAACTGTCACGTGAATTTGACGGCAAATTGCGTATCTCCTATTCAGGCGGTGCAGATGCTTTCAATATTGACAGAATCGTCGGATGCGGTATCTGGCCTGTAACAGTTGCCACAACGATTCTGAAGCCGGGCGGCTACCAGAGATTACAGCAGATGGCAGATTCTCTTGAGGCAATGGGCGTTGGCGAATTCAAGGGTATCGATGTGGCGGCACTGAATAAACTGGCAGAAGATGCCATTACAGATGCGCATCATGTGAAACCGGCCAAATTGCCTGCATCAAGAAAATCTAATGAAACAGTTCCGCTGCTTGACTGCTATACAGCACCTTGTCAGGATGGATGCCCGATTCATCAGGAAATCCCGACTTATGTTGCATTAGCCGGTGAGGGCAAATATGAAGAAGCACTGAAAGTGATTCTGAACAGAAATGCACTGCCATTTATGACTGGTACCATCTGTTCCCATCCTTGTCAGGGTTATTGTACACGTAATTTCTATGAGAAATCCGTGCAGATCAGAAATACAAAACTGGAATGTGCTGAGCAGGCTATGGATGCTATTATAGACTGCGTATCTGTAACTGGTGATTACAGCGGCAGTGTTGCTGTCGTGGGCGGTGGTCCTGCAGGTATGGCAGCGGCTTACTATCTGGCAAGACTTGGCGCAAAGGTAACAATTTATGAAAAACGTGAACGCCTGGGCGGTGTTGTCAGCGCTATCATTCCTAACTTCCGAATTGATGACAGTGTCATTGCAAAGGATGCTGCTTTACTTGAAAAATTAGGCGTGAAGGTTTTATATAACACAGAAGCACCTGCCGTAGATGTTTTGAAGAAAGAATATGACAGCGTAATTCTTGCTGTTGGTGCTTACAAACGCGGTGAACTCAAGCTTGAGGGCGGTGAAGCACAGAATGCACTGGCATTCCTTGAAGATTACAATCGCACAAATGGCAAGATGGCCATCGGCAAGAATGTGGTTGTCATCGGCGGCGGCAATACAGCGATGGATACAGCTCGTGCAGCAAAACGCTGTGATGGTGTTGAGCATGTGTATCTTGTTTATAGAAGAACAAAACGCTACATGCCTGCTGATGAACATGAATTAGTGTTGGCTGTAGAAGATGGTGTAGAGTTCAGAGAACTGTTGGCACCTGAGAAACTGGAAAATGGTCAGTTGATCTGCCGTGTCATGAAGCTTGGTGAACTGGATGCATCCGGTCGTGCAGGCATTGTTGAGACGGATGAAACAGTGGCTGTACCTGCAGACCGCGTGATCGCAGCTGTTGGTGAAAAAGTGCCGACAGATTTCTATGAAGCGAATGGTCTTCAGGTAGATGACAGAGGCCGCGTGAAAGTCAGCCCGACTCTGGAATCCAGTGTAGAAAATGTATATGTCATCGGTGATGGTCTGTATGGCCCATCTATCGTTGTCAAAGCAATGGCTCAGGCTATCACAGCAGCAGAAGCTATCTGCGGCCGTGAAATCTCAGGCAGCTGCGACATCGCAGCAGATCCGGCTTCCATCTATGCGAAGAAGGGTATTCTGGCTGAACCGGGTGATAAACCGGAATCCGAACGTTGCCTTGGCTGTTCAACCGTATGCGAAAACTGTGTAGATGTATGCCCGAACAGAGCCAACATCTCAATCAAGGTACCTGGTATGGCAAAAGCACAGGTCATTCATGTAGACTACATGTGCAACGAATGCGGCAACTGCAAGAGCTTCTGCCCATACGCAAGTGCACCATACCTTGACAAATTCACGTTATTTGCCAAAGAAGCCGATATGGATGACAGCAAGAACGATGGATTTGCCGTTATCGACAAAGAAGCAGTT
>ENA-UONS01002943-UONS01002943.1-human-gut-metagenome-genome-assembly--contig:-CS19-NODE-2943-length-12462-cov-15.829774_pt1 | contig 12462 bp, 10 predicted proteins | sample MGYA00242458_ERZ724005 | MGnify/ENA metagenome assembly ERZ724005
GCACTCTCAGCAAAAAAGTCAAGCGCCTCGCAATTTTATCGATCCAAATCGTGCTTCTTACAGAACTTCCTGCTCACCCAGTACATCCCGGCCCAGATGGCGATGGCGAGGATGAGATAGACCGGATTTTTCAGCGCGCTGACCAGCGACTGGCCGAAGAGAGCCATCATGGCCACCATAACGGCCTTGCCCGCCAGAAGGGTGAGCAGATAGCGTTTCTCGTCAAAGTCCGAGATGCCGAAGGCCAGATGCAGGAACGACGTGGGCGTGAAGGGCAGGACGGCCAGCATGAAGAGGCTGGCCGTGTCCACATGGCTGACCCACTGCTGGGCCTTTTTCAGCTGTTCGGAGCGAGAGGCCAGCTTCCAGAAAAAGCGTTTGACCACCCGCCGCCAGAATAAAAACACCACCGTGCCGCCCGCGGCCACACCGAGCCAGCTGTAGACGAAGCCAAGAAATCCGCCGTGGGCCGCGATATTGAGGGCCACGATGGCGATGAGGGGCAGCGGCGGAAAAATGGATTCCAGCATCGCCAGCAGGATAGGGACCAACGGCCCCAGCCCTTCAAAGCCCTCTAACAATGCCTCCCAGAATTCCAGCGTACCCAGCTGGTGGAGCCAGTCGATGAGCGTCGTTTCCATCGTGCTCGTACCATCCCTTTCGTTTCTGCCTGATGTTTCTTCTTAGTATATCCAGCATCTATGACCGGGATATGAACAAAATCTGAGCATTTTTGCCTTTTTCTTCCTGTCTCTCCTTACAATATGAAACAGCGTTGTTCTTTCCTGCACGATATTTTATTCTTCTGCCTCAGAAGATGTGCCGGGCGGCCTCTGCTTCGGCGGCCTGCCGTTCGGCCTTGAGGCGCTGACGCTCCAGATACTGGGCCTTCTGCTTTTTCCAGCGGACCAGGCTTGCATCGTCCGGCATCTGGACGCAGCGGGCGAAGGCCCAGTGCAGGCCGTCCCGGCGCGACATCCGGTATTTCTGGAACACGCCCCGGCCAGCCTCACCGCCCCGGCCCTTACAGACGGGACACTGGGACAGCGTGTACCAGCCGCTGCTCCCTTTTTTCAGCCAGACGTCATCCGGCTGCAGGGCCGTGCCACAGACCGGGCAGGCCATCGTTCCGATGACGGGGTCCAGCTTCCACATAGACTGGTCCAGATAGCCCCGGAAGACCTTAAAGTCTCGGTAGTCGCCCGGCGTGGGGCAAAGGCTCTGGCGCAGAGTGTCCTCCTCGCTGGGGTAAGCGGCCAGTCCGGCCCGCAGGTCGAGCATACGGCAGAGGTCGGCAGTATAGAGGGTGTCGGACAAAGCGTCGTGGAAGGGGCGTTCCAGCGGGATGCCCATCCGGGTGACGACATTTTCCAGCTTCATCCCCTCGCCTTCCTTGCGGGGGTACTCCCGCAGAAAGAGCTGCTGCAGGTCGTACCAGACCGTCGGGCGGCTCTCGTCGAGATTGCAGAGGAAAAGGTTCTGCTTGAGCACCGGCACGTCATCCATGCCCCACTCGGCGAACTCGGCGTCCGGGCCGCACCACTTCATAAAGCGGCGGAGGCCCTGGATGATGGGTTCACCCTTGTCGAGGTCCTCCTGCGTCAGACCGGTGACTTTGGCGATGTGGTGCTGCAGGCAGCGGAAGATGCGGGGACGCAGGTGGATGGAAAAGGTATCCAGCACGTTGGCGTCCTCGTCGATCTTGACGGCGCCAATTTCAATGATCTCCCCTCGGAGCGTCTGCTGGACGCCGTGATAATTAAAGATAAACGGCTGATAGCCGATGTTCCACTCCAAATCGAATAAAACTAAGTTGCGCGGCATTTGTGTCTGGTATCCTTTCAAAAAATGAACTTCTCAATGGCCTCAGCCACGCCGTCATGGTTGTTGTCGGCGACAGTTACATAGTCCGCTGCCTCCTTGACGGGGGGCTCTGCATTCTGCATGGCCACACCCACGCCGGCAAAGCGTATCATAGAGCGGTCATTGAGGCCGTCGCCGCAGGCCATAAGGTTGTCGCGGGTCAGACCCCTGCTTTCCAGCAGACTGCCGAGGCTCACGTCCTTGGCGACACCCAGCGGCACAGCCTCGATGAAGAAGGGGCTGGACGGGTAGAGGTCGATCTCGCCCGCAAACTGTTTCCGGCCTGCCTCCAGCACCTCGTCGCGGCGGGCGGGGTCGAGGGTGATGAGCATCTTGCAGATGGGATAATCCACATAGGCGGCGAGGTCCTCCACCTTCTGCATGGGCAGCTTGCAGGTAAAGCACTCCTTCAGCGCCCACTCGTCCTCGGGGTTCTCCGAAACGACACCCTGTTTATTATAGGTAACGATGACCACGCCCTGCTCCCTGGCGAAGGCACAGAGCTGCGGCACATACTTTGCATCCAGCTGCTTGCGGTAGAGCGTCTCGCCGGTGGCACAGTCGATGATGGCACCGCCGTTATACGAGAGGATGCAGCCGCCCTTTTTATCCAGTCCCAGCTCCTTTGCCAGCGGCATGATACCTGCCGTGGGACGGCCCGAGGCCAGCACGATGGTCACGCCCTTGGCGGCAGCTGCATCCAGCGCTGCGCGGGTGGCGGGGGTGACGACCTTCTGGTCATTGGTCAGGGTGCCGTCGAGGTCGAGCGCCAGCACACGAATATCTTTCTTTTCCATATCCAGCCTCACTTATTTTTACAGGCCGGAACGTCCCGGCCCTGTCGATTTTATCGCATACTTTTTTATTGTACAATGAATACACCTCTCAGCGCAAGACTCTTTGTTATATTTCTTCGGCACTTTGGAGTTTGTTTGAAAATACAAACTGTAGTTTGTGCCAAAAAACACGTAAAGATAGGCATTTCTAACTACTCATCGTACAATGTTAGCATGTATAAACATCATCAAAATCCCTTGAAATTTCCAAAAACCGCGTTATAATAACGGCAGAAACACTTATCCCATGCCCTTTGGGGTACATGAGGGAATACGATAAAAAGGAAGGTATACTACTATGGTCGATATTAAGAAGATTGCTCTGTTCGCTGCCGGCACCCTGTTCGGTTCCGCTGGTTTCAAGCTGCTGTCCAGCAGCGATGCCAAGAAGGTCTACACCCAGACCACCGCTGCTGTCCTGCGCATGAAGGACTCCACCATGGAGACCGTCAGCAAGGTCCAGGAGCAGGCCGGTGACATCCTCGAGGATGCAAAGGCCATCAACGAGGCCCGCGCTGCCAAGGCTGAGGCTGAGGTCATCGAGGACGCTGCTGAGGCAGAGACCACCGAGACCAACGAGTAATTTTGCAGTCTCTGAGCCGCCTGCGGGCGGCTCTTTTTATGGTTATTTTTTGTAATACGCAGAGGATATTCTGATATGAAATGTACTATTCTTCATGAGAGCCGCGGCCGTCTGCGGGTACACGTCTGCAATGTGCGGATGACCCTTCACCGGGCCGATGTGCTGGAAGCCTATCTGAACCACCACGACGCCGTGAGCAAGGCCAAGGTCTACGAGCGGACGGGCGATGTGGTGGTCTATTACACCGGCTCCCGCAAGGACGCCGTCACCGCCCTGAGCACCTACCGTTTCGATGACCCCGAACTGGACGCACTGGTCACCAGCGCCGACAGCCGCCGCATCAATCAGGAATATCAGGAAAAGATGTATAACCTCGTGGCAGGCCGGGTGCTGCGCAAGCTGTTCCTGCCCGCCCCGCTCAACGCCGCCTACACCGTGTTCCGCTCCATCGAGTTCCTCTGGAAGGGTGTGTGCTGCCTGTGGCGCCGCAAACTGGAAGTCGAGGTGCTGGATGCTTTGAGCATCGGCGTTTCCATCCTGCGGGGCGATTTCGCCACCGCTGGCTCCGTCATGTTCCTGCTCAACGTCGGCTCCCTGCTGGAGGAGTGGACCCGCAAGAAGAGCCTCGACGACCTGGCCCGCAGCATGGCCCTGAATGTCGATAAGGTCTGGGTCCGCGCACAGGGTACCGAAGTGCTCATGCCGCTGACCAAGGTCCACCCCGGCGACGAGATCGTCGTCCGCTCCGGCAACATGATCCCGCTGGACGGCACCGTCATCGAGGGCGAAGCCATGGTCAACCAGTCCGCTCTGACCGGCGAGTCCATGCCGGTGCGCAAGACCATCGGCGCCACCGTTTATGCCGGCACTGTGGTGGAAGAGGGCGAGTGCGTCCTGACCACCAGAGCCGAGGGCGGCGCAAACCGCTACGACAAGATCGTGGCCATGATCGAGGAATCCGAGAAGCTGAAGTCCAGCACCGAGAACCGTGCGCTGGCTCTGGCCGACCGTCTGGTCCCCTGGTGCCTCGGTGCTACCGTCGTCACCTACGCCCTGACCCGGAACGCCACCCGCGCCATCTCCTGCCTAATGGTCGATTTCTCTTGCGCCCTCAAGCTCTCCATGCCGCTGGCCGTTCTTTCTGCCATGCGCGAGTGCGGCGCAAGCCATATCACCGTCAAGGGCGGCAAGTACCTCGAGACCCTGTCCAAGGCCGACACCATCGTCTTCGACAAGACCGGCACCCTGACCCGCGCTACCCCCAAGGTGGTCAAGGTCGTCCCCTTCTCCGGCTGCAGCGAGAGCGAAGTTTTGCAGCTGGCCGCCTGCCTCGAGGAGCACTTTCCCCACTCGATGGCCAATGCTGTCGTCCGCGAGGCCAAAGAGCGCGGCATCTCCCACGAAGAGATGCACTCCGAGGTGGAGTATATCGTGGCCCACGGCATCGCCAGCCGCGTCAGCGGTGAGCGGGTCGTCATCGGCAGCCACCACTTCGTCTTTGAGGACGAGCACTGCACCATCCCCGAGGACGAGCGCGAGAAGTTCGATAACCTCGAACCGGAGTATTCTCACCTCTATCTGGCCGCTTCGGGCCGTCTGGCCGGCGTCATCTGCATCGCCGACCCGCTGCGTCCGGAAGCTTCCCGCGTGCTGCGCGCTCTGCGCGGCCTCGGCATCACCAACACCGTCATGATGACCGGTGACAGCGAGCGCACCGCCGCAGCCATCGCAAAGCAGGTGGGTGTGGACCAGTTCTTCGCCGAAGTCCTGCCCGAGGACAAGGCTGCTTTCGTCCAGAAGGCCAAGAGCGAGGGCCACACCGTCGTGATGATCGGCGACGGCATCAACGACTCCCCCGCCCTCTCTGCCGCTGACGTCGGCATCGCCATCAACTCCGGCGCTGCCATCGCCCGCGAGATCGCAGACGTGACCATCAAGGCCGACAGCCTCGAGGAGCTGGTCATCCTCAAGACCATCGCCAACTCCCTGCAGCGCCGTGTCAGCGCCAACTACCGCTTCGTGCTGACCTTCAACTCTGCCCTCATCGCGCTGGGGGCAATGGGCATCCTGCAGCCTGCGTCCTCTGCCATGCTGCACAACCTCTCCACCATTGGCATCAGCCTCAAGAGCATGACCAATCTCATCCCCGAGGAAAAGGCTCAGAAGGCTCTGGCAGAAAAGAACTAAATCCCATCAGATACAAAAATACCGGCTGTGCATCCAACACAGCCGGTATTTTTATGTTCAGATATTACTCAAGGCCGATCTGCTGGGCATACTCTTCCAGCAGCTCCCGCTCGAGGAAGGGGGTCTTGACGCCCTCGCGGTCACGGTAAGTCTCATGGCCCTTGCCGATGACGGCGATAAGGTCGCCCTCCTGTGCGTGGTCAACAGCATAATGCAGGGCGTCGAGGCGGTCGGGGATCTCCACGAACTTTGCGTCCGGGTTGCCCTTGTTCATGCCCACGCGGATATCAGCAAGGATGTCCTCCACCTTTTCAAAACGGTTGTTGTCCTCGGTAAGGATGGAGAGATCCGCCATCTTGGCGCAGATCTCGCCCATGCCGTAGCGGCGCAGCTTGGAGCGGTTGCCGCCGCAGCCGAACACCACCACGAGGCGGTGGGGGTCGTAGGCCCGCAGGGTGGTGAGCAGACTCTCGGTGGAGACTTCGTTGTGGGCGTAGTCCAGCAGGATGGTGAACTTCTTGCTGATGGGGACCAGCTCCACGCGGCCCTTGACCACACAGCGGCCCAGACCTTCGTGGATGGCCTCATCAGGCAGGCCCAGCACCTTGCCCACAGTGAGAGCGGCCAGCGCATTGTAGACGCTGAACTCGCCGGGCATATTCACCTTGACGTCCATATCATCCTTGCCGGAGACATGGAACTGGACGCCGAGGAAGTCGTGGGTGCGGAGCAGCTGGTAAGTACCGGCGCGGTAGTCGGCCTTCTCGCTGCAGCCGTAGGTCACCAGCTTGCAGGTGTGGCCTTCCAGCAGGGCCTCGGTGTTCTCGTCGTCGATGTTCACGACGCCGGTGGTGCAGCGCTTGAAAAGCTGACCCTTCCAGCTTCGGTATTCTTCAAAGGTCTTGTGCTCGCCGGGGCCGATGTGGTCGGGCGAGAGGTTGGTGAAGACGCCGATGTCGTAATGGATGCCCGCCACGCGGTCCATCATGAGGCCCTGACTGGACACTTCCATCAGCGCCGTATCGCAGCCGGCGTCCAGAAACTCCCGGAAAGTCTTCTGCAGCTCATAGCTCTCAGGGGTGGTGTTGGCCGTCTCCTGATGGTGGCCGAGGAAGTAGATGCCGTTGGTGCCGATCATGCCCACCTTGCGGCCTGCGGCTTCCAGCACGCTCTTTATCATGTGGGTGGTGGTGGTCTTGCCCTTGGTACCGGTGACACCGATCATGGTCATCCGGCGGGAGGGGTTGCCGAACAGGTTGCCGCTCATGAGTGCCAGCGCATAGCGGCTGCTCTCCACCTTCAGCACGGCAGCACCGGGGACGGTGGAAAGGTCGATGTCGTGCTGGACCACCAGCGCCGTCACGCCGTCGGCCACGCACTGGGCGGCGTAGTCGTGGCTGTCCCGCTGGGTACCCACGATGCAGACGAAAAGTCGGCCCGGGGCCGCCTTGCGGCTGTCGTAGATGATGTCCTCGATGTCAAGTTCAAGGCTGCCCTGCACCAGCGTATAGGACACGCCCTCCAACAGTTGTTCCAGTTTCATCGTTCAAATGCTCCTTATTGCTGTTCTGCCGCTGCGGCAGTAGGATCTTCGGCGGGCGCGGCTTCCGCGCCCTCAGTATCGGGTTCGGTGCCGGAGACTTCCTCCGGCTGGCTCTCGGCTTCTGCCTCCGCCGGGGCGGCAGGCTCTTCCGGGGCCGTCCAGCCCGAGGGCAGGGTCGGCTCACCCTGTGCGAAGCGGAATTTGCGGCTGGAAGAAGCGCTCAGGTGGCTCAGATCCAGCATACCGGTGTCGGTGGGCGAGCAGCCCTTGCCGTCCTCGTTGAGCAGGACATACTTTGCCAGCCGGAGTTTGTAGTCCAGCTCATTCAGGGTACCCAGAAGCACGCTGATGCGGCCCTGATACAAAAACGCCATCTGCTCCGGGTCCTCGAACTCGATGCGGGTGACATCCGCCCCCAGCTCACTGCTGTCCAGTGCGGTCAGCAGAGTGTTCAGGGACTCGATCCGCTTATCCGTGGGCGGTCCGGCCTCGCTGGATGCGGTGCTGTCAGACGCCGCGCTGTCCGAAGACGCGCTGGACGGTCCTGTCTCAAATTCCAGCTGTGTACCCGGCGTCGTGGATACCGGCTCGCCGCCGCAGAGGATGATAAGGTCCGGCTGGGCCGAATCCTTATCCAGTATCTTCAGCCCCGCAGAAAGGCTCAGCCAGCCGCTGGACGTCTGCATGGCGTAGACGGCAGTGGCCGCGTTGGTCCGCACCACTACGGTGTTAGGGTAATCCCGCTCCACCCGGATATTTTCCAGCAGCGGGAACTGCTTTTCCAGCGCAGCGGCCTTTTCGGCGGGGTCGAAGCTGAAGATGTTCTCTTCCGCGTGGACGCCCAGCGCCTGCAGGATCTCAGCGCTGGAATAGCCGCCCACCTCCTGCACCACCTCTCCATCGACCGCCACTTCTAAGGTGTTTATCTTGAAGAGCATGGTCACGGTGAGGTAGACGCCCACCCCGATGACGCAGAGCAGCAGCGCCAGCGCCGTCAGACGGCGGATGGCCCTGCGGCGGCGGACAGCGGCACGAGTCAGACGACGCTTTTTTCTGCCCTCCCGCCGGGCCGGGCTGCGGAGGTTCGCCTCCGTGGGGCGGTAGCGCCCGCCGCTCTGGGGCCTCCGGGCGCTCTGGACGTTCTGGGGCCGCTGGCCATTGCGGGGGCGGCTCCCATTTGTGGGGTAGGCGGTCGTGTTCTGACGGGATCGCTGGCTTCTCTGCTGGCCCTGACGGCGGCTCTGGTTCTGGTTATTGGGCCGTCGCGCCGTCTGCTGGGGAAACTGGATGCTGTTGTCCGCATATCCCGAGCTGTGGTTTTCGAATGTCACATTGCCGCCCGAGAAGTCCAGCGTCTGCTCCTGATAGCCCTGCGTCCGGCGGCGGTCCTGATTCGAGGGACGCCGGTCCTGCGTCCAGTCGTAGGCTTTGCGGGGCTTTTCCTTCCGCCGGGCGCTGTTCTGCTGGATCGAACTGCTGGGGCGTCGGCTCTTGTTCCGATCCTGCTGCATGGTGCGGCGTCGCCTCCTTTCCGTCTGATTATTTTATCACAAGAGTGCTGCCGAATCAATCACGGCGTCTTGACCAGTTTCATCAGGGCGTCGGCGATGCGGTCGAGGCTGTCGTCCACCGAGAGGGTGCGGGCGTTCTTGCCCATGGCAGCCAGCTTGCCCGGCTCGGCCAGCAGGCCGGAGACGGTCGAGACCAGCTTCTCGCCGGTCAGATTCTTTTCCTCGATGACCACAGCGGCACCGGCCTTCTGCAGCTCCATGGCGTTGTAATACTGGTGGTTCTCCGCCACATTGGGGCTGGGGATGAGGATGGCGGCGCGGCCCTCGGCTTCCAGCTCGGCCAGCGTCAGCGCACCGGCACGGCTGATGACGAGGTCGGCAGCGGCCAGCAGCTCGGGCATATTGTTGATATATTCCTTCACCACGAGGCTCTCGCCGGGAGCAAAGCCTTTTTCCTTTTCGAGATTTTGAAACAGCTCCACGCCATACTGTCCGGTGGCGTGGATGTGGAGCACAGGCTTGTGCTCTTTCTGCTCCCATGCGCAGAGGTCGGCCACCACCTCATTGACGCGGCGAGCGCCGAGGCTTCCCCCGAAGGAGAGGATGACGGTGCGGTCACCGGCACCCAGCTGGGCGCGGATGGCGTCCCGCTCCCCTGCCTTCTCGAACACTTCAGGCCGCACCGGGTTGCCCACGACCTGCGTCTTTTCGGGCGCACCCAGCTTTTCCACAGCGGCAGGCACGGCGGCGAACACGATGTCCACGTCCGGGGCCAGCAGCTTGTTGGTCACGCCGGGGAAAGCGTTCTGCTCATGGATGGCGGTCTTGATGCCCTTCTTGGCGGCGCAGCGCACCACCGGGCCGGAGACATAGCCGCCGCAGCCGATGACGAGGTCGGGCTGCACTTCCTTCATCATGGCCCGGGCTTTCGGGCCGGAGAGGGCCAGGTTCCAGAGGGTGATGATGTTCCGCTTGATGTTGTTCAGGGAGAGCTTACGCTGGAAACCGGTGATCTCGATGTGGTGGAAGGGGTAGCCCGCCTGGGTCACAAGGCGGTATTCCATGCCCTCTTTCCGGCCTGCAAAGTGTATCTCGGCGGACGGGTCGGCCTTTTTGATGGCTCCCGCGATGGCCAGAGCCGGGTTGATATGTCCGGCAGTTCCGCCGGCTGCAATAAGTACACGCATGGTGATTTCCTCCTTATTTGGATGTGCTCAATATCCCATGTTGGGGTCGAGCCGGATGGTGTTATTGGACTTTTCTTTTTCCCGCTGTTCCCGCTGGGCGCGGAGATTCTCCCGTTCAAGGCGGGCGCGCTCGCCGCCCCGGCCGATGTTTATCATCACGCCCATCTCGGCCAGCAGCAGGATGAGGCTGGTGCCGCCGGAGGAGAAGAAGGGCAGCGAGATGCCGGTGTTGGGCAGGGTGTTGGTGACGACCGCGATGTTGCAGAACACCTGCCACGCAATTTGGGCCATGATGCCGATGCCCACCAGTGTGCAGTAGCGGTTCTCGGCGTGGAAGGCCAGCCACAGCCCCTGCACGAGGAAGAGCACGAAGAGCAGGATGACGATGACGGCACCCACGAAACCCAGCTCCTCGCACACGACGCTGAAGATGAAGTCGTTGGTGCTCTCGGGGAGCCAGAGCTGTTTTTCGATGCTGTTGCCGAGGCCGAGGCCGGTGACACCGCCGGAGCCGATGGCGTAGAGGCTCTGCAGGGTCTGGTCGGTCATCTTGCTCAGGTCGTGGGTCCAGCCGTCCAGACGGCTCTGTAAGTACGGGATGGAGTCGATGTGCTCCAGCACGGTGCGGAGCAGCAGCACAGCGGACGCGCCGCCCGCCCAGGTGATGATGCCGCCGCTGCCGCCCAGCAGCAGGATGGTGCCGCAGATGGCCGTCGTCAGGACGATGCCGGACATATGGGGCTCAAGCATGAGCAGGATGACCACCGGGATGAGGGGCAGCAGCGGGACGATGAGTTCCCGCACGATGCGCTGATAGAGCCACTGGCCTGCCGGGACGCGCCGCCCGGAGGCGGGGTCCAGCTTTTCCAGATGGGGCGCTTTCGCGGCCAGATGGGCCGTGAGCAGTATCATCTCGAACTTTGCGATCTCCGATACCTGAATGGTAAAGCCGATGCGCAGCCAGCGGCGGCAGCCGTTGAGGGGCGCACTGAACAGCACTGCGATGAGCATCACGATGCAGACGACATAGCCCGGCCCGACCATCCTGCGCAGAAAGCGGTGGTCGATGCGGGAGAAGAGCAGCATGACCGCGAGACCCAGACCCAGGCAGAACACCTGCGACTTGATATAGTAGAAGCTGTCGCCCATCCGCAGGTAGCCCGTGGTGTAACTGGCACTGAACAGCATGATGAGTCCGAACACGATGATGACTGCCAGCGTCGCCAGCCAGTTGATGAGCACCTGCGGCCAGGGGCCGGGGCTCGACAAGATGGCAAAGGACTCAGACTTTTTTCTCCGGATGGTCGCCATCCGCATTCCCTCCTTATCGGGTCCCGGCTCAGCTGGCCCGCGCCGCCTGCAAGGTCAGCGCAAGGCCCAGCATTGCCAGGACTCCAAAAATATAAAAGATATTCACCGGGTCAAAGCCCCGCTTTTCCAGCCAGCGGTGGAGCGGCGCGGTGCCGAACAGCTGCCGCCGCCCGCCGGAGGCTTTCCAGACGATGATCTGCAGAGCCACCATGCCGCCTTCCAGCCAGTAGGGCAGAGCCAGCGGGAGCGTCAGCCCCGGCCAGCCGACGCTCAGCGGCACACAGCCCAGCGCACCGGCTAAAAACTGGCATCCCACTGCACCGGGGCGGAGCTTTGCGGGGTAGAAATTCCAGAGCAGGAAGGCCATCAATGCCCCGGCCAGCGCCGCCGGGAGGACGCCCAGCGGGAACCAGCCCAAGAGGGTCATGGCCGTCATGAGACCCAGCATGGCGATGAAGGCGCAGCCGCAGACCGTGCCGTCCATGCCGTCGGCGGTGCGGGCGCTCTCGGCCAGCGCCACTAAAATCGCCAGCCAGACCACCGGGGCCAGCGGCCCGAGGGTGCAGTAGCCGACGCCCGGCAGGGCCAGCCCATCGGGCAGGCAGTGGTTCAGCCCCAGCAGGGCCAGCACCAGCGTGCCGGAGGCCGCTTCCAGTGCCAGCCGCACCGGGCGGCGCAGCCCCAGCGGCGACCGATGCCGCAGCCGGACCACATCGTCCGCGAGGCCCACGCCCCCGAAGCAGAGCGCCCCGAACAGGGCGATGAGCAGCCGGGTGGTCAGCAGGCTCTCGGTCCCCAGCAGCTCCGGCTGGGCGACACAGGCCGCTGTCCAGCCGACGCCTACCGCTGCCAGCGTCCCCACCATCAGGCAGAGCCCGCCCATCGTGGGCGGCTCATTTTCCTCCTGCTGGACGCGGAATGCCCGCAGCAGCGGCGTCATCAAATTCCCGAGCGCCGCCGTGAGGACGAACCCCAGCGTTGAGGCGACGATCAAGGCAAAACGAATCATAATAACGATACTCCAAGTATTTTACTTTGCGCAGACGGGATAAAACAGGGCCAGTGCCTTTTCCAGTGCCATGCCCCGGCTGGCCTTCACCAGCAGAGCGTCGCCTGGGGCCATCCGGGCCAGCAGAGCGTCTGCAGCCTGCTGGTAATCCTCGGCGTGGACAACGTCGGCGAGGCCCGCGTCCTTTGCAGCCTTTGCCGTCCGTGCGGCCTCGGGGCCGTAGGTGACAAGGGCGGTCAGCCCGGCCTCTGCGGCCTGACGGCCCAGCTCTTCATGAGCGGGCGCGCTCATCCCGCCCAGTTCCAGCATATCGCCCAGCAGAGCGAAGCGGCGCTTGCAGGGGTACTCTTTGAACATCGCCAGCGCAGCCTTCATGCTGTCGGGGTTGGCGTTGTAGCAGTCCTCGATGACGTCCATGCTGCCTGCGTGGAC
>ENA-UONS01002945-UONS01002945.1-human-gut-metagenome-genome-assembly--contig:-CS19-NODE-2945-length-12458-cov-8.080303_pt1 | contig 12458 bp, 10 predicted proteins | sample MGYA00242458_ERZ724005 | MGnify/ENA metagenome assembly ERZ724005
CGGCTAATACATCGAGTAGGAACAGAACAAAGGCTATTATTCAGAGGTTCCTTAAATTTTTTAATCAAGAATCAGTATGAGAAGTATTTTTGGCCAGGTACACGCCCCGGCCAAAAATGATTGCACTTGATTTGCCGCCTGCGGGCGGCAAACTCTGCGAGGCTTTTTTGACAAACTGCGCGAGCCAGCCTATTCGGCTGGCTCGCAATGACAGGCTATCCAATTTTGACTCACAGCGTTTCCATGGCGGCGTTGACGGCGTCCTCACAGCTGCGCATGGCCAGGATGGTCTTTTCCATCAGCTCCTCTAAGGTCCAGCCCAGGCGGTCGGCCCCCTGCTGGATCACGTCCCGGGAGCACCCGGCGGCGAACTTCTTGTCCTTGTACTTCTTTTTCAGGCTCTTGACCTCCATGTCCTGGCAGCTTTTGCTGGGGCGCATCAGGGCCGCGGCCCCAATGAGGCCGGTCAGCTCGTCGGCGGCATACAGGACCTTCTCCATCTGGTGGGTGGGCTCGATATCGCAGCAGATGCCATAGCCATGGCTGCACACGGCGTGGATCAGGTCGTCGCCGCAGCCCGCTTCCCGCAGAAGCTCCGGCGCCTTCTGACAGTGCTGTTCCGGCCACCGCTCAAAGTCGATGTCGTGCAGCAGGCCAACCGCGGCCCAGAAGTCCGCCTCCTGGCCATAGCCCAGCTCCCGGGCATACCAGCGCATGACCCCCTCCACCGTCAGGGCGTGCTGAAGGTGGAAAGGCTCCTGATTATACTTCCGCAGCGCCGCCAGCGCCGCCTCACGGGTGATACATTCTCTCATATGTGCACATACTCCTCTATATAAAGATGATTTTTCTGTGATTGTAGCAGGGTTTCCCTTAAAATGCAAGAATATTCTGCTCCAGCAGGGCCATCAGCTGGCGGGCCTGGCAGCGCTCCTCCCGGGACAGGTCCTCCAGCAGACGGGACAGGCACGGATCGTCCGCGCCCCGGGCCGCCTGATCGTACTGCCGGGCGGCCCAGACCGCCTGGTGATACCGCTGGCGCAGGGCCTGCCGCCAGGGAAGGCGCTCCCCCGGGCCTGCCGCCAGGGCCGGGCGGTAGCACTGGCCGCAGGCCAGGTAATACACCGCCATCAGCTGACGGGCGTGGGCCTCCTCCCGGCCGGCCATCCGCTGCAGCATCCGCCGGGCGGCGGGATTGGGGGCCTGCCGGGCGGCCTCCAGACAGGCGCGCCGGTTCCCCAGCTCTCCCTCGATCATCTCCTGCAGGCCTCGCAGATCCGGCCCCGGGGCCGCCGGACAGCCCGCTTCCTCCCGCTCCTCCGGATATGGGTCCAGCTCCGGCGACACCCGCCGCCATACCCGGCGGCAGCTTTCGTAATCCAGGGCATTCCGGTCCGTCTGATCCATGTGATCCCCTCCTTCTTCCCCCATTCTATGCCGGCGGGAGGAAAATGGTGCGTTATGGATTGCATTTTTCGGAAGAATCTGTTAAAATTATCATTTTGTGAGGGGATTTTTCCCCAAAGGAGGAAGCATTCCATGCTGGAGCTACAAAACATCTGCTATCGCGTGTCCACTCCCGAGGGGGAGCTGGACATTCTCAGGGACATCAGCATCACCATTCCGGACCAGCGGCTGATGGTTTTCACCGGCCCCAACGGCGGCGGAAAAACCACCCTGGCCAAGATCATCATGGGCCTGGTCCAGCCCACCTCCGGCCGCATTCTGTATAACGGCCAGGATGTCACCCCGCTTTCCATCACCGACCGGGCGCGTCTGGGCATCAGCTACGGCTTTCAGCAGCCGCCCCGGTTCAAGGGGATCACGGTCCACGATCTGCTGCGGCTGGCGGCGGGGAAGGAAAAGCTCACCAAGGACCAGTGCTGCGCCTATCTGACCAAGGTGGGCCTGTGCGCCAACGACTATCTGGACCGGGAGGTGGACGTGTCCCTTTCCGGCGGCGAAGTCAAGCGCATCGAGATCGCCACCATTCTGGCCCGCCGGGGCAGTCTGATGATCTTCGACGAGCCGGAGGCCGGCATCGACCTGTGGTCCTTCGCCCGGCTGACGGAGACCTTTGAACAGATCCACCGGGAGCATCAGGCCGCCATGATCATCATCTCCCACCAGGAGCGGATCATCCAGCTGGCCGACGAGATCGCCGTGATCGCCGGGGGACGCATCGCCCACCGGGGCACCACGGAGGAAATTCTGCCGCTGATCCTGGCGGACACCCTGGGCGGATGCCCGGTGCTGAATCGAGAGGAGGCCCGTTCATGATCACCGAGATCGACGCAAAGCTGCTGGAAAAAATCGCCGACCTGACCGGAAAGCCCGCCGGGGCCTTCAACATCCGCAAGGACATGGGCTGCGAGGCCCGGCAGTCCACGGAGCACATCGCCATCGACCCCCGGGCCGATGGCAAGCCCGGCATCGACATCCATTTCAAGGCCGGCACCAAGGGCGAGACCTGTCACATCCCCGTGATCATCAGCCAGACGGGCATGAGCGACATGGTATACAACGACTTCTATGTGGCCGACGACTGCGACGTGAACATCGTGGCCGGGTGCGGCATCCACAACTCCGGCTGCGACGAAAGCCGCCACGACGGCGTTCACACCTTCCACATCGGCAGAAACTGCCGGGTCCACTACACGGAGAAGCATTACGGCGAGGACGCCCAGGGCGAGACCGGCAAAAACGTGATGAATCCCCAGACCATCGTGTATCTGGGGGAGAACTCCACCATGCAGATGGACACCGTCCAGATCCGGGGCATCGACTCCACCCTGCGGGACACCCGGTTTTACTGCGAGGCCGGCAGCGAGGTGGTGGTCACCGAGCGCCTGCTGACCCACGGGGACCAGACGGCGGAAAGCGACATGACCATCGAGCTCAACGGCAGGGACGCCCGGGGCCGGGTGATCTCCCGCTCCGTGGCCCAGGACAGCTCCCGCCAGGTGTTCCGCCCGGTGATGGTGGGCAACAGCCAGTGCTTCGGCCATGTGCAGTGCGACTCCATCATCATGGGCGCCGCCCACATCCAGTCCGTTCCGGCCATCACCGCCAACTGTCCCGACGCCCAGCTGATCCACGAGGCCGCCATCGGCAAGATCGCCGGGGACCAGCTGCTGAAGCTGGAGACCCTGGGCCTGACCCCCGAGGAGGCCGAGGAGACCATCCTCAAGGGCTTCCTGGCGTAAAATACGCAGAACGACACCCCCGGCGGATTCCGCCGGGGGTGTGCTTGTTGAATGCGGGTTATCGTAGGGCGGGGCAGAGCCGAAGCGCCTGCGGCTGGGCTCCCCCTTTGGGAGAGCCAAGTAGGGGCCGACGTCCCCGGCGGGCCGCGTTGCAGGGGGTACGGATTGCCACAACCGGTCTGCGGACTGGTTTCGCAATGACACGGCAAGGAGATTGGCGGTCAACGGCCGGGCGAACGGACCGGCTTCCGGCAGACCGCCTGTCAGGGGGTTTCCCGGCTGTCGGCGGCGGAGGAGGCGTTTTCGGCCACCCGGCTGGCGGCCTTGGCGTCCTCCTGACCGGCGGCATAGGCCCGGCTGCGGGCCTCCTCCAGCTCCTGGCGGCGGGCCTGCTCATCCCGCTCCGCCTGGCGGGCGGACCGGCGGGCCGACACGCTGCGGCGGGTGGCCTTGATGACCTGCCACGCCGTCACCAGCACCACCGCCGCCAGACCGATCCATCCGGCGGTGCGGATCTGCCAGAAGTCCCGGATGGTGAAGGCGTCGTTATACATACCCAGATAATACAGGGCCACGCCGCCTACCACGCACAAAAGCCCCAGCACCAGGTCCAGCACCGCCCGGACCCGATGGGCCCCACGGCGCACAAAGAAACACACGATCAGCGCCAGGGCGCACCAGAACAGCGCCGGGGACTGACAATACAGAACGCTCATACGGCTGCCTTCTTTCTCATTTCCCGGTTACAGGCTGCACTTGCCCCGGGGGATATATTTGCCGTCAGGCCCGGCCAGAACGAAGCCGTCCTCCACCGCCAGGCGGCCCCGGAGCCACACCTGCCGGATGCCGCCCCGGATGGCGAAGCCCTCATAGGGGGAATAACCGGCCAGGCTGGCCATGTCCTCGGCCCGGAGCACATGGTCCGCCTGGGGATCGTATACCACGATGTCCGCGTCGGCCCCGTCCTGGAGCACGCCCTTCCGGGGGAACATCCCGTAGAGCTTGGCGGGGTTTTCCGCCAGCACCCGGCACATGGTGGCCAGGCTGATCTTCCGGGTGGTAACGCCGTAGGTATACAGCAGCTCGCCCCGGTTCTCCACCCCCGGCAGACCGCCGGGAATCTTGGTGAAGTCCCCCCGTCCGGCGTCCTTCTGCTCCAGGGTGAAGCTGCAGTGGTCCGTGGACACGGTCTGAATTTCCCCCTTGCGCAGGGCGGCCCACAGGACCCGCTGGTCCTCCGTCTTGCGGATGGGCGGGGCGCAGACATACCGGGCAGCCATGGAATACTCCGGCGCGTCATACACGCTGTCCTCCAGCACCAGATACTGGGGGCAGGTCTCCACATATACCCGCTGGCCCCGCTTGCGGGCGGCCTCCACCTCCCGCAGGGCGGCGGCGTTGGTCAGATGCACGATGACTACCGGGATATCCACCGCCTGGGCGATGCGCAGGAGCCGGGACACGGCCTCGGCCTCCAGAAAGTCCGGCCGGGTCCGGGGATGGGAGCCCACGCCCATCTGGCCTGCCGCCTTCTTTTCGGCGATCAGCGCGTCGATGACGCCGCTGTTTTCGCAGTGCACGCCGCAGACGCCGCCCTTTTCCTTCAGCTTCTTCAGGGCGTGATACATGGCCTCGTCGCCGATCATCATGGCGGGATAGGTCATATACATCTTGAAGGAGGAGATGCCGGCGGCGTACATATCGTCGATCTCCGCCTCGATGCCGGGGTTCCAGTCGTCGATGGTCATATGGAAGCCGTAGTCACAGCAGCAGTTGCCGTCGGCCTTCTTGTGCCAAAGCTCCAGCCCCTGGTGCAGGGTTTCGCCCTTGTTGGGGCAGGCGAAGTCCACCACCGTGGTGGTGCCGCCCCGCAGAGCCGCCCGGCTGCCGGAGAAAAAGTCGTCCACCGTGGTGGTGCTGCACACGTCCAGGTCGAAGTGGGTGTGGGCGTCGATGAAGCCCGGCAGCAGAAGCTGCCCCTCCACGTCGATGACGGCGGCCTCCGGCGCGGTGATGCTGCGGGCCACCCGGAGAATCTTCTCGTCCTCCACCAGCACGTCCGCCCGGCGGGTCCCCCGTCCGGACACCACCGTGCCCCCGCGAAACAGATATTTCATGGAAATGCCCTCCTTTTCCGGATCATATGGCTTGATTTTTTATTATACCACGGAACGGGCAGAAAAACATACTGTTTTTTCCGGTTTTTCCCTGAGAAAATCCAACAAAAAAGGGGGAATATTTTTGTATATCCTGCAGAAGGAAAAAGAATTTCCTTTTCCGGAAAAATCATGTATGATAGAGGTACAACAGAACGCGCACCGCGCTCTGAAAATGAAGGAGGAAAGATACCATGCGGAAATTCTTAGCGACTCTGCTGGCGCTGGTCATGACGCTGGCGCTGATGGTCCCGGCTTCCTGGGGCGAGAACAAGGAGACGTATCAGCTCCCTGACTCCCTGGAGGGCAAGACCGTCATCCTGCACACCAACGACGTTCACGGCGCCATCGACAAGTATGCCAAGGTGGCTGCACTGCGGGACGAGTGCTACGACAAGGGTGCTCACCAGGTGATCCTGCTGGACGCTGGTGACTACAACCAGGGCTCTCCCTACGTCAGCCTCAGCAAGGGCGCAGCCGCCCTGGACATGATGGCCCTGGTAGGCTATGACGTCATCACCCTGGGCAACCACGAGTTCGACTACGGCTTCCCCCAGCTGATGGAGAACCTGAAAAAGCACCAGGGCGATTTCATGGTCGCCTGCAACAACCTGGTGGACGATGAGGGCGAGCTGATCTTCGCCCCCGGCGGCACCGCTCCCATCTATGCCGACGACACCTATGAGACCGAGCTGTTCCGCATCGCCATTGTGGGCATGGCCACTCCCGAGACCCAGACCAAGGCCAACCCCGCCCTGATGAAGGGCCTGAGCTTCATCGGCGGCAAGGATCTGTACAAGGTCACCCAGGAGGATGTGGACATGGTCCGCAGCGAGGGGAATGCCAACATCGTCATCGCTCTGGGCCACCTGGGCGTGGATAAGTCCTCCGAGCCCAACTGCTCCTATAATGTGATGCAGAACGTCAAGGGCATCGACCTGTTCATCGACGGCCACTCCCACACGGTGATGACCGCCAGCAAGGACAACAACATGGTCCAGTCCACCGGCACGGGCCTTGCCTATGTGGGCGCCATCGTCATTGACAACGCCACCAAGAGCATCGAGAGCAACGGCCTCATCGACCTGTCCGCCTACACCAAGGAGGACGCCGCCGTGAAGGCTGCCGCCGACAAGATCATCAGCGACATCAACGCCGAGTACGGCAAGGTTTTTGCCAGAACCGACGTGGAGCTCAACGGCGACAAGGATCCCGGCAACCGCACCCAGGAGACCAACCTGGGCGACCTGATCACCGACTCCATGCTGTGGGCCATCCGCAAGGACGCTGAGCTCACCGTGCCCGCCGAGGACGTGGTGGCCATCACCAACGGCGGCGGCATCCGGGCCTGGATCCACAAGGGCGACATCTCCAAGCTGGACGTGAACACCGTGCTGCCCTTCGGCAACACCGTGGCTGTGGTGTACGTCACCGGTGCCGAGCTGCTGGAGGCCCTGGAGGCTTCTACCTTTGCTCTGCCCGACTCCCTGGGCGGCTTCCCCCAGATTGCCGGCATGAACATCTCCATTGACGCCACCAAGAAATACGATCCGCAGACCACTCCCTATCCCAGCGGCAGCGGTAAGGCCACCTACTATGGTCCCGCTTCCATCAACCGCGTCACCATCAACAGCGTCAACGGCAAGGCCTTTGACCCCAACAAGACCTATGCCGTGGTCACCAACAACTTCTGCGCCGCCGGCGGCGACACCTACTATGCCTTTGCTGCCGCCTCCAGCCAGTTCGACACCGGTCTGCCTCTGGACGAGGTGCTGATGGACTACATCACCACCGAGCTCAAGGGCGTTGTGGGCGAGCAGTATGCCCAGCCCCAGGGCCGCATGACCATCACCCTGCCCGCTGAGGAGCCCACCACTCCCACCAAGCCCGAAAGCCCCAAGACCGCCGATAACGGCGTGGTGGTGTACGGTCTGGTGGCCGTCATGGCAGCCGGCGCTGTCGTGGTGATGACCTCCAAGAAGCGCAAGGCCATCTGAGCGATCTCCTTTCGCTGACACAGCATTTCCCCTGCCCCGGCGGACAAGCCCCGCCGGGGCTTTTTCTGTCATGGCGCTATTCTGCAACTAAAATTACGCCAACCGCTTTTCAAATCCGGCAGGATGTGCTATGATACAATGTAATAAAGAAGAATTACGAGGGCTTATGCCAGATATCGCGGCTTCTTATTTTGCTGAGGAGGACACCATTCATGGCTGAGGTTGGAAAACGGGAGGTCCGGGTGGACGCCTTTGACAAGGCCACCGGACGCACCAAATATTACGAGGATCTGATGCCCCGGGACGCGCTGTATGTGCGCATCAGGCACTCCACCATTGCCCACGGCTTCGTGAAGTCTGTGGACACCACCGCTGCGGAGGCGATCCCCGGCGTGGTGAAGGTCCTGACCTGCTTCGACGTGCCGGAGCACCCCTTCCCCACCGCCGGTCACCCCTGGTCCATGGACCCGGGACACCAGGACGTGGCGGACCGGCATCTTCTGAACCGGCACGTCCGCTACTACGGCGACGACGTGGCCGTGGTCATCGCGGAAAACGAGGTGGCCGCCATGCAGGGCGTCCGGGCCTTGCAGGTGGAGTATGAGGAGCTGCCCCTGGTGCTGGACGCGCAGGAGGCCATGAAGCCCGGCGCACCCCGGCTTCACGATGACTATCCCGACAATGTCCTCAAGCACACCGACATGAAGAAGGGCGACTATCAGGCCGCCATTCAGGAGCCGGGCCTCATCCGGGTAGAGGGCTGGTACGACACCCCCACGGTACAGCACTGCCACATTGAGAATCACGGGTGCTTCGCCTATGAGGAAAACGGCCGGATCACCGTGGTGGCCTCCACCCAGATTCCCCACATCATCCGCCGGGTGGTGGGCCAGGCCCTGGGCCGCCCCTGGAGCGACATCCGGGTGGTAAAGCCCTATATCGGCGGCGGCTTCGGCAACAAGCAGGACGCCCTGTATGAACCCCTGTGCGCCTGGTGCTCCACCCAGGTCCAGGGCCGCTGTGTCCGCATCGACTGCTCCCGGGAGGAAACCTTCGTCTCCAACCGGGTGCGCCACGCCATCCGGTTCCACATCGTGTCCTGGCTCCGACCGGACGGCACCTTTGCCGCCCGAAAGGTGGAGCTGTTCTCCAACCAGGGAGCCTACGCCTCCCACGGACACAGCATCGTGGCCAAGGCCATGGGCTCCTTCCCCCAGCACTACCCCTGCGACAACATGGAGTGCGACGCATGGACCGTGTTCACCAACCGGCCCGCCGCCGGGGCCATGCGGGGCTATGGTATGCCCCAGGCCTCCTTTGCCGACGAGGCCAACGTGGAGGACTGCGCCAAGGCCGTGGGCATGGACCCCCTGGCCTTCCGGATGCAGAACGTCATGCCCCAGGGGTACGAGGACGGCTTCTCCCACAACGTGAACTATGACGATTCCTTCCGCCAGTGCCTGGAGGCAGGCAAGAAGTACATCGACTATGACAGGAAGCTGGCAGAATTTGCCAAGGACACCGGCCCCGTCCGCCGGGGCATCGGTATGGCCACCTTCTGGTACAACACCGCCGTGTATCCCATCTCCCTGGAGACGTCCTCCAACCGGATGCAGCTGAATCTGGACGGCAGCGTCACCATGCAGTGCGGCGAGACGGAGATCGGCCAGGGAGCCGACACCGTCTATGCCCAGATGGCCGCCGATGTGGTGGGCCTGGGGGACTATCGCAGGGTCCATGTGGTGTCCTGCCAGGATACCGACGTGACCCCCACCGGCCTGGGCGCCTACGCATCCCGGCAGACCTATGTGGCGGGCTTCTCCATCCGCCAGACGGGCCTGATGCTGAAGGAGAAAATTCTGGACTACGCCGCCAGGCTCACCCGCCAGGCGGTGTACAACATGGACATCGTGGACGGCAGCATCGTCCGCACCACCGACGGCAAGGTGCTGATGAGCCTGTCGGAGCTGGCCATGCACGCCCAGTATAACCCCAACGACTCCCAGCATATCACCGCCGAGAGCACCTATACCATCCGCAACAACGCCTATTCCTTCGGCTGCACCTTCGCCGAGGTGGAGGTGGACATCCCCATGTGCAAGGTGACGCTGAAGGACATCATCAACGTCCACGACTGCGGCAGGCTGGTGAACCCGGCCCTGGCGGAGGCTCAGGTTCACGGCGGCATGTCCATGGCCATCGGCTACGGTCTGTCCGAGCAGCTGCTGTTCGACGAAAAGACCGGCCGTCCCCTGAACAACAACCTGCTGGACTATAAGCTCTCCACCATCATGGACCACCCCCATCTGGAGGCGCAGTTCGTGGAAAATGCCGAGCCCACCAGCGCCTTCGGCACCAAGGCCCTGGGCGAGCCCCCGGCCTGCTCCGGCGCCCCCGCCATCCGCAACGCCATCTACAACGCCACCGGCGTGGCCATCGACCAGGATCCCATCACCCCCCACGTCCTTTTCCGGCGCTTCACGGAAGAGGGCCTGATCCGGGACTAAGGAGGAAATACCGCTATGTATGATATGTCAGCGCTCTACCAGGCCCAAAGCGTCCAGGACGCCATCCGCCTGCGGCTGGAGCACCCCGAGGCCCAGATCATCGCCGGAGGCACCGACGTGCTGGTGCAGATGCGGGAGGGCAAGCGGGCCGGAAAGGCCCTCATCAGCATCCAGGGCTGCCGGGAAATGCGGGGCGTGTCCCTGGATGAGGAGGAGAACCTCCGCATCGGCAGTCTCACCACCTTCAGCCACATCACCGCCGATCCCCTGATCCAGCGGTACATCAACGTCCTGGGCGAGGCCGTGGACATGGTGGGCGGCCCCCAGATCCGCAACGCCGGAACCATCGGCGGCAACACCTGCAACGGCGTCACCTCCGCCGACTCCGCCTCCACCCTCCACGCCTGGGAGGCCATCGTGGAGATCACCGGCAAAAACGGCGTCCGCCGGGTGCCTATCAAGGATTTCTACATCAAGGCCGGCACCGTGGACCTGCGGGTGGAGGAGGGCGAGATCCAGACCGCCATTCTCATTCCCAAGGCGTCCTACGACCGGACCTTCGGTCACTATATCAAGTATGCCATGCGCAATGCCATGGACATTGCCACCCTGGGCACCTCCGTCAATGCCCGGCTGAGCCCGGACAAAAAGACCTTTGAGCGGGTGCGCATCGCCTTCGGCGTGGCGGGCCCCGTGCCTCTGCGGGCGCTGAACGCCGAGGCCTTCATCAACGGCAGGGAAGTCACCCTGGAGAATATCCAGCAGTTCGGCCGCACGGTGCTGGAGGATATCCACCCCCGGGATTCCTGGCGGGCCAGCAAGGCCTTCCGGTCCCACATCGCCGTGGAAAGCGCCAAGCGCTGCCTGATGGAGTCCGTGAAGCTGGCAGGAGGTGAGCTGTAATGGCAAAGAATCAGTATCAGCTGGTGACGTTCTTCCTCAACGGCAAGGAAGTGGAGAAAATGGTGGACGTCCGGGCATCCCTGACGGATATGCTGCGCAACGACTTCTCCATGACCTCCGTGAAGAAGGGCTGCGAGGTGGGCGAATGCGGCGCCTGCAACGTGCTCATCGACGGCGAGTGCTACAACTCCTGCCTGTACCTGGCCGTGTGGGCCGAGGGCAAGCACATCACCACCCTGGAGGGGCTTATGGGCCCCAACGGTGAGCTGTCCGACATCCAGCAGGCCTTTATGGAGGAGACGGCCATTCAGTGCGGCTTCTGCACCCCGGGCTTTATCATGACGGCGGTGGAGATCCTGGACCGGGGCGTGTACTACACCGACGACCAGCTGCGCAAGCTGCTGTCCGGCCATCTGTGCCGCTGCACCGGGTATGAGAATATCTTCAAGGCCGTGAAAAAGACCATGCTGCGCCGTCTGGGCCGCCTGGACGATCCCTTCCTGAACACCTGACATCCGGCTCCCCCTGTGCGTCCCACAGGGGGAGTTTTGTCCCCCGGAGATTCATAGAAATTTAACACAAAACCCGTCATTCTCCGCTTGTGACGGGGTTTGTTTTATGGTATACTGCAAGAATGCTACTACTATCTGCCCGGAAGCGGCCAGGCTGGGGGCAGTTTTTTTGACGGAAGGAGACCAAGATGGACTCAAACAACAGAAACGGCGGAAACAACGGCGGAAACAAGAAGAACAACCGGAATCTGCGCAGCGTCCTCTCCCTGATCGGCTGGGCGTTGGTGCTGACCCTGGTGTTCAACTACATTCTGGCCATGACCAGCGGCGGCAAGAGCTTCGAGATCACCTACAGCCAGATGATGAACCTGGTGCAGGAGGACCAGATCAAGAAGATCGAGCTGAAGGACGGCGTGCTGTATGCCACCCCGGTGGACGGCTATACCTATACCCAGGAGTCGTCCAACAAGAACCAGCAGCCCCGGACCTATACCCAGAGCGAGAAGAACCCCATCACCCTGTACACCACCTACCTGACGGACACCCGGCTGCTTCCCCTGCTGGATGAGCACGACGTGGAGTATTCCAGCCCCGTGAGAAGCTCCTGGAGCGTGCTGGGCGACATCCTGACCATGTATATCCTGCCCATGGTGCTGATGGTGGGCCTGTTCCTGCTGGTGATGCGGATCATGTCCAAAAACGGCGGCGGCATCGGCGGCATCGGCAACGTGGGCAAGTCCAACGCCAAGGTGTATATGGAGAAGCAGACCGGCGTTACCTTCAAGGACGTGGCCGGTCAGGACGAGGCCAAGGAGTCCCTGGAGGAGATCATCGACTTCCTCCACAACCCCGGCAAATACACCGCCATCGGCGCGAAGCTCCCCAAGGGCGCGCTGCTGGTGGGCTCCCCGGGTACCGGCAAGACCCTGCTGGCCAAGGCCGTGGCCGGTGAGGCCAACGTGCCCTTCTTCTCCATCTCCGGCTCGGACTTTGTGGAGATGTTCGTGGGCGTGGGCGCATCCCGTGTCCGCGACCTGTTCAAGGAGGCCGCCAAGGTGGCTCCCTGCATCATTTTCATCGACGAGATCGACACCATCGGCAAATCCCGTGACGGCGGCCGCTTCGGCGGCAACGACGAGCGGGAGCAGACCCTGAACCAGCTGCTGGCGGAGCTGGA
>ENA-UONS01002960-UONS01002960.1-human-gut-metagenome-genome-assembly--contig:-CS19-NODE-2960-length-12409-cov-4.631051_pt1 | contig 12409 bp, 10 predicted proteins | sample MGYA00242458_ERZ724005 | MGnify/ENA metagenome assembly ERZ724005
TTGCAATTCTGAAAGCAGCTTGGCGAAAAATCCCGAAGGGACTTTTTTGACAAGCAGCCCGGCTCGGGATGAGCCGGGCTTTCGCATAGCTGTTTACCTTCCAAGCGCGTCCTTCACGCGGAACAGCAGCCGGACGGCGCGGTAGCGGCGCTTCAGCAGCAGACGGTAGACGAGGCGCTTGTTGCGGCCGAGCCGCGGCAGATAGCGATTTTCGCGGAAGTCGGGGAAGTTTTTCTCCATGTAATCGCGGAACTGCCCGAGCAGCTCGCTCTTGCAGTCGATGCGCGCCACGCGCACCGAGGCGGCGATGAGAAGATGGCTGATGGCAAGGAACGTCAGCTCGTCGCGGTAGGCCTCGCGCAGGCCGTGCTCCCCGAACCAGCCGAGAATGTCGTCAAAGGCATAGAGGATCTCCACATTGCGGGCGCAGTTTTTGTTGTTCATCGCGCTGCCCTCGCGCTGGAGATAGTGATAGTAGGCCCCCGGCAGGCGGACGACCTGCTCCGCCAGCGCCAGCACCTTCGTCACGATGCGGATATCCTCATACCAGACCTTCGTGGCAAAGCGGATGCCGCCCTCGGTAAACAGCGTCCGGCGATAGGCGCGGTTCCACGGGGCCATAACACCGAAGAACAGCTGGGGCGCGTCCTTCGTATGCGTGGGAAGATCGGCCGGAAGCTCCTCGTGCAGCTCGCCCGTGACCTTGCCGTCCCGCTCGACGAGCGCGCCGAACAGATAGAGGTCTGCCGGTGTGGCCGCGATGGAGGCGGAAAGGTCCTCCAGCAGGTTCGGTGCGAGCCAGTCGTCGCCGTCGACGAACAGCAGATAGTCGCCCTGCGCCAGCTCGATGCCGCGGTTGCGCGCCGCGCCTGCGCCGCCGTTTGGCTGATGCAGGGCGCGCACCTGATTCGGGTGCGAGGCCGCATAGCGGTCGCAGATCGCGCCGCTGCCGTCGGGCGAGCCGTCGTCGATCAAAAGAAGCTCAAAATCCTGACACGTCTGGGCCAGAATGGAGTCCACGCATTTTTCCAGATATTCCTCGACCCGGTAGACCGGGATGATGATGCTGAACTGCGGCATAGTGCTTCCTCCGTTTCATTTGGATCGTGTCCCTATTATATCCGCTGCCGCCTGTTTTTGCAAGCCCTCAGACGAGCAGCGGCTGGAGCTGCTCACCCCGCAGCGCTGCCTCGGCCGCCTCCGGCAGCAGGGAAAAATGCGCGACAAGGCTGGCGGGCTTGCCGGTCGGACTGTCCTGCCCGAAGGGGACGAAGTAAAAATGACGGCGGGCCAGCAGCGCACCCAGATTCGCGGCGCTGCCGGACAGGCCGTCGTTCGTGGAAACGGCCAGCAGCACGGGGCGGCCGTTGCGCAGGTGCGCCTTGCAGGCAAAGCTGACGGGCGAGTCGGCAATGCCGTTTGCAAGCTTGCCGAGCGTGTTGCCCGTGCAGGGCGCGACGATCAGCAAATCGAGCAGGCGCTTCGGGCCAAGCGGCTCGACCTGCGCCAGCGTGTGCAGCGGTTCCGTGCCGCACAGCGCCGTGACCTCCGCCCGGAAATCCGCCGATGCGCCGAAGCGGGTGTCCGTCTCCCACGCGGCGTCCGAAAAAATGGGGACGACCGTATATTGCGCTGTCAGGGCGCGCAGGGCGTCAATGGCCTTTCGGAATGTGCAGAACGAGCCGCACAGGGCAAAGCCGACAGTCGGTCTCATGCTGGGAACGCTCCTTCCTGTTCGAGAATTGCGGCGGCATAGGCCGCGCCCGCACTTGCGGGACAGAATCTTCCGGGCAGGCCCGGCGCGTCGATGCGGGTGACATCCGTCCGCGTGCAGGCCGGGATACCGCCCGGCGCGGAGGCCAGCTCCACCAGCAGGCAGCCGGGCAGAAGCGCGGCGAGCTGGTCCTGCGTCAGCACGGGTGCAGGCACGGTGTTGAACACAAAGTGATAGGAAAGACCGCGGGCATAGCGGCCCGTTTCGTCGGCCTCCAGCCCGAACGCCTCAGCCATGGCGCGGTCGGACGGCCTGCGCGCCGCGACGGTCACGCGGGCGGAAAGGCCGTGCAGCTTGTTTGCCAGCACGCGGCCGATGTGCCCGTAGCCGATGACAAGGCAGGGCGCGCCGTGCAGCCGGTACGGGCTGTGCAGCACGGCAAGGGCGATGGCGCCCTCGGCTGTTGGCACGGCGTTGTGCGTTGTCAGCGGCTCCGTGCCGAAAAGCTCGACAGGCTCCGCGCCGCAGTCGAGCAGGGCCTGCCGCAGCGGGCTGAGCCCGCCGCCATAGACCCGCGTACCGCGGCGGCAGCAGGCGAACACGGCGGTACGCTCCGGTGCAGCGGTCCCGCGCAGGCGTTCGCCCTGCAGGGCGGGAAACGGAAGAATGACAAAGTCGGCGGGAGCCGGGAGCGCCTCAGGCATGCCGGGCACGCCGCAGCAGCGGACCTCGAGCCCGGCGTCCAGCAGGGCCTGTGCGGCCCAGCGCTGGCGCTCGTCTCCGCCGAGCAGAAAGCAGGTTTTGGACATGGCAGCACCTCCTGCCCTCATCCTATGCAATTTTTGCGGTTTCGGTGAAAAAAAGTTGTCAATTGCGGTCGGACTTGCTATAATAATACAGTATGTCGAAAAGTCCCTCCGGGATTTTTCTGCCGGACTGCATTCAAAATTGTAAAATAGAACTTTGTAAGATTATTTTGCAGTTTTTCGGCTGCGGCGGGTGATCAAACGCGAAAGGACACCCTGACGGTTTCCTTTCACACGTTTCCTCCCTCCGTAACTTTTGGCTGGACAGGGTTTCCGAAAGCCTGTATAATAATATTTTGCTTTCAAGAGATGAGAGAGAAAGGAGCGGGCGAGCATGGAGCGGCATGGCTTTGTTCATGATATGCTGGACGTTAAGGTCCTGATCTTATATATTATGGCGCGGGTCGCCTATCCCGTCGATCTGCAGAAGATCTATGAGCTGTCCTATCAGGATGACGGCCTGAGCTATTTCGACGTGGCGGAGGCCGTGCCGCAGATGATCGAGTCCGGCCATCTGGAGCGGGTCGACGGCGAGCGTTATGTCATTACGGAAAAGGGGCGCGAGGCCGGCTCCGTGACGGAGGATTCCGTGGCCTATCCCGTTATGCAGCGGGCACGCGCGGCCGTGGAGCGCTATAATCGCGACGTGCGGCGCAGCAGCTTTGTCAAAACGGAGATCAGGCAGCGCGAGTGCGGCGATTTTACCGTGCAGATGAGCCTGAACGACGAGGTCAGCGACCTTTTGCGGCTGGAGCTGATGGCCCCGACGCAGAAGCAGGCGCACCGTCTGGCGGGGGCGTTTTCCCGCAATGCCGAGACGATCTACCGCCTTGTGATGGATCAGCTCCTCTCGGAGGAAAAGGAAAACTCCTGAAAAAATACAGCTTGCTGCAGGGCCCGGACGGGGCTTAGCAGCAAGCTTATTTTCGCTACTTGCATGTTTCGGCAAAAGGTGGTATAATCATACCAGCAGATCCCCAATCGGCCCAATCAAGAAAGGAGCGACTTCGAATGAAATTCCAGTTCACAGAGAAAAAAGTCAGCTTGCCCGAGAGCGTTCATGCCAACGCTGAGAAGAAGGTCATGAAGCTCGAGCGCTTCTTCCGGGATGATGCGGAGGCACTTGTTACCTTCTCGGTCGAGAAGGATCGCAATAAGGCCGAGATCACGGTTCATGCCGCCGGTACCTATTTCCGCGCCAGCGAGGCGACTTCCGATATGTATGCATCCATCGACGCTGCGGTTGCCACGATCGAGCGCCAGATCCGCAAGAACAAGACCCGTCTGGCCCGCCGCCTGCGGCAGGATGCCTTCGTCCGTCAGCCGGATGTCACGTCCTTCGCGCCGGAGCCCGAAGAAAATACCTTTGAGATCGTCCGCACAAAGCGGTTCCCCATGAAGCCCATGACGCACGAGGAGGCCATCTTGCAGATGGAGCTCCTGGAGCACAGCTTCTTTGCCTTCAAGGATGAGGAGAACGACGGCGCGTTCGCCGTGGTCTATAAGAGAAACGACGGCGGCTACGGCCTGATCGAGGACGTCCAGTAAGCCTGCTGCATAAATAAACTGATGCCGGGAGCGAAAGCTCCCGGCATTTTTTGCGATTTGTCATTGTGCAGTACAGGCCCGGCTTGTCCCCGGACTCGGCGAATTCGTGGCCCGGCGAGGCTCACTTCAGTGCATTGGCACGGGCAAATTTGCTCAGCGGCTCCCAGCGCAGGTTATACTGCTTCGCCAGCCGGCCGGCAAGGGCCTTTGCGGCGTCCGGCGCGCCCTCCTTGCTCTCCAGCTCGACCTCGGCAAACGGAAGCTCCTCCGTTTTGCCGTGCAGCACGCCGCAGTCGCACGCCAGCTCGGCGCGGCTGCCGTCTGCCAGACGGAGCATGACGCTGCGGCGCAGGAACCGCGCGCCGCACACGGGGCGCAGCGGCGCTTCGCCGTAGAGCTGCAGCAGCTGCCGCGGCGCGCCGAAGTCCAGCAGCCATTCGATGGCGGCGTCGTCCACCGCCCGGGCCTCGACCTCCCATTCACCGCGGGCGAACGGCTCCGGTTGGGGCGTCTTGACGCAGACGACGCTGCGGCTGCCCTCCTGACGGCGGCGGAGCGTCCAGTGATTTGTGCGGAACGCATTCGTCTCCGTGTCAAAATAGGTCGTTTCCATCGGCGTGCACACGATGGGGCCCTCCATCCGCGCGGCCGTTTCGGGGTCGCCCAGCAGACAGTCCAGAACGGCATCGTTTGCAGCGGCCAGCTTGAATTCCAGTTCCTTACCCATATTTATCACCTCAATGGCAATATTATACACGGTTTCCGGAAGCCGCACAAGTTTTTCCCGGAAAAATTTCCGCTCCGATTTCCCGACAAAACTCTTGCGCCCTGCGTGCTAAAATCGGGACAAATCGTTCGGCAGCGCGGCGGCTCGGCCTTCTCCGCGCACCGGAGAGGGGAGGAGCTCATGAAAAAGTCCGGTTCTCAGCAGCTTCTGGCGAAACAGCGGCTGCCGCGTGCGTCCGTCCGGCTGCACGGGCTCGGGGAGTGCCTGCTGCTGCTCGGGAGCGGCTTCCTGACGGCCGCGGCGGCGCTCGGCGCGGCGGCGGGCTATGCCCTGCTGTGCGAGCCTGCCATGGCGGCCGAGCGCATCGCGCTGACGGCCCTGCTGCTGGCGGCGATCGTGGTGTTTCAGGGCACGGCGCTCCCGGCGACGCGGTGGTTCCTGCCTGCCATGGCGGCCGGAACGGCCCTTGTGCTCGGCAGCCTGCAGGTCTTCGGCGGAAACGGCGGGTGGCGGCCCGCCCTGCAGTGGCTCACGGTCAGTGCGGCGGCCGGTGTGGGGACGGCCGTCCTGCGCTGCGGGACCGGAGCGGGAGAGCGGGGGCGGCCGCTGTATTTTGCGGCGCTGTTGAGCGGGCTGAGCGGCCTGACGGCGCTCGGTCTGCCCGTCGATCCGGGGCTCATCGGGGGCTGCGCCATGGTCTACGGCGCGCCGGAGCTGTCGGCCGTGTGCGCTGCCGCTGCGGCACTCGGCCTGACGGGGAATCTCGGCTGGAGCGTGACGGCGGCTCTGCTGCTGCCTGCCGTGACAGCGCGGGTCGTGCGCAGTGATCTCGCCCGCGTGCTCCTCGGCGGTGCACTGTGCTGCGGCGTTTTGTGGCTGGGCGGTGTGGGGACGCCCGCCGCATTTGCCGCCGTCGGCATCGGCATACCGCTCGGACTGTGGCTGCGGCGGACCGGTGCGCTCCGGGCCTCCGGCCCCGCCGCGGCGGAGGAGCTGGCTGCGCGCCGCATGGGGGATGCGGCGCAGGTGCTCGAGCTGCTGCAGGCTCAGCTCCCGGTGCAGGAGCGAGGCCTGAGCGAGGCGGACAGCGTCTATGACGGGGCGGCGGAGCGCATCTGCCGCTGCTGTGCGCGCTTCCACCGCTGCTGGCAGCACAATGCCCGCCAGACCTATGACGCGCTCGAGCAGGCTGCCGGACGGCTGCTGCAGCGCGGCAAGGCGGAGGCTGCGGACTTTCCGGCGGAGTTCCGCGAGGGCTGCTGCCATTTTGACGGCTTCCTTGCGGCGCTCGATCAGGAGCTGGAGAGCATGCTCTACCGCCGCCGCTACCGCGTGCAGCTGCAGGAGAGCCGCGCACTGCTGTCTGAGGAATTCGGCTGCGTGGCGGAATATCTGCGCCGGATGCAGGCCGAGCTTGGCGCGCCGCAGCCCGATGCACCGCGCTACCGCGCCGTGACGGGCATCTGCACGGCCGGGCGGCACGGGGCCGCCGCGAACGGCGACCGGGGCGCCTGCTTCCCCGGCCCGCGGAACGATTACTACGTGCTGCTGTGCGACGGCATGGGCACGGGGGAGCCTGCCGCCGGACTGAGCGCGGACTGTGTGCATCTGCTCGGTGACCTGCTGCGCGCAGGCGTCGCGCCGCTCGATGCGCTGCGCATCCTGAACGGGACCTACCTGCTGCGCGGGGACGGCTGCTTTTCCACCGTGGACCTGCTGCACATCGATCTGACCAGCGGGGAGGCGGAGCTGCTGAAGTGGGGCGCAGCGCCGTCGTACCTGCGCTGCGGGGATACGGTCAAAAAACTGGGGACAGCCTCGCTTCCGCCGGGCGTGGGGGTGGGAGGAGACCACGCGCCGGAGCGGTACCGGCTGTCCCTTCGGGGAGGAGAGATGCTCGTTCTGGTCAGCGATGGCGCGGGAGATGCAGAGAGCGCCGTGGCGGGCTTTGCGGGAGATTCGCCGCGGGAGCTTGCTGCGCTGCTCATCGCAGGCCTTCCGGCAGAGGATGACATGACGGCTGTGGCGGTCGCGCTCGCGCCGCGTGCATCCCGCGATTAAAGGTATCATATTCCGGCAGGATAATCTGTCGAAACAGACGGGCGGGGAAATAATATTTCCCAAGTTCGGTGCGGACGATCCCAAAAATCGATTATTTTCGCGCAGAAACGATCAAATCACACATTTCAGACGAACCCGGCGGGATTTCTGCCGGGTTCGCTTGCTTTTTGTGCGGCCGATGCCTCTGTCGGTTGACTTCCACCCGCACATGCATTACAATAGAGACTCCCGGCGGGCAACGCCTGCCAATCCGGAATACAGCGAGCAGGGAAATGAAGAGAGAGAAATACGCCGTTTTCACGATCGATGTCGAGGATTTTGACGACACGGAGTGCGTGGCAAAGTCCGGGCAGCGGGTGAGGCGGCACATGCTGGACGGGCTGGATATCTATATCCGCCTGCTGGAACAATATCAAATTCGCGCGACGATGTTTGCCGTCTGCCGGACGGCTCTGCGCGAGCGGGAACGGGTGCAGCGCTATGTTGACCGGGGCCACCGCCTCGCGCTGCACGGGCTGGAGCATGTGCCGCCGTGCGGCATGGACGACGAGCACTTCCGCCGCGCGACGCTCGCGGGCAAGCAGCAGCTTGAGACGGCCTTTCACACGCAGGTCAGCGGCTATCGCGCGCCGTGCTTCGGACTGGACGAGGAAAAGCTCGATATTGTGCGGCAGCTTGGCTTCCGCTACGATTCGAGCCGGATGGATTTTCCGGCCGCGCGCCATGTGAAGCATCTGGACATGACGAGCTACCGCGAGCTGCGCCCCGGCATCTTCCGCAAGGGCGATTTTTACGAGTTCAGCCTGTCGTGCCAGCGTTTGCTCGGGCAGAATTATCCGATCTCCGGCGGCGGTTATGTGCGCCTGAGCAACTGGAGCTTTGTCCTGCCGCTCCTGCGCAGCTATCTGCGCGAACAGGATTACTATGTGTTTTATCTGCATCCGTTTGAGCTTTCGCGGCAGCATCAGCCGGAGCTTGCGGGACTGAAGCTCTATGACCAGTATTATCTCCACCGCGGCCTGCTGACCTACCGCCGGAAGGTCGAGGACATCATCCGCCTGCTCCGTACACTCGGCTATCGATTTGTCACGTTCGACGAGCTTGCTGAGCGAATGGAGAACAAGTCTGAGCGAAAATGAACTTGAACGGAGGAGCCACCATGATACGCGAGACGGAAAAGCGCCTTCTGCCTGGCGCAGCCTGCGCGGTGCTGTTCGTGCACGGCATTCTCGGGTCGCCCGCGCAGTTTGCCCCCTTCCTGCCGCTCGTGCCGCAGGACTGGTCCTTCTGCAATCTGCTTCTGCAGGGGCATGGCGGTGGTGCGCGGGATTTCTCTGCGGCCTCCATGGCGGTCTGGCGGGAGCAGACCCGGCAGGCATTTGCCGAGCTGCGCGCACGGCATGAGACGGTCGTGATCGCGGCGCATTCCATGGCGACGCTGTTTGCCGTGCAGGAGGCCGTGCGTTCGCCGGTCGAGGGCCTGTTCCTGCTGAATGTGCCGCTCCATGTGCACGTCCGTCCCCGCGCGCTGCGCAATGCGTGGCTGAACTACGGCGGCACGCCGAGCGACCCGTGGGGGCAGGCGGCGGTTGCGGCCTATGGCGTGGAGCGGGACCGCAATGTGCTGCACTATGCCGGCTGGCCGCCGCGCTTTTTTGAGCTGTTCGGTGAGATCCGCCGGACGCGGCCGCTCGTGCGGCAGCTCGCCGTGCCCTGCCGGGCATATTTTTCGGCGCGGGAGTTTGCGGATGTCCCGCAGGCCGTCGTCACGATGCTCCCGCACTCCGGGCACGCCTATTACGAGGCACAGGAGGACCTGCCGCTGCTGCAGTGCGGCTTCCGTGCCATGCTGCAGCAATGTGAAAAGAAGCGATAATAAATGGCCGGTGCGAATTCTCGCACCGGCCATTGTGATTTCTGGATTATTCCTCGTCTGCCTTCTTGGCGTCCTCGATGATCTTCGCCTGATTGATCTGCGGGACTTCCTCGTAGCGGACGAACTTGAGGCTGTAGGAGCCGCGGCCCTGCGACATGGAACGCAGGTCGATGGCGTAGCTGCTCATTTCGCCCATGGGTACCTCAGCCTCGACGATCTGCCAACCGCGGTTGTCGGGATCGGGGTTCATGCCCATCACGCGGCCGCGGCGCTTGTTGAGGTCGCCGATGATATCGCCCATGTTGGCGTCCGGGATGAAGACCTTCAGCTCGCCGATCGGCTCGAGCAGGGTCGGACCGGCGGTGGGCAGGCCTTCCTTGTAGGCGATGCCGGCAGCGGTCTGGAACGCCATATCGGAGGAGTCAACGGGGTGGTAGGAGCCGAAGTACAGCGTGGACTTCAGGAACACGACCGGATAACCGGCCAGAACGCCCTTGCCGACGCAGTTGCGCAGGCCCTTTTCAACGGACGGGATGAAGTTCTTCGGCACGCAGCCGCCGACGGTCTCGTCCGCGAAGATCATCTCTTCGGACTCGGACTGCGGCTCGAAGCGGATATAAACGTCGCCGAACTGGCCGTGGCCGCCGGACTGCTTCTTGTGGCGGCCGTGGATCTCGACCTTTTTCTTGATGGTCTCGCGGTAGGCAATCTTCGCCGGGCGGAGCTCGGCCTCGACCTTATACTTGCTCAGGAGCTTGGCAATGATGACGCTCAGGTGGATGTCGCAGACACCGGCGATGATCATTTCCTTCGTCTCCGGATCGTTGCCGTAGGTGAAGGAGGCGTCTTCCTCGTTCAGCTTGACGAGACCGGCGGCGACCTTGTCTTCCTGACCCTTCGTCTTGGCGTAGATGGCCATGCGGTAGCAGGGCTCTGCATAGGTCATGGGCTTGATGGTGACGAGCTTGCCGGGCTGGCAGAGCGTGTCGCCGGTGCGGACGGAGGCGAGCTTCGTGAACACGCCGATGTCGCCGCAGCAGACCTTCGCGGTCTTGGCGTTGTCCTTGCCCTTCGGGAAGAACGTGTTGCCGAGCTTTTCATTGTCGCCGGTGCGGGCGTTAACAACGGTCATGGTGTCTTCGATGTTGCCGGAGAGGACCTTGAAGTAGGAGTTCTTGCCGTACTGGTCGGCGACGGTGTTGAACACGAACGCGGTCACGGGGCCGTCGGGATTCAGCGGGAACTCGGACTCCTTGCCTTCCTCGTCGACGCGGACAGCGGGCTTGCCCTCCAGCGGGGACGGCGCAAAGCGGACAAGGTTGTCCAGCAGGGCGGCGGTGCCGAGGCCGTTCATCGCGCAGCCGCAGAAGACCGGCGTGACGGAGCGCTGACGGATGCCGTCCTTGATGCCCTTGAGCAGCTCTTCTTCGGTGAACGGCTCCTCCATGAAGAACTTCTCCATGAGGGCTTCGTCGGTCTCGGCGACCTGCTCATTCAGCTCGGCCATGTACTCTTCGATCTTCTCTTCCGCCTCGGCGGGCAGGGCGATCTCCTTGCCGGAGACGTCGTAGGCCTTCTTGGAGACGAGATCGACAACGCCGACGGCCTCTTCGCCGTGCAGGATCGGGAACGTGAAGGGGATGACGGAGGCGCCGAAGATATCGCGCAGGGAGTCGAACGTATTGAAGAAGTTCGCATGCTCCTCGTCGAGCTTCGAAACATAGAACATTGCGGGCAGACCGGCGTCGGCCAGGGATTTCCAGCCCTTCTCGGTGCCGACGGCGATGCCGGACTTCGCGGTCAGGCAGATCAGGCCGGCATCCGCAACGCGCAGGGACTGTACGATCTCCGCAGCAAAGTCAAAGTAGCCGGGGTTGTCCAGCACGTTGAGCTTGCAGCCGCCGAATTCGACGGGGATGACAGATGTCTTGATGGAGTACTGTCTCTTCTTCTCTTCGTCATCAAAGTCAGAAACGGTCGTGCCGTCGGCGCGCTTGCCGAGACGGGTGATCGCTTTGGTCACATAAAGCATGCTCTCGCACAGGGCGGACTTGCCGTCGCCGCCGTGGCCCAGCAGAGCAAGGTTGCGGATATCCTTCGCAGTGTACATAGTTGAAAACTCCTTTCTAAACAGCGCAGAGGCCAAGATGCCCTCCCGCTGCGGGCGGCATATCGATTCCGTGCCACAATTGAATTTATTATACACGATTTCCCAGCGTTTTTCAATTATAATTACAGAATTGTGAAAAGTGCACGAATAATATTACTTGCTTTTGTGCAAACAAGCCAAAAATTCAGAGTCTTTGCAGAATACCGGACAGAAAACCGGCCACAAGTGCCCAGATGAGCTGGAACGCGGCAATGTGGAACGGAGAAACGGCGGCCGCCGAGCCCCAGTAGAGCAGCAGCGCGCACAAGCAGAGCCCCAAAATGCCGGACAGCAGGCTCAGGACCGTGGAGAAGCGCGTTGTGCTGCGCAGCGTCTGCGCGGCGGCAACGGCCGAGGCAAAGGCCCCGAACGTCTCCTTGGCGATGAGCGCGCCCTGCGCGTCCGCCTCGCCGCCGACGGCCTCAGACAGGCGCAGCCGCTCGGAGTAGACGGGGAAGGCGATGCCGCCGACGGCCAGCTCATAGCGTGCCGCGAGCAGCTCCGGCGTGATGAGAAAGTCGCGCGTGGCGAGGATGACGGAGTTGCCGGGATTGGCCAGCAGGGCGCGCAGCCCGGCGCGGGTCGAGGCGCTCGGCTTGTATTTCACGGCAAAAATTCCGGCCAGCTCACCGTTGACGGACACATAAACGGCCTGCCGCACGCGCGCGCCGTCGGACATGTGCACGCCCATGCTGCGCATGAACGGCAGCGAGCCGACAAGGACGACGTCCTGCCCAATCTGCGCGCCGATGCCGCCGCCGTCATAGCAGCGATAGGCGTCCGCGCGGCAGCGGCGGCCGAACTGGGCCTGCAGCAGCCGGTCGAACAGGGCGGCGAGGGGATCCTGCGCCGCCTCGAGCGCGGCAAGCGCGTAGGACAGCACCTGCCCGGCGGGCAGCGTGCCGTAGAGCTTCATACCGCTGGAGGTGATGTTGTTCGCGGGGAATACATCCTCGTCGCGGAGGATGACGGTGTGCTTTCCGCCGAGGACGCGGGCTCCATGCCAGCCGCACAGGGCCGCGCCGAACGAGGCCAGCCGCCGTGCCAGCGCGGAAAACGGCCGCACGAATGACAGCATGGCGGCGCAGGGCGTCGCGCCGAGCAGCAGGATGAGCCAGCAGCGCACAAAGCCCATCGGGCCAAGGCGCGACAGGGCCAGCGCGGCGAGCAGCGTGCCGGGCAGGGCGAGGAGGGTATAGATCCGGAAGGTGCGCGCGGCGGGGTCCGGGTCGGAGAGATGGCGCATAAAGTCGCGGGTATCACCGGGCGCGCAGCGCAGGCCGTCCTCGTCCGGCAGGAGCTGCGGCACATGGCGCACGCCGAGCGGCCGGTCAAAGCCGCAGACGGCCTGCAGCGTGCGGGTCAGGCCCTCGCGCTCGCGCGTCAGGGCGTGGAGCAGGCCGAACAGCACAAGGGCTGCCGGGGCGGCGTAGCCCGGCGTTCCGGCGGAGAGCTGCTGCACGCTGTCCAAAAGCGCCAGCACACACAGCACGGCCCCCGGCGTATAGAGGCTCGGGTGCACGAGATC
>ENA-UONS01002964-UONS01002964.1-human-gut-metagenome-genome-assembly--contig:-CS19-NODE-2964-length-12387-cov-8.777814_pt1 | contig 12387 bp, 10 predicted proteins | sample MGYA00242458_ERZ724005 | MGnify/ENA metagenome assembly ERZ724005
AAGAGCCTCTGGCGATAACAGCAGACCTTGCGGAATGCCAAAGCCTCTCACTTTGGGAGAGGTGTCTGCGGAGCAGACGGAGAGGGCAAGGATGCTGCCAAAGAGCCAGACACACAGCGATACGCACCCTGCTTGTCAGAGCCATCGTATCGCAACGCCGCTGGAGTAATTTCACCGGGCTTGCCCTCTCAGGCGCTGACGCGCCAGCTCCCCCAAAGTGGGAGCCCTTGGCAAAGAGGTGACGTTCTCCGCAAACATTTTAACCTAACTCGCAATTCTCTGAACAAGAACCAACATCGCAAGCTGACTGGAGGTGGGCTGTATCACTTGGCAACGTGTAGCGCTGCGGACAGCCGACTTCCTGATCAGCGCGGTGGTGGTGCTGTTCCTCCTCACGGCGGGCGCTTACTCCGCTTACGCGCTGTGGGATAACAACCAGGTCTATGCCGCCGTGGATAACGTGCAGGGCGAGCTGCTGCAGTTCAAGCCTGCCGCCGATGGCGAGAACGGCGCTTCCTTTGAGGAGCTGCTGGCCATCAACTCGGACGTGAAAGCCTGGCTCACCCTGGACAACACCGCCATTGATTACCCTGTGGTGCAGGGCGAGAACAATTTCAGCTACATCAATACCGATGTCTACGGCGACTTTGCACTGGCCGGCAGCATCTTCCTGGATTCCGATTGTGATGGCAGCTTCAACGATCCGTATTCGCTGCTGTACGGCCACCACATGGAAAACAGCAAGATGTTTGGAGATCTTGACCTGTACAAGGACGAGACGTTCTTCAACGAGAACACCACCGGTACGCTGGTCCTGCCCGACCGCACCTACCACTTACAAATTTTCGCCTGTCTGCTGGTGCCCGCGTCCGAGGATGCCATCTTCGACGTGAACCAGTGGGACGCAAACCTGAACGGTCTGCTCGATTTCGCACAGGAGAACGCGCTGCACTTGCACTCTGACACGCTGGACACCGTCCGAGCGCGGGAGGGAGCACAGGTGCTGGCCATGTCCACCTGTTCCACGGAGTTTACCGATGCAAGAACCATTCTTCTGGCGTGGATGACAACGCCGGAGCAGTAAAGGAGGGGATGAAATGAAGATCCGAAAATTCGCGGCGGCGCTGCTGGCGCTGGTGCTTTGCCTGAGCCTGAGCCTGCCCGCGGCCTTTGCGGAAGCGCAGCAGCGTGTGGAGCTGAAAAACCTGACGGTCAACGTCAAGTGCACGGGCAATGCCATCCCCGACGAGCAGCTCACCATCCGCCTGACCCCCCGCAAAAAAGCCCCCATGCCCGGCGATGCCGCCGCACTGGAAGCGTTCGTCAACACGGCGGACTGCACCCGTTCCAACGGTTATATGACCACCGCCACATTCCCGGAGACATTCGTCTTCACGGCCCCCGGTACCTATGAGTACGAGGTGGCCCAGCAGAAAGGCGGCTCCCTCAACGGCACTTACGACACCCGCACCATGGTGCTCCGTGTCACCGTGAGCTGGAGCGGCGACACGCTGGTGGCCGTGGCCAAGGTCTATGAGTCTGGCCAGTCCTCCAATGACAAGGAAGACAGCATCCTGTTCCACAACACGTTCAACAACTCCGCCCCGGACGACCCGTACGATCCGCCGTATATCCCGGGTGACCCCTACACCCCGGACCCGAAGCCCACGCCTGTGGTGCCTACCCCGGAGACCCCGGTGAACCCGCCGGTCCTGGACGCGCGGCCGGATACCACCCCCACGGTGTCCACGGTGCCCGCGGCGCCCGTCGCGGAAACGCCCGTCAATCCTCCGGTGGCTGACGCGCGTGCCCCCAAGCTGATCCAGACCGGACAGCTCAACTGGCCCGTGCCGGTGCTGGCAGGGCTGGGCACCCTGTTCCTGGCGGCTGGCGTGATCCTCCTCACCAAGAAGAAAGAGGATGACAATGCGTAAAGCATCCCCGGGCGTCATCTGTGTCCTGCTGGGAGTCGTCCTGCTGCTGGCGGCGCTGGGCCTCTACGGCTACAACCGCTGGGAGGACGCTCAGGCTGGCGCGGAAGCCCAGACCGTCGTACAGGATCTACAGGAAAAAGTCGTTGAACAAACACAGAGCGCGGCCTCGGCTCCCGCCATCGACTATAGCTCCCTTGACCCGGAGCTGCCCGTGGTGGAGCTGGACGGCTACGAATATGTGGGCACTGTCTCCATCCCCGCCATTGGCATCGACCTGCCGGTGATGAGCGAGTGGAGCTACCCCAAACTCAAAATTTCCCCCTGCCGCCAGTTCGGCTCCTCCCGCACCGATGATCTCGTCATCGCGGCGCACAACTACGAGTCGCATTTCGGCAAGATCGGCACCCTCGCCCTGGGCGATGAGGTCCGTTTCACCGACATGGACGGCATCGAGAACCACTACACGGTTTCTGCCATTGAAGTCCACGACCCCACCGATGTGGAGGCCGTGGAGCACAGCGGCCACGACCTGGTGCTGTACACCTGCACCTACGGTGGCAAGACCCGCATCGTCGTCTTCTGTGACAGAAGCGCTTGAAGACATTCTCGGATTCCATTCCCGCACCCCCGCACCGGAGACGCCCGGTGTGGGGGATTTGTTTTTGTGGGGACGAAACCTCTCCGTCCTCTTCGCTTCGCCCGATGCCACCTCTCCTGTCAGGAGAGGCTTTGGCATTCCGTGACGTTTTCCAGCAAACGCAAATCAGTTTCATCGAAAACGAAACCTCTTTGCCAAGGGCTCCCACTTTGGGGGAGCTGGCGCGTCAGCGCCTGAGAGGGCAAGCCCGGTGAAATTACTCCAGCGGCGTTGCGATACGATGGCTCTGACAAGCAGGGTGCGTATCGCTGTGTGTCTGGCTCTTTGGCAGCATCCTTGCCCTCTCCGTCTGCTCCGCAGACACCTCTCCCAAAGTGAGAGGCTTTGGCATTCCGTGACGTTTTCCAGCAAACTTCAATCAATCTCAGCAAAACGACACCTCTTTGCCAAGGGCTCCCCCAAAGGGAGAGCCTCTGGCGAAGAGGCTTTGTGCATATCCCCAATTCACACAGGCATATACTATACGGACACAACCAAATGGGTGGGAGGGAACGGTATATGTTTGTGGTAACGCTGAAAAAGGCCGGGCTCAAAAAGGTGGGCGTCGGCGTGATATGCTGTGCGTTGGTGGTGTTCAGCGCGGTGCTGGGGCGGTACATCAGCGGGCGGAGCGTCATGGCGGCCGCCGCGGCCAGCGGCAACAAGATCGAGAGCGCCCAGGACATCCAGACCTGGTTTACCGGCTATGGGCTGGACGTGGACGCGGCCACCATCGCCGCCGATAAGGTCAAGATCCCCCGCAAGTGGGACGACAGCTTTTCGGCCTTCAACGGGGTGGTGCAGCAGAGCGGCATGGACCTGACCCGCTACAAGGGCAAGACCGTGGAAAAATGGACGGCCCTGCTGCCCGCCGTGAGCAAGGGCGACACCATGAGCTATGGCGTGCTGCTGGTGTACAAGAAAAAGGCCATCGGGGCCTACCTGCTGGAGAAGCCCTCCGGCGTCGTCACCGGCCTGAAAGACGCCCAGACCGCTATGGCCATGCAGGAGGCCACGGAAGTCTCGGGGGAAGATTTCAGCGGCGATTGGGGCGAGCGCCATGACGAGGAGCTCGGCGCCTCCGGGCAGGCCATGGAGACCTCGGGGGAGGATTTCAGCGGGGACTGGGGCGAGCGCCATGACGAGGAGCTGAACGCCGCCGGCCAGAGCCAGCAGACCTCCGGCGAACCCGAGACGCCTCTGCCGGAAGAGGCCCGCTATACGGACCTCCCGCTGGACGCCGAGGGGTACCCTGTCGAGTGAGTGGGAAAGTGAACAAAAGTCTTTCCCAAAAGCAGAAAATTGTGCAATGATGGTACTTTTGATAAAAGATTATGTTCAATTATACCAAAATTTTCGCGGAAAAATCGGCAATATGAAAGGGTGAAAAAAGAACGACTAAGGTTTATAATAGGAGTAGTAACATCCCGCAATAAACCAGGGTTTTTATTGCAGACGGGGCCGCGCGGCTGGCCCGTTCCGCGGATGGATAAGTAAGGAGAAAATGATTATGAAAGAATTCCAGTATACCGTTAAGGATGCATGCGGCATCCACGCACGTCCCGCCGGCCTGCTCGTGAAGCTGGTCAAGGGCTACGCAAGCACCGCCACCCTTGAAAAGGGCGGCAAGACCTGCGACCTGCGCAAGCTGATGGCTCTGATGGGCATGGGCGTCAAGCAGGGCGATACCGTTACCGTCAAGGTGGAGGGCGACGATGAGGCCGCTGCCGCAGAGGCGATCCAGAAGTTCCTGAGCGAGAACGTCTGATCGCGTGTAATGTCGTGATGAGAAGCCCTCGCGGGAGACTGCGGGGGCTTTTTCGTTCCCAGACGCAAGAGATTTGAGTGATAAGGAGAAATGAACGATGCAGGTGGGTACCGGTAAAAGCATTCTGAACGGCATTGCCATTGGCAAGCTGAAACTCTACAAGAAAAAGAACACGACCATCTCGGCGGCCGAAGTGGCCGACACCGCCGCGGAGATCGAGCGTTTTGAGGACGCCCGGGCCAAGGCCATCGACCAGCAGACCGCCCTGTACGAGAAAGCCCTTGCCGAGGCAGGCGAGGACATCGCCGAAGTGTTCAACATCCACGCCATGATGCTGGATGATGACGACTTCGTGGACGCCATCAAGGAGATCATCAACGGCCAGCGCCGCTGCGCCGAGTATGCCGTCAAGACGGCAGGCGACAACCAGGCCGCCGTGTTTGCCGCCATGGACGACCCCTATCTGCAGGCCCGCAGCGCCGATGTCATCGACATCGCGCAGGCCATGCTGGACATTTTGCAGGGGGTGGACAACGCCAGCCTGCAGGGCACCGAGCCCAGTATCCTTGTGGCGGACGACCTGGCCCCCTCGGAGACGGTCCGGATGGACAAGAGCCTGCTGCTGGGCTTCATCACCCGGGAGGGCAGCTCCAACAGCCACACCGCCATCCTCGCCCGCAGCATGAACATCCCCGCCCTCATCCAGTGCAAGGACATTCAGGACGACTGGGACGGCAAGATGGCGGTCGTGGACGGCTACAACGCCTGTGTCTACGTTGACCCCACCCCCGACCTGCTCAAGAGCCTGAAAAAGCGCCAGCAGGAAGACCAGAAAAAGCAGGCACTGCTGCAGGAGCTGAAGGGTAAGCCCAACACCACCCTCGACGGCAAGACCATCAACGTCTTTGCCAACATCGGCGGCATGGGCGACGTGGGCGCTGTGCAGCAGAACGACGCCGGCGGCGTCGGCCTCTTCCGCACCGAGTTCGTCTACCTCAACTGCAAGGACTTCCCGACGGAGGACTACCAGTTCGAGGCATACAAGCAGGTGCTCGAGAGCCTTGCACCCCGCAAGGTGGTCGTCCGCACCTGCGACATCGGCGCAGACAAGACCGTGGACTACATGAAGCTCGACCATGAGGAAAACCCCGCGCTGGGCTACCGCGCCATCCGCATCTGCCTGACCCGGAAGGACTTCTTCAAGACCCAGCTGCGTGCGCTGCTGCGGGCTTCGGCCTACGGCAACATGAGCATCATGTTCCCCATGATCACCAGCCTGCGGGAGCTGCAGGACGCCAAGGCCGTGCTGAACGAGTGCCGCGCGGAGCTCACCGCCGAGGGCGTCAAGTTTGACCAGAACCTCGAAGTGGGTACCATGATCGAGACCCCCGCCGCCGTCCTCATTGCGGACGATCTGGCCGAGGAGTGCGATTTCTTCTCCATCGGCACCAACGACCTCACCCAGTACACCTGCGCGCTGGACCGCCAGAACGCAAAGCTGGAGCCGTTCTTTGACCCGCATCACCCCGCCGTGCTCAAGGCCATCAAGATGACCATTGACGCCGGCCACCGCCACAATATCTGGGTGGGCATCTGCGGCGAGCTGGGCGCGGACACCGCCCTGACCGAAACATTCCTCCGCATGGGCGTGGATGAGCTCTCGATGAACGCCAAGAGCATCCTGCCCGTCCGCAAGATCGTCCGCAGCCTCGATCTGAGCAAGCCCTCGGCCAAGCAGGTCTGAGCCCCCCTGAAACCAGAAACTTCCACCCCCCGGTGAGGCATTCCCGCCCCGCCGGGGGGATTGTTATCTGGGGGATCTGGCTTAGGGAGAAGAAAATTCACAAAAATACTTTAAAACCGTGAAGTGCTGTGCTATACTGAACAAGACGTGGCTGCCGCGGCAGCCGGGAGGTACGATATGACTCAATTTCTGATCCGCTGCTTCATCAAGCGCCCGGATGATGTGAAAGACGCCGCTGTCCGCACGGCCTACGGCAATCTGGCCAGTCTGGTGGGCATGGCCTGCAATATCCTGCTCTGTATCGGCAAGCTGCTGGCAGGCACCCTGTTTGGCTCCATCGCCATCATGGCGGACGCCCTGAACAACCTGTCGGATGCCTCGTCCAATGTGGTCAGCCTCATTGGCTTCCGGCTGGCGGCCAAGGCCCCGGATGCGGAGCACCCCTACGGCCACGCCCGGTACGAGTATCTGGCGGGCCTGGTGGTCAGCGTCACCATTCTGGCCATCGGCCTCTCGCTGCTGAAAGAATCGGCTCTGAAAGTACTCCACCCCACGCCGGTGGCGTTCAGCTGGCTCAGCATCGGGGTGCTGGCGGCGTCCATCCTCGTCAAGCTCTGGCTGAGCGGCTTCAACCGCGCCGTGGGCAAAAAGATCAACTCGGAGACCCTGATGGCTACCGCCGCCGACAGCCGCAACGATGTGCTGACCACCGGAGCGGTCCTCCTTTCCACCATCCTGTGCAGCCTGACGGGCTACGGCATCATTGATGGCATTATGGGCGTGGGCGTGGCGGCGTTCATCCTCTGGTCCGGATGGGGCCTGGTAATGGATACCCTGAGCCCGCTGCTGGGCGAGAGCCCCAGCCCCGAGCTGGTGGAGCACATTGAGCGGACCGTCATGAGCTATCCCGGGGTACTGGGCGTGCATGACCTCATGGTCCACGATTACGGCCCCGGGCACCAGTTCGCCTCCCTGCATGTGGAGTTCCCGGCCGAGACCGACCCGCTGACGGCCCATGACGTCATCGACAACATCGAGAACGACTTTCTCAAAAAAGACCGGCTGCAGGTCACCATCCATTACGACCCCATCGTCACGGCGGACGCGTCGGTGGGGGTGCTGCGGGCCCGTTTGCAGGAACATGCCCGCCAGCTGGACCCGCAGCTCTCCATCCACGATCTGCGGATCGTGCCGGGGGACAGCCATACCAATGTTCTGTTTGATCTGGTGTTCCCGGCGGGATACACCGGGGATATCGACCAGATGCTGGCAAAGATGTGCCAGTTCGTCAAAGAGCAGGACCCGAAATACTGCTGCGTCGTCAAGGTAGAGCAGAGCTATGCGTCTGCACTGCCGGACAAGAAATAAAAGAGATCCGAAAAGCGAGAGGGGAATGATGATGCTGAACGAAACCTACCGCGCGATGCTGGCCCATAAGAGCGTGATCCGTGAGACCTTTATGTACGGCAAACAGCGGGCTGCCGAGATCGGCTATGAGAACGTGTTTGACTACTCGCTGGGCAACCCCAGCGTGCCCTGCCCGCCGCGGTTTACGGCGGCCATGCAGGACCTGCTGGCCACGGAGGAGCCCATTGCCCTCCACGGCTACTGCCCCAGCCAGGGCGACCCGGGGTTCCGCACCGCCGCGGCAGCTCATCTGGCCAAAACGTTCGGCCTGCCCTATGAGCAGAAGCATATTTTCCCCACTACGGGTGCCGCGGGCGCCATTGCCCACGCCATCCGCGCCGTGACCAAGCCCGGCGACGAGGTGCTGACGTTCGCGCCCTATTTTTCGGAGTACGGGCCCTACGTCCGGGGAACGGGTGCCGTGCTGAAAGTGGTGCCGCCCCAGCCGCCCACGTTCCAGCCCAATCTGGACGCCTTTGAGGAGATGCTGACCGAGAATGTCACCTGCATCCTCATCAATACCCCCAACAACCCCACGGGCGTGGTTTACTCGGCGGAGACCTTGACCCGGCTGGCCGAGATCCTGACCGCCAAGAGCAAGGAGTACGGCCACAACATCTTCCTCGTCAGCGACGAGCCTTACCGGGACATCGTTTTTGACGGCAAGACCGTGCCTTACCCGGCGGCATTCTACCCCCACACCCTGACCTGCCTCTCGTTCTCCAAGACGCTGAGCCTGCCCGGCGAGCGTCTGGGCTATGTGGCGGTCAACCCGGCCTGCGAGGGGGCGGACATCCTGGTGGACATTCTGGCCCAGATCTCCCGCTTTACGGGCCACAACTGCCCGCCCAGCATCATCCAGAAAGCCGTCAGCCGCTGCCTGGATGCCACCAGCGACCTCTCCGTCTACGAGACCAACAGGAACCTGTTGTACGACAAACTCACCGAGCTGGGCTTTGAGGTGGAGCGTCCCGGCGGCACGTTCTACATTTTCCCCAAGGCGCTGGAAGAAGACGCCAACGCGTTCTGCATGAAAGCCCGGGAGTTTGACCTGCTGCTGGTGCCCAGCGATACGTTTGGTGTCAAGGGCTATGTGCGCTTTGCCTACTGCATCGACACCGAGAAAGTCAAGCGGAGCCTGCCCGCCCTCGAAAAGCTGGCGGCAGCATACCGCAAGTAACTGCAAACGCTTTGATCCAAAATAAAACCTCTCAGGCCGCGCTTTGGCGCGTCCAGCTCCCTTATCAGGGGAGCCCAATCGAGGAAACAGGAGGGCAAAATGCAGCACCCACTTTCCGAATACCCCCGCCCGGCGCTGCGGCGGGACAGCTTTGAGTCCCTGAACGGCCCGTGGCAATACGCGTTTACCAAGGCGGCACAGTTCCCCACGGCGTGGGATGGGACCATCCGGGTGCCCTACTCGCCCGAGGCTCCGGCTTCCGGAGTGGGGCGGACGCTGCAGCCCGGGGAGTGGCTCCACTACCACCGCGGCTTTACGCCCCCGGCGGGGCAGGGCGGACGGGTACTGCTCCACTTCGGAGCGGTGGACTACGCCTGCGCCGTGGAGGTCAACGGCCATCTGGCCGGCGGCCACAGGGGCGGCTACTGGCCCTTTACGCTGGACATCACCGATTCTTTGCGGCCGGGCCGCAACACCCTCTGGGTGGCCGTGCAGGACCCCACCGGGAATGGCACCCAGGCCCGGGGCAAGCAGACCCTGACCCCCGGCGGGATGTTCTACCATGCCCAGAGCGGCATCTGGCAGACCGTCTGGCTGGAGCGGGTGCCGGACAATTACATTACGGAGCTGACGGTCACCCCGGACTACGATGCCCGGACCGTGACGGTAAAAGCCCACACGGCCCAGCCCGGCGGGGCAAAAAACCTCTGGGCTGTGGTGCGGGCCGGGGGCGTGACCATCGCCGAGGACTGGGGCGGCGACGAGGCCGACCAGGACGGCGAGGTGACGCTGAACATCCCGGAGAAACATTTCTTTCCGTGGAGTCCGGACAGCCCGTTCCTCTACGACCTGACCGTGGGTACCACCCAGGGGGACGAAGACGGTTTTGATACCGTGCACAGTTATTTTGCCCTCCGCAAATGGAGCTGTGAGCCGGACGCGAAAGGCATCCTGCGCTTCTGCCTCAACGGAAAGCCCATCCTCCTCAACGGCCTGCTGGACCAGGGCTACTGGCCGGAGGGGCTGTATACCCCGCCCTCGGACGCGGCGGTGGTGCACGAGCTGGAGCAGGTCAAGGAGCTGGGCTTCAACCTGCTGCGCAAGCACGCCAAGATCGAGCCGCAGCGCTGGTACTACCACTGCGATAAGCTGGGCCTCATCGTCTGGCAGGATATGGTGAACGGCGGCGGGAAGATGAACCAGTGGTACGTCACCTACCTGACCAACGCCCTGCTGCCCCTGCTCCGCCATACACCCGACGCAAAGCCCCTGTGGGGGCTGCTGGGGCGCGAGACGGAAGCCAGCCGGGAAAGTTATCAGACCGAATTAAAAGCCACTGTGGAGGCTCTGCGGTGCCACCCCTGCATCGGGTGCTGGGTGCCGTTCAACGAGGGGTGGGGGCAGTTTGATGCCCGCGCCGCCACGGCGGCCCTCCGGGCGCTGGATGACACCCGCCTGATCGACGAAGCCAGCGGCTGGTACGACCAGGGCGGGGGAGATGTGGACTCCCGCCACAATTACTTCTACCCGCTCCGCATCCGGCCCGGCGGGCGGACGGTGGCCCTGAGCGAGTACGGCGGCATTGCCTGGCCCATGCCCGGCCACGAGCCGCCCGGCAAGACCTACGGCTACGGCACCGCCAAAGACAAAGCCGACCTGACCAGACGCTATAAAATGCTGCAATGGAAGACCATTCTGCCCCAGCTGGGGCGGGGCCTCTCGGCGCTGGTGTACATCCAGTTGACCGACGTGGAGGACGAGGTGAACGGCCTGTTTACCTACGACCGCGCGGCCCTCAAGCCGGAGGCCGCTGCCGTCCGCTCCTGCAATGCGGCGCTGGCGGCGGAGTTTGCAAAGGTGACTGCAAAATAAGAGCGCAAAAACAGCGCCCTGCTCTGGAGAAGCTTCTCCGGGCAGGGCGCTGTTGTGCTTTTACGGAACTTATTTGTTGACGATCTTGGTCATGGGCAGTTTGTTCATGGCCGAGGTGTCGAGGTGGTTCTCCAGGGAGGCACCGTAATCACTCAGTGCGGTCTTCAGCTCACTGGTCTTCATGTCGGTGATGACCTGATCCCGCAGGTCGTCCAGCGAGGCCACGGCCAGCGGGTCCACTCGCAGGGCCAGCATCATGGCGTAGCTGGAATACTGCACGGCAGCGGCCTGCCCGTAGGCGAGGCTGCGGATGGTGTCGGCGGCACCGTCCTGGGTGAACGTGGAGTCCAGCGTGGAAGCGCCCAGCAGCTCGGTCTGAACATTGGTGTCGGAGGGGGTGCTGCCCAGCACGGCGTAGATGTCCGGCAGGGCGGCCTGAGCGGCGGCGTTCAGGGCACTGACCTGCTCCGAAGCACTCTCATTGGAGGCCAGATTGACGGCCGTGGCGGCCTGCTGGGCCAGCGTGAGCATCTGGGCCTTTTGGTCGTCGTCGGCAAAGGCATAGGTGCTGGTGTTGTAGAGCGGGATGACGTAATAAGCCAGTTCCACCATGTTGTTTTCCAGATGCTCCGTCAGGTCGGCGTCCGAGACGGGGGTCTCGCCGCCGTTGCCATAAACGAGGGTCAGCAGGTCGTTGCTCTTGAGCAGGATGCGCTCAAAGTGCTGCACGGTCTCCAGCCCGATGCCGTTGGCCTTGTAGGTATCGCCGTACTGGTCCATCAGCTGCTGGGCGTAGCTGTCGGCCTGCTGTTCCTCTTCGGCGGTCAGCTGGCCGCCCAGCTCGTCAAAGCGCAGCTCAGTGGCGGCGTAGGTCTGCAGGTTCTCCAGCGTTTTCCGGGCGACATAATCGCTGACGGTGGCCGTCTCGCCGCTGTCGCTGTCCACGGTGATGGTCTGCTTCAAAAAAGCTTTCACGTTGGCGGCGTCCTGGTCGGAGGAAGCGAGGTCGGCGGCTTTCTGGTAGGCGTCGTACTGGGCCAGCAGATACAGGCCGGAGGAGATCTCGTAATCGCCGAGGGAACCTACGGTGTCCGGGGTGGAGATGACACAGCCTGCCAGGCTGACCACCAGGGCCAGCGCGCAGACCAGTGCAAGAAGTTTCTGTTTCATAGTTGGTTGCTCCTGAAATTTATTTTTGGTTTTTCACAGGCTTGGGCTCGTTTAAAATCTCGCCCATGGCCTTGAGGATACTTTGCAGCAGCTCCAGCGGCTTTTCGTCGGGCTGGAGGGTGACAGAGAGATAGGGTTTGGCCCCGGCCCCTGCCGTGACCCGGCCGTTGAATGCGATGAGCAGGCCCCGGATCATGCCAAGGTCCAGCTCCTCCACCTGCAGCAGCAGGGTGTCTTTCTTCTGGGTGACCTCGTACACGCCCACGGCGGCGGCCTGCACCCGGACGAGGGAGACATTGACCAGATCGCTGACCGAGGGAGGCGGGTCGCCGTAGCGGTCGATGAGCTCGTCCAGCACATCGGCGGCGTCCTCGGGGGTCTGGATGGCGGCAATGCGTTTGTAGGCTTCGATGCGGCCCGGCCCATCCGCGATATACTTTTCGGGGATGAACGCGTCCACCCGCAGGTCCACCAGGCACTCGCTCTTGTCCCGCTGGAGCGGTTCGCCCTTGGCCCGGGCGATGGCCTGATTCAGCATTTTGACATAGAGGTCATAGCCCACGGCCTCCATGTGGCCGTGCTGGCTGTGGCCCAAAAGACTGCCCGCGCCGCGGATCTGCAGATCGCGCATGGCGATGCGGAAGCCGGAGCCGAAGGCCGTGAACTCCCGGATGG
>ENA-UONS01002969-UONS01002969.1-human-gut-metagenome-genome-assembly--contig:-CS19-NODE-2969-length-12379-cov-7.920562_pt1 | contig 12379 bp, 8 predicted proteins | sample MGYA00242458_ERZ724005 | MGnify/ENA metagenome assembly ERZ724005
TCTTCCAGCAGGTCCTTTACATCGTCCAGAAAAGATTCTTCTCCGAGGGTGTTCATCTTAAAAAACACAGCCTGACTGCCTCCTGCGGTGATGGCAGACAGCCGGATCGGACTGTCCGCATTCTGGAACATGGTCAGTGTCAAGCTCAGGCGGTTGCCGCCGACCATGCTGTACCGCTCAAACACGCGGACACTGCACCGTGCTTCGCCCTCCTTGAAATCGCTGCCCGCTTCCAGGTCGGCAGACCAGCTGCTATTCGGGATCTCCTGTTCCAATTTGCGGAGAAGCGTGTTGAATTTCTGATCGCGGATGGTCTTTTCAAAAATCGCCATAGAGGGCCCTCCATTCTGCCAACGAAATTCGGTCTGTTTGCCTTAAATACGGACAGGCGGCAATAAAAATTGCAGAAAAACACCCGGAAAGTAAAATTTTCCGGAGCCGCGCACGAAAAAAGGACTGCTGCACAATTTTCAGTGCAGCAGTCCTTTTGCGTATCGGGGAAATCAGTGCTCAGCCCTCGGAGGCAAAGAACTCCTTGGTCAGCTTGACCACGGTGCCGGAGAGCAGCAGCAATGCGATGAGGTTGGGGATGCTCATCAGGCCGTTGAAGGTGTCGGCGATGCTCCACAGCAGGCCCAGGTCCACGGTCGCGCCCAGAATGGACACGAAGGAGTACACCACAAAGAAGGGCTTTGCCACCTTGTCGCTGTGGCAGAGGAACACCAGGAAGCGGGAGCCGTACAGACCCCAGCCGATGATGGTGGAAAAGGCAAAGCAGCAAAGCGCCACGGCGGTAAAGATGGAAGCCCAGCCGCCGTAGGTGGTGGTAAAGCCGGAGATGGTCAGCTCTGCACCGGCTGCGGTGCCGTAGTTCACGGGGGTGCCGCTGCACAGGATGACCATGGCGGTCAGGGTACAGATGATGATGGTGTCGGCAAACACCTCAAAGATGCCGAACATGCCCTGCTTCACCGGCTTTTTGGTGTCGGCGCAGGCATGGGCGATGGAGCCGGTGCCAAGGCCGGCCTCATTGGAAAAGATGCCGCGGGAGACGCCCTTCTGCATGCTGATGAACAGGCTGCCGATGGTGCCGCCGGTGAAGGCAGCGGGGTTGAAGGCACCGGCCACGATGGACTCCAGCACATAGGGCAGGCGGGGCAGGTTGAGCCCTACTACGCCCACAGCCAGCACGATGTAGAACAGCGCCATGAAGGGCACCAGCTTTTCGCTCACGCTGCCGATGCGCTTGATGCCGCCCAGCAGCACCATGGCCACCAGCATGGCCACGATGATGCCCGTGATGAGGTTCAGCGTGCTCAGGAAACCGCTGCCCACCACACCGTATTCCAGCAGGGCGGTGTCCACAGCGGCCACGATGGTGTTGACCTGGGTGGCATTGCCGGTGCCGAACACGGTCAGCACGCCGAACAGCGAGTACAGAAATGCCAGGAACTGCCAGCGCTTGCCCAGACCGTTCTTGATGTAATACATGGGGCCGCCCACCCACTCGCCGGTCTCACTGCGCTCACGGAAATGTACGGCCAGGGTCACCTCGGCAAACTTGGTGCACATGCCCAGCAGCGCGGAGCACCACATCCAGAACACGGCACCCGGGCCGCCGATGGCAATGGCGCCTGCCACACCGGCGATGTTGCCGGTGCCCACGGTGCCGGCCAGTGCGGTGCACACCGCCTGGAAGGGGGTTATGGCACCGTCCGAAGCGTCCTTTTTGCGGAACATGCGTCCGATGGTGGTTTTGATGGTGTACGGGAATTTGCGGATCTGCAAAAAGCCGGTGCGCACGCTCAGCAGCAAACCCACACCAATGATGCACACCATGGCGGGCACGCCCCAGATAAAGTTGTTGACCGCCGTATTGACGGCCGTGATCATCTCGATCATAATTCGTCCCACATCCTCTGTAAAGTCTTGCGTTCTGACACATTTTGTCAGCGCAACATAAAAACTATTCTACCGTATTTCTGCGCAGCTGTCAAATGAAATCCCTGCATTTATGCGCCCCGCAGGGCGACAGGAATGCAACAAAAAAGCAGGCCGCCGGGGTCGGGCAGCCTGCTGCAAAAGGGGCCGGAAAGGTTCAGCGCCGGGCCGCCGCGCGGTGGTACACCGGGTAGGCCACCAGTGCGGTGAGCACCTCGGTGATCCAGAAGGCGTGCCACACACCGTCCGGGCCAAGGCGGCCGCACAGCACTGCGGCCAGCGGCATGATGAACACCACATAGCGGCACAGCGAGATCACCAGCGACGGCACGCCCTTGCCAAGGCCCTCCAGTGCGCCGGACGAGGTGGTGGACACTGCCGACACCACAAAGCCGATGCAGATGATGCGCAGGGCCTTGGCACCGGCGGCGATGGTATCGGGGTTGGAGGTGAACAGCCCGATGAGCTGCCCGGAGGCCAGCAGGCAGATGACCGTGCCCAGCGCCATGATGGCGATGCTCATGAACAGGGTGAGCTCGTACAGCTTCTTCACGCGGGCGTGCTCCCTGGCACCGTAGTTGTAGCCGATGAGCGGGCGCATGCCCTGCACGATGCCGTTGGCGGGCAGGTACAAAAAGGTCTGCAGCTTGTAGTAAATGCCCAGAATGACCACATAGCTCTGGGAGAACCCGGCAAGCAGGCTGTTGAGGAAGGTGACCAGCAGGGAGGGCAGAGCCAGGTTCAGGATGGCCGGCACGCCGATGGCGTACAGCTTGCCGTCCAGTGCAACGTCCGGGTGCAGGCCGCTGCGGCTCAGCCGCACCGGCAGTTCGGTGCGCAGGTAGACGAACAGGTACACGCACAGGCTCAGCAGCTGGCCGATGCCGGTGGCCAGCGCTGCACCGGCAATGCCCATGGCGGGCACCGGGCCCAGGCCGAAGATCAGGACGGGGTCCAGCAGGATGTTGCACGCGCAGCCGAACACCAGCGCCACCATGGTCACCTTCATGCGGCCCACGGCCTGGAACATCTTTTCAAAGGCCAGCGCGGCCATATTGATGGTGGCAAACAGGAACACGATGGTGGAGTAGGTGATGCCGGAGGCCACAAGGCTCTCGTCGGTGGTGAACCGGCGCAAAAAGCCCGGCATGATGGCAATGCTCACCACCGTGATGACCACGCCGTGCAGCAGGCTGAGCACCATGCCGTGGGTGGCGGCGATCTCGGCCTTTTTGCGGTCGCCCGCACCCAGGTACAGGGCGATCATGGCGTTGATGCCGATACCAAAGCCGATGGCGATGGCGTTGGCAAAGTTCTGGATGGGGTATACCAGCGAGAGGGCGGTCATGGCGTCCTCGCTGATCTGCGCCACAAACAGGCTGTCCACGATGTTGTACAGGGAGTTGACCAGCATGGAGATCACGTTGGGCAGCGCCATGGACAACAGCAGCGGCAGCACGGGGCGTTCTTTCATAAAGGTATCGTTCATTGATTTCTCGCTCCTGACAGATCGAAAATGGAAAAAGACCGCAAAAAAGCCACACAATGGCTTTTTTGAAGTCATTGTGTGGCGAAAAGTAGCATAGTGCTGTAAAAATCCACACGGTTTTTATTGACTGAAGGATACCACATCCCCGGGGCATTGTCAAGAAAACTGGGCGCAAAAGTACGACTTTTATAGGCTTGACCATTTTTTGTGCAGGGGTTACAATAAAATTGTAGCTTTTATAAAAAGGAGAAACCCGCATGAAATGGATGATCGCGTCCGACCTGCACGGGTCGTATTTCTATGCCAGCCAGATGCAGCAGGCGTTTGAACGGGAACAGGCCGACCGGCTGCTGCTGTTGGGGGACCTGCTCTACCACGGCCCCCGCAACGACCTGCCGGAGGGATATGCGCCCAAGCAGGTCATGCCCCTGCTCAACGGCATGAAGGACCGCCTGCTCTGCGTGCGCGGCAACTGTGACGCCGAGGTGGACCAGATGGTGCTGGAATTCCCGGTGCTGGCAGACTATGCTGTGTTGCCGGTGGGCAGACGGCTGGTGTACGCTACCCACGGCCATGTCTATAACACCAAGACCCCGCCGCCGCTGGCCCCCGGCGACATTCTGCTGCACGGGCACACCCACATCCCGGCGTGGGAGCCCTTCGGGCAGGGCAGCCTCTACCTGAACCCCGGCTCGGTGAGCCTGCCGAAGGAGGGCAGCGCCCACAGCTACATGACGTTGGAAAACGGCTGCTTCCGGTGGAAAACCATGGACGGCCGGACCTACCACGAACTGACCCTGAGCGAAACCTGAACAACACAGCGCCCGCCTGCTTCCGGAGTGGTTCCGGTGCAGGTGGGCGCTGTGCTTATCCAAAAAAGAAGAAAGAAGAAGAGAGCAGAGTGGGGTTACGCGGCAGCGTAGGCGGAAGCGTTGCTACCGGCGATGCGGCCGAACACCACGAAGTCGCACACGGCATTGCCGCCGATGCGGTTGCCGCCGTGCACACCGCCGGTGGTCTCACCGGCTGCATACAGGCCGGGGATGATGCTGCCGTTGGTGTCCAGCACCTGTGCGTCGGTGTTGATCTTCAGGCCGCCCATGGTGTGGTGGATGCCCGGTGCGATCTTGATGGCGTAGTAGGGAGCGGTGGACAGGTCGCCGTCCATGCCGTTGCTGCGGCCGAACTCGGCGTCCTCACCGGCTGCCACAGAGGCGTTCCAGGTGTTCATGGTCTCCACAAAGTTGGCGGCAGCGTCGCCGGTCAGGCCCATCTCCTTGGCCAGACCCTCATAGCTGTCGGAAGAGACGGTCAGGCCGTTGCTGATGTACTTCTGGCAGGACTTCAGGTCGTCCACGATGCGCTGGTCAAAGATGATGTAGGCGTAAGCACCCGGCTGCTCCAGCTCGGCGTTGGAAACCGCGTCACGGGTGGACATGTCGTTGCAGAAGCGCTTGCCCTCGGCGTTGACCAGGATGCCGCCCATGCTGCGCACGCTCTCGGACACCAGCATGCCGGTCTCCTGATACACGGTGGGGTGCAGCTGGATCTGGTCCATGTCCACGGTGTCGGCACCAATGGCCTCAGCCATCAGGATGCCGTCGCCGGTGGCACCGGCGTGGTTGGTGGTCACGGCGTTGGCCAGGGCCGGGTTGAAGCTGGCCATCAGCTCAAAGTTGGCACCAAAGCCGCCGGCGGCAATGATCACGCTCTTGGCGTTGATGGTGTAGTCGTGCTCGGTGCTCTCGGCCTTGATGCCGCAGGCAGCGCCGTCGTTGGTCAGGATCTCGGTGGCCTTGGTGTTCAGCAGAATCTGCACGCCCAGTTTTTCGGCCTGAGCGTTCAGCTTTTCCACCAGATAGCTGCCCACGGCGCTGCCGTCCTCGGGCTCATGCAGATACTTGTGGGTGGTGCCGCCGGTGGCTGCCACCTTGGGCAGCGGGGCACCGATGGAGGTCAGCCAGTCGATGGCGTCGGAGCTCTGCTCGGCCATCACGGTCACCAGGCTGCGGTCGTTGATGCCGTGGCCGCCGTTGATGGTGTCCTCAATGAACTCCTGCACCCCGCTGTCGGTGATGCCCAGGTCGGCCTGATACTGGGTGTCGGCTGCGTTCATGCCGCCGGTGGCCTTCAGGCTGTTGCCGCCCACGATGGGCATCTTTTCCACCACGATGACCTTGGCACCGTTCTCGGCGGCCTGTGCGGCGGCGGTCAGACCGGCACCGCCGGCACCCACCACCACGACGTCACAGTCCAGCGTCTCGGCGGTCTTTTCCACGGTGGTGTCCGCAGCCTTGGCCACGGCAAAGGCGGAAGCGTCCAGTCCGGCGTTCTCCAGAGCGGCCTTCACAGCCTCCTTGAGGGCGTCGCTGGTCACGGTGGCACCGGCAATGCCGTCCACGTTGTAGCTGTTGGCAGCCACCATGGCATCCGGCAGCTGTTCGCAGGCCACAGAGCCGATGCCCTGGGTCTCGTTCTGCTCGGTGACAACGATGGAATAAATGGTGTCGGCGTCGGCGGTCACTTCCACGACGACGTCGCCTTCAATGCCTTTGGCCGAACCGGTGCCGGTGACTTTCCCGGCGGCGGAACTGGCGGTCTGGCTGCTGGAAGCGCCGCAGGACGCCAGCGACAGCAGCATGGCACCGGCCAGCACAGCGGTGCTGATGCGGTGCAGGATCCCGTTTTTCTTCATGGTTTTCCTCCTCAGAGATCTTCGTGTTGGGTGGGGTGGTCGATTTGTGATGGATTTCACAAACGAGATTATAACACAACTTTCACAATTCCTGAAATTCATTTTTCTCATAAAAAGAATAGCTTGCGTGCATGATTTGTGGTACACTGGAACCGGCAAATACACGCAGCAGGGAGGAATCTGCATGGACTTCAAAGATCTGGAATATTTTGCGGCCATTGCCCGGTGCGGCAACATCACCCGCGCGGCCCAGCAGCTCTACGTCAGCCAGCCCACCCTTTCCAAGTTTTTGCAAAAACTGGAAGGGGACACCGGCCTTGTGCTGTTCCAGCGGGCGGGGCGGCGGCTGGAGCTGACCTATGCGGGCCAGCGGTATCTGGCCCACGCCGAGCGGCTGCTCAGCCAGAAGCGGGAGATGGACGCGGAGCTGACCGACCTGCTCCGGGCAGACACCGGTGTGCTGCATGTGGGCATGCCGCCGTTCCGGTGCAGTTTTTCGCTGCCGGAGGTGCTTCCGGCGTTCCGCGCGCAGTTCCCGCAGGTGCAGTTCCGCATTGAGGAAGCACCCAGCGCCGAGCTGGACCGCAAACTGCTGGAAGGCGAGATCGACCTGGCCTTTTATATGAGCTTTGCCCGGCATCCCGGTCTGAGCTACCGGGTGCTGCGCCGGGACCGGATGTACGCCGTGTTCGGCAAGGGACACCCGCTGGAGCAGGCTGCCGCCCGGGAGGGCAGCTTTGCCTGGGAGTGGCTGGAGGGGCAGACCCTGCTGCTGCAGAACCAGACCCAGCGGCAGGGCCAGTATATTTTGCAGGAGCTGCGGAGCCGCCGCCTGCATCCGGCCGAAATTCTGGAAAGCAGCAACATCCGGGCAGCCGCGGCGCTGGCCGCCAACGGGTATGGCATCGGCTTCCTGAGCGGCGAGCTGCTGGAACACCTGAACAACGCGGTGCCGTTCAACGCGTTTCCGCTCCGGGACTGCACCCTCCCGCTGGAGTCGGTGGCAGCCTGGCGGGCCGGGAACTATCTGCCCCGGTACGCGTTGGCGTTCATCGAACGGATGGAACAGCTGGAAAACCATAAATGCAACAATAGCGCAACAAAAGCGCACTGAAACCGTTATAAAACTGCAACAAAAATGTGCGAAATCCCTTTTCATTTGCCTGCACATCCGATATAATAGAAAAGACAGAAACAGTGCTCCACGGAGGAGAGGGGGGTCCTCTGTGGGAGATAACGGATGTTTGAAGGGAACGAAAAATGAAAACGATGCAGGAGGTTCAGGCGCTGATCCGGAATTTGCGGGAGATCTATACCGACGTGCGCCTGTTGGACGAAGCAACGGTGGAACGCATACAGGAGGGGAAACGCACCGACCCCTGCGGAGAAGATCTCTGCTATGCCTGCCGCCACAAGGAACACATGTCCCGGCACTGTGCGGCCAAGCAGGCCCTGCGCACCCGCACCGAGCAATGTCGGCTGGAATTTTTTGACCCGGACATTGCCCAGGTGATCGCCCGGTATTACGAAGTGGACGGCAAACCCTATGTGCTGGAGATGATCAAGCGCACCCATGGCACTTCGGTGCTGGACATGGAGGACAGCGAACACTTCATCAGCAGCATCCCGGGCTATGCCACCAAGCTTTACCGCGACGCCCTCACCGGCGTATACAACCGGCGCTACTACGAAGAAACGGTGAGCAGCCTGATCGGTCCGGCCGGTGTGGCGGTGATGGATCTGGACGACTTCAAGATCTACAATGACACCTACGGCCACCATGCAGGTGATCTGGTGCTGGAAACCGTGGCGCGGGTCATCCGCAACTGCATCCGCCAGACCGACACCCTGATCCGCTTTGGCGGCGACGAGTTCCTGCTGCTGCTGCCGGGCATCCCGGCAGAAAAGCTGCCCGAAAAGCTGGAGCAGATCCGCAGCAGCGTCCATGGGGCACAGGTGCCGGGTTATACGCACCTGCGTCCTTCCGTGAGCATCGGCGGCGTGCTCCAGACCCTTGCCGACCCCATTGAGGCGGTCGTGCGCCGGGCCGACCTGCTGATGTACCAGGCCAAGAACCGCAAGAATGCCGTGGTGGTGGCCGACCCGCAGGCTGAGCCCGAGGACCCGGAGCAGCTGCCGCAGCAGAAGCAGCAGATCCTGATCGTGGATGATTCGGCCATGAACCGGGCCATCCTGTCCGAGATCCTGCAGCAGGACTATCGCATCCTGGAAGCGGCCAACGGCGAGGAAGCACTGGAACGGCTCAACCAGTACAGTGGCGACATCGCTCTGGTGCTGCTGGACCTGATCATGCCCGGCATGGACGGCTTTGCCGTGCTGGACTTCATGACCCGCAACCATACCATTGAGGATGTGCCGGTGATCATGATCTCCAGCGAGGACTCGGAGGAATCCATCCGCCGGGCCTACGAGATGGGCGCTTCGGACTATGTGAACCGCCCCTTCGACTCCAAGGTGGTGTACCGCCGCGTGTACAACACCATCAAACTGTACGCCAAGCAGCGGCGGCTGGTGTCGCTGGTGTCGGACCAGATCCGCAAACAGGAAAAGAACACCTCCATGCTGGTGGGCGTGCTGAGCCAGATCGTGGAGTTCCGCAACGGCGAGAGTGGCCTGCATGTGCAGCACATCCGCAAGTTCACCGAGATGCTGCTGGAACGCCTGCTGGAACAGACCCGCACCTACCAGATCCTGCCGGAAGAGCAGGACAACATCCCGCTGGCCTCGGCCCTGCACGACATCGGCAAGATCGCCATTGACGAAAAGATCCTGAACAAGCCCGGCCGCCTGACCCCGGAAGAGTTTGCCGAAGTGAAAAAACATGCGGTGTATGGGGCGGATATGCTCCACCGGCTGGAGAATTTTGCCGAGGAACCGCTGCTGCAGACGGCGTATCAGATCGCCCGCTGGCACCATGAGCGCTGGGACGGCCGCGGCTATCCGGACGGGCTGAAAGGGGACGAGATCCCCATTGCGGCCCAGCTGGTGTCGCTGGCCGACGTGTACGACGCCCTGACCAGTGAGCGCTGCTATAAAAAAGCCTACCCTCACGAAAAGGCCATGCAGATGATCCTGAACGGCGAGTGCGGGGCCTTCAACCCCCTGCTGCTGGAATGTCTGGTGGACATCCAGGGCGAGCTGCAGGAAGGTCTGCACAAGAACCGGCACTGACACCGGCGTAAAACAAACAAAAATAAACCGGCCCTTCTCCTTTGGCAGCACAGCGCTGCCGGGGAGAGGGGCCGGTGTTTTTGTAGGTGGAAAAAGGCTCACAGCTCCACTTTTTCCTGCGCGCGGTACTGCAGGGCTTCCAGCAGGGAGTCCTCGTCCAGCAGGCTCTTGCCGGCCAGGTCGGCCACCGTGCGGGCCACCCGCAAAATGCGGTCGTGGGCGCGGGCCGAAAGCCCCAGTGCATCGTAGGAGGCGCGGAGCAGCCGTTCCGCACCGGGGGTCATGCGGCAGATGCGCCGCACCTGCCCGGCGGTGAGCTGGGCGTTGCAGTGCACCCCCTCGTAGCCGGGGGCCGCATAGCGTTTTGCCTGGATGGCCCGCGCCGCCAGCACCTGTTTGCGCAGGTCGGCACTGCTCTCGGCGGGGGCGGCGGTGTGCAGCTCGTCAAAGGCGATGGGGTCCATCTCCACGCACAGGTCGATGCGGTCCAGCAGCGGGCCGGACACCCGGCTGCGGTACTGCCGCACCGCGCTGGGCGAGCAGGTGCACTGCCGGGTAGGGTGGCCGTAGTAGCCGCATTTGCAGGGGTTCATGGCGGCCACCAGCTGGAAATGGCTGGGGTAGGTGGCGCTGCCTGCGGCGCGGCTCACGGTGATCTGGCCGTCCTCCAGCGGCTGGCGCAGCACCTCCAGGCTCTCGCGGGAGAACTCCGGCAGTTCGTCCAGAAACAGCACACCGCAGTTGGCCAGACTGCACTCGCCGGGGCGGAACTGTGCGCCGCCGCCCGCCAGCGAGACGGCACTGGCCGAGTGGTGCGGGCTGCGGAAAGGCCGTGCCGTGATCAGGCCCCGGCCCTGGGGCAGCTGCCCGGCGATGGAATAGATCTTGGTGGTCTCCACGGCTTCCTCCCGGGTGAGAGGCGGCAGGATGCCCGGCAGGCGCTTGGCCAGCATGGATTTGCCGGTGCCCGGTGCACCCATCAGCAGCACGTTGTGGCCCCCGGCCGCAGCGATGACCATGGCCCGGCGGGCCAGTGCCTGCCCCATCACGTCGGCAAAATCCGGCACCTGTGCCCAGGCCTCGGCGGGGTCAAAGGGAACGGCTGCCGCAGCGGTCAGCGGTCGGATGCCGCGCAGGGCGTCCACCACCTCCCGGGCGGTGTGGGCCGGGTAGACGGCCATACTGTCGGCACAGGCCTCGGCAGCCTCGGCGGCGTTTTCGGCGGGTACATACAGGGCGCGGATGCCGTTTTCGGCGGCGGCCAGTGCCATGGGCAGCACGCCGGATACCGGGCGCAGGGTGCCGTCCAGCGCCAGCTCACCCAGAAAGGCGGCGTCCTCCGGCACATCCTCCAGCTGGCCGCTGGCCGTGAGCACGGCCAGCAGCAGGGGCAAATCGTACACCGGGCCGGTCTTGCGCACATCGGCGGGGGCCAGGTTGACCGTGATGCGCCGGTCCGGGAACTTGAAGCCCAGGTTCTTGATGGCGGCACGCACGCGGTCCGCACTTTCCCGCACGGCGGAATCCGGCAGGCCTACGATGGAAAAGGCGGGCAGCCCGCCCGAAACGTCGGCCTCCACGGCCACGGCAAAGCCGCGCAGGCCGTTCAGGCCAAAGCTCTTTGTTACCGAATACATGGGTGCACCTCGCTTGCATTTTCTGCGCGAAAACGGTCGAAAATTGGGTGGAAAAATTTGGGAGGAACCGTCAGCCTTCGACAGCATCTCCCGGTCGATTTCATTATAGTAAAGGGCAGGAAAGATGTCAATGCAGCGGAAAGGAGAGCGACAAACGATGACAGGCAAGGAATACTGCCGGTACATCCGTACTTATTCAGAGCTGGAGGGGCTGCAGTGGGCCCACACGGTGGTGTACTGCGCCCAGACCGTGCCCGGGGGCGTGCTGGCCCAGCTGCGGTGGGAGCAGGCGGGCCGGGTACAGTGCAGTACGGTGCTGGCTCCGCAGGGCAGTTTTGCCCGGATGATGCAGATCATGCGCTATCTGTGCGAGAACAGCATCGGCCCGGAACAGTGGCTGGAGGTGCTGGAGGACGTGCACCAGCCCTACCGGCTGCTGCCGGAAGCACAGCAGCCCGCCGACATCCACCCGGAAAGCGGCTGTTTTTGTGGCATTTGCTGATTTTGTACCGGTAAGATTGTGGCAGAATATGCAATTGACATGATGGACACAAGCGTTTATAGTATAATTAGGTTTGAATAAACTGTCTCCTTTTTTTGGAAAAAATAACAAAGGTAAGGTGTGCAACATGTATCTGGATGAATATAAGCGCTGGCTGGCAGCGGAGCTGGACGATGCGGATCTGAAGCCCGAACTGGCAAAGATCGAGGGCAACGATGACGAGATCAAGGATCGCTTTGCTGTGGCCCTGAAGTTTGGCACCGCAGGTCTGCGCGGCGTCCTGGGCGCGGGTACCAACCGCATGAACATCTACGTTGTGCGTCAGGCTACCCAGGGCCTGGCCAACTGGGTCAAGACCCAGGGCGGCAGCCAGACCGTCGCCATCAGCTACGACAGCCGCCTCAAGAGCGACGTCTTTGCCAAGACGGCTGCCGGTGTTCTGGCAGCCAATGGCATCAAGGTGCGCATCTATGATGCCCTGATGCCGGTGCCGGCCCTGAGCTTTGCTACCCGCTACTATCAGTGCAATGCAGGCATCATGGTCACCGCCTCCCACAACCCGGCCAAGTACAACGGCTACAAGGCCTACGGCCCGGACGGCTGCCAGATGACCGATGACGCCGCCGCCATCGTGTACGACGAGATCCAGAAGACCGATGTGCTCACCGGTGCCAAGTACATCTCCTTTGCCGAGGGCGTGGAAAACGGCCTGATCCGTTTTGTGGGCGATGACTGCAAGAAGGCCCTGTACGACGCCATTGAGGCCCGTCAGGTGCGCCCCGGCCTGTGCAAGACCGCCGGCCTGAAGCTGGTGTACAGCCCCCTGAACGGTTCCGGTCTGGTTCCGGTCACCCATGTGCTGAACGACATGGGCATCACCGATATCACCATCGTGCCCGAGCAGGAGTACCCCAACGGCTACT
>ENA-UONS01002990-UONS01002990.1-human-gut-metagenome-genome-assembly--contig:-CS19-NODE-2990-length-12305-cov-8.785061_pt1 | contig 12305 bp, 8 predicted proteins | sample MGYA00242458_ERZ724005 | MGnify/ENA metagenome assembly ERZ724005
TTCGCCGGGGGCGGATACGCCAAGTACGACGGCATCCTGGCCATGTACCACGACCAGGGGCTGGCGCCCTTCAAGAGCCTGTCGCCCGACGGGGTGAACTTCACGGCGGGGCTTTCGGCCGTGCGCACCTCGCCCGACCACGGCACGGCCTTCGACATCGCCGGGAAGGACAAGGCCGACCCGCAGTCGATGCGCAATGCGATCTATGCGGCCATCGACATCGCGGAGCACCGCCGCGCATGGGCCGAATGGACGCGCAATCCGCTGCAACGCGCCGAACGCGACCGCGGCGGCCGCGACGTCTCGGTCAAGGACCTGCCGCAGACCGAAAAGGAGGATTGACAAAGACCCGAACAAAAACACCGGGCAACCCGGAGGCGTATTCCGTCTCGTAATTGTGGAAGCGCCGAAGGCCCCGAAAACTTAATTTATATTTTATGATCAAAATCACTTTTCCCGACGGCTCGGTCAGAGAATACGCCGAAGGGACTACTGCTTACCAGATCGCAGAGAGTATCAGCCCTCGTTTAGCTGCCGACTCTCTTGCCGCTTCGGTAAACGGCGCGACGGTAGACATGACGCGCCCGATCGGGGAGGACGCCTCGGTCAAATTCTACAAATGGGACGACGAAGAGGGCAAGCACGCCTTCTGGCACACCTCGTCGCACCTGCTGGCCGAGGCTCTCGAAGCGCTCTACCCGGGCATCAAGTTCGGCATCGGCCCGGCCATCGAAAACGGCTTCTATTACGACGTCGATTCCCCGACGCCCATCACCGAGGCCGACCTGCCGACGATCGAAAACAAGATGGTGGAGCTGTCCCGCAACAAGGAAGCGCTCCTCCGCCGCGAAGTCCCCAAGGCCGAAGCGCTGAAGACCTTCACCGAGAAGGGCGACCAGTACAAGGTCGAACTGATCACGGACCTCGAAGACGGCACCATCTCCTTCTATACCAACGGTGCGTTCACGGACCTGTGCCGCGGCCCGCACATTCCCAACACGGGATATATCAAGGCCCTGAAACTTACGTCCGTGGCCGGAGCCTACTGGCGCGGCAACGAGAAGAACAAGATGCTGACGCGTATCTACGGCATCTCGTTCCCCAAGAAATCAATGCTCGACGAGTACCTCGCGATGATGGAGGAGGCCAAGAAACGCGACCACCGCAAGTTGGGCAAGGACCTCGAACTGTTCACTTTTTCGCAGCGCGTGGGCCAGGGCCTGCCGCTGTGGCTGCCCAAGGGAGCTGCGCTGCGCGACCGGCTGGAGCAGTTCCTGCGGGGCGTGCAGAAGGAGTACGGCTACCAGCAGGTGATCACGCCGCACATCGGCAACAAGGAGCTTTATGTCACCTCGGGCCACTACGCCAAATACGGCAAGGACTCGTTCCAGCCGATCCACACCCCGATCGAGGGCGAGGAGTACCTGCTCAAGCCGATGAACTGCCCGCACCACTGCGAGATCTACCGCTCGAAACCCCGTTCGTACAAGGAGCTGCCCGTGCGTCTGGCGGAGTTCGGAACGGTCTACCGCTACGAACAGTCGGGCGAGCTGCACGGACTGACGCGCGTGCGCGGATTCACGCAGGACGACGCCCACCTGTTCGTTCGTCCGGATCAGCTTCTGGAAGAGTTCGAACGCGTGATCGACATCGTGCTCTATATCTTCAAGACGCTGAAGTTCGACAACTACACCGCCCAGATTTCGCTGCGCGACCCGAACAACAAGGAGAAATACATCGGTTCGGACGAGAACTGGGAGAAGGCCGAGTCGGCCATCATGCAGGCCGCCAAGGAGAAAGGCCTTACGACGGTCGTGGAGCTGGGCGAAGCGGCCTTCTACGGCCCGAAGCTCGACTTCATGGTCAAGGACGCCATCGGCCGCAAGTGGCAGCTGGGAACGATCCAGGTGGACTACAACCTCCCGGAGCGTTTCGACCTCACGTACAAGGGCGCTGACGACCGTCTCCACCGCCCGATTATGATTCACCGCGCGCCGTTCGGCTCGATGGAGCGTTTCGTGGCAGTATTGTTGGAGCATACGGGCGGCAAGTTCCCGCTGTGGCTCTCGCCCCAGCAGGTCGTGGTGCTCCCCATTTCGGAGAAGTTCAACGACTATGCCCAGAAAGTGTCGGAGTTCCTCAACCGCAGCGACGTGCGCACCGAGGTCGACGACCGCAACGAGAAAATCGGCCGCAAGATCCGCGACAACGAACTTAAACGCATCCCTTATCTGCTGATCGTCGGCGAGAAGGAAGAGGCCGAAGGGCTGGTTTCCGTCCGTGCGCAGGGCGAAGGCGACAAGGGCCAGATGTCCCTGGAGGCGTTCCGCGACTTCATCGCCGGACTGGTCAAAGAGGAGATCGAGGCCAACAAGCTCGAAAAGAAATAAGCATGGAATAACCGGGGCTTTCCGACAAAGTCCCCTCCGAGGGAGAGGATTCAGGAGTGGGTAAAATTTACAAACGCGGCGCAGCCGCGAGGATTACCACTCTCGGAAGCCCGAAAGCAAGGAACAAAATTTAATTAACCATTTTAATACTTAACGATTATCGCAGCACCGAAACCATTCCCGCCGAGGCCGTTTACCCCCGGGAATAACAGACCAAGACCGGCAACAGGCAACAATCCCCGCTTCGGACGCAGGCCGCCCGAAAAGGAGAATCCCCACCGCATCAACGAACAGATCACGGTTCCCGAGGTGCGTCTGGTGGGGGACAACATTCCCCAGCCGCAGGTGATGTCGATCCGCGACGCACTGCGTCTGGCGGACGAGATGGAACTCGACCTGATCGAGATCTCGCCCAAGGCCGAGCCGCCCGTATGCCGCATCGCCGATTACCAGAAGTTCCTCTACCAGCAGAAAAAGAAGGCCAAGGAACTGAAGGCGAACCAGACGAAAGTCGTCGTGAAGGAGATCCGCTTCGGCCCGCAGACCGACGACCACGACTACAACTTCAAGCTCAAGCACGCGCAGAACTTCCTCAAGGAGGGGGCCAAGGTCAAGGCCTACGTCTTCTTCCGCGGACGTTCGATCGTCTTCAAGGAGCAGGGCGAAATCCTGCTGCTGCGCTTTGCCACGGACCTCGAAGAGTTCGCCAAGGTGGAGATGATGCCGAAGCTCGACGGCAAGAAGATGAACATGATGCTCGCGCCCAAAGTCAAGAAATAGCGACAAGGCGAGGGCAAAGCGAATGCCGAAGGCATAAATGCGAAAACAACGACTGCGGGGCGGATGTATCCGGACCGCGGGTTGTTGTTTTTGCGTTTACAGCGAAGCGGTGCTTTGCCGAGCCGCGAAAGCTGTTCACGGAGCGCGTCTTGTCTCGCCAAAGCGAGACATACGACGTAAATAACGCCCCGAAACATTGCGGGCCAAAAGTACAAATGCGAAAACAACGACTGCGGGGCGGATGCATCCGGACCGCGGATTGTTGTTTTTGCGTTTACAGGCGACGGAACCGACGCTTCGAGAAGAGTCTCGTTTCAATTTTTTCATTACCTTTGGGGGCGTTACGCCCCTTTCAGAAGTCGAAACCTTTTGCCGAACCGGACACGATTCGGTTTTGGAATCGTCCGTTTTTTTGGTAACTTTGCATGTAATGATCACCCCCGACGACATATTCCGCATTGCGGACGGAGCGGCCTTCGACGCCGCGGCGCTGGAAATATTCCGCCGCCAGGCCCGCGAATGCGCCCCCTACCGCGAATACCTCGCCCGGATCGGCGTCCGGGCGGAGCATGTCGACACGCCTGAAAAGATTCCGTACCTGCCCATCGAACTGTTCAAGACGCATACGGTCTATTGCGGGGAGACTCCGCCCGAGGCGGTCTTCACTTCGTCGGCCACCACCGGAATGACGCCCTCGCGCCACCCGATGCGCTCGCTGGCGCTCTACGAGCAGGCGTTCCGCACGGCATTCCGCAACTTCTACGGCGACCCCGCCGGATTGAGCCTCTACGCCCTGCTGCCCAATTACCTGCGGCGCAAAGGTTCGTCGCTGGTCTACATGGCCGACCGGCTGATCGCCGACTGCGGATCAGGCGGATTCTATCTGGATGACTGCGAAGGACTGCTGGCGGCGATGGAGCGCGACCCGAAGCCGAAAATCCTGCTGGGCGTAAGCTATGCGCTGTGGGACCTCGCGGAGCGGTACGCTCCGAAGCTCCGCGATACGGTGGTGATGGAGACGGGCGGCATGAAGGGTTACCGCGAGGAGATTCCCAAAGAGGAGTTCCACCGAATCCTCTGCGACGCCTTCGGGGTCGGGGAGATTCATTCGGAATACGGCATGGCCGAACTCACCTCGCAGGCCTATTCGCAGGGAGGCAACGTGTTCCGCTGCCCGGACTGGATGCGCGTCACGGCACGCGACGTCAACGACCCGTTCGACCCGCTCCCGGCAGGCGCACGCGGCGGGCTGAACATCGCGGACCTGGCTTCCTGGTGGTCGTGCGCCTTTATCCAGACACAGGACGTGGGGCGCGTCGGCGCGGACGGCGCGTTCGTCATCGAAGGCCGCATCGACCATTCGGACATCCGGGGCTGCAATCTTCTGGTACAATGAAATGCCGGTTGAAATATCGGCAATGCATCGCAGCGCGGAATGCCGTTTCCACGGCGTTCCGCCGTGTTTGCAAATCCGCCCCACCCCTGACTCCCCGCCCGGGGCGGGAAGTTGAACGCCGCAAGCGGCAAAGTGTCGCGACGAACCCCTTTACAAATTATCAGACTCCATGAAAACCGTAGCATTCGTTCCCATCCGGCTCAACAGCCAGCGCGTCGCAGGCAAGAACCTCCGCCCGCTGGACGGATCGCCGCTGATGTGTCATATCCTGAAAACCCTGACTGAAGTGGAGGGCATCGACGAGGTCTACGTCTTTTGCAGCGACGAAGGCATCCGCGCGCTGCTGCCCGAGGGGGTCCGGCTGCTGCTCCGCGACCCGTCGCTCGACAGCGACACGACGCTCGGGCGGGAGATTTACGACAGCTTCACCGCCCGGGTCGGGGCCGACCTCTACATCCTCGCCCACGCCACCTCGCCGTTCATCCGCGCCGCGACCCTTGCCGATGCGCTCGGCAAAGTGCGTTCGGGCGAATACGACTCGGCGTTCAGCGCCGAAAAAATCCAGACTTTCGCCTGGTTCGAAGGCCGTCCGCTCAACTACGCTCTCGACAACATCCCCCGCACGCAGACCATCGAGCCGGTTTACATCGAGACCAGCGCCTTCTTCATCTTTTCGCGGGAGTTGTGGTGCGGCCGCGGCCGCCGCATCGGCGATCGTCCCTACATGGCCGTCGTGGACCGCATCGAGGGTTTGGACATCGACTACCCCGAGGACTTCGCCATGGCCGAAATCATCGCGGCGAGCCGGAACCTGCCGGGATAAATAAAAGCCGATTCTGCGAACTCGCAGACTCGGAAGATTTTCGATTTGCCGGAGGCGAATCGGCAGGCCGCAGCTCCGCCTTGCGGAAGCCTGCTATTCCGCACGCTCCATAGCAGGCCACCGCGAGCAGCTGCCTGAAAACAGAGCCGAATTGCTGAAAAATGAGTCTTACGACCCTGCGAATTTTCAAAACCGCCCTTTTTCTATTTTCGTTCCCGCTCGTAGGCGTCGATCATCGACCCCTCGGTCCGGTTTATGATCCGCGCCCCGAGCGATCGGGCGTAATCGCGCAGCGCCTCGTGGCCGCGGAACAGTTCGGCGACCTCGGCCAGATAAACGGCCATCGTATAGGGACGGTGCGGAACCTTCTGGAAGATCGGCTTCGGAACGGCCGGAGTGTCGTCGTAATAGTGCCTGTCGGCCCGGCAGAGACGGTTCTCGTCGTCGACCGACAGCCCGTCGAGCAGCGTATGATCCACCCCATAGAGTTCCAGCGTCTTGTAGCCCAGCAGCAGGGCGACATACTCGCACACCTGCACCACGGTCCCGAAATTGGCGCTTCCCAGACCGTGGCGGTAGAGCCAGAACTCCACGCCCCGGAACCCGCGGTAGACCTGCGTGTGGAACCGCACGATGCGGATATTGGGGTTGGGCAGCGCGACACGGTAGTCGAACCGCTCGGGGTTGTAGTACTGCACGTAGAGGTTCATCGGCCACGTCACCTTTTCGGCAAGCGTGCGGTAGAGTTCCGCCACACGGTCGCGGCAGACGCTGTCGCGGAAGAACATCGGATCGGAAAGCACGTAATAGGCGGGACGGACGGTCCCGAAACGCTCGTCCAGCGCAAAGTAGTTGACCGCCATGACGTCCTTTGCCGTGTGTTCGCCCCGGGCGATCAGCCGCGGCAGGTCTTCGGCCAGCGAAGGCCCGTTGCCGAGGATCAGGACCGACGGCTTCGGCGCGCCGACCGTTCCGGCACGGCCGACGTAGTTGCGGAAATTCTCCTTCACGGCCATCACCGCAAAGTAAAACGCCGTCTCATAGAGGTTGCGCAGGAATCGGTCGGTTTTTTCGAATACGGTCATGGTACGGTTTTATTTGCAAAAGTAGCAAAAGATCAATATCTTCGCAACAAAACCCGGCAGAACAGATGTCAGAACCCACCATTTCGGTCGTCATACCCCTCTACAACAAGCAGCTGGAAATCGGCGCGGCCGTACGCTCGGTCCTGGCGCAGACCCGCCCCCCGCAGGAGATCATCGTCGTGGACGACGGTTCGACCGACGGCGGCGCGGAGGTCGTGCGTGCGATCGGCTCGCCGCTCGTAAGGTTCGTCCGGCAGCCCAACGCCGGGGTCTGCGCCGCACGCAACCGCGGCATCGCAGAGTCGACGGGCGAATACATCGCCCTGCTGGACGCCGACGACGCCTGGGAGCCGGGGTTTCTGGCCGAAATCGCCGCCATGATCCGCGAGTTCCCCGGCTGCGGACTCTACTGCACGGCGTTTTCAATAATAAGCCACGACGGGACCTATCCGGCCCCGACACCCTCCGAGCGGGGCGTCGTGGCGAATTTCTTCCGCGAATCGGCCCACCGCTACATCGCCATCCCGTCGGCCAGCTGCATCCCGCGGCGCGTGTTCGACACCGTGGGGCTGTTTCCCGAGGGCATGAAGATCGCCGAAGACCTCTACATGTGGATTAGGATTGCCCGCCGCTACGAAGTCTGCTTCTCGCCCGAACGGCTGGTCCGCTACTCGCGGGTGGCTTCGAACCGCTCGGCGGCAAGCTACACGCCCGAGAAGACCGTCCATTCGTTCGAGGAGCTGTACGACCCGCTGGCCCCCGAGGAGGACCGGGAGTTCGTGGCCCGCGCCGCACTGGGAAAAGCGCTTATCATCAGCACTAAAGGCGGCACGAAGGAGGCCGCCCGCGCCGCCCGGTTCTTCGCTTGGACGCGAACCTACCGCCGCACGCTGCGCAAGGTCCGCGCCCTGAACGCCCTGCCCGCCGGCTGGCGCGGTCCCGTGATCCGGCTTTACAACGCGCTGGCCTGGCGCCTCGCCCGCAAAGGACTCTAATACTCAAAATGATGAAATACCTCCTGCACACCCTTTCCTGCCTGCTGCTTTTCGCAGCGGAAACCTGCCTCGCGCAGACGCCCGGCCACACGCTGCGTTCGGGCGGCATCGACCGCACCTACCGCCTCCACCTGCCCGAAGGGCTGCCCGACGGCGCGCCGCTGGTCATTGTCCTCCACGGCTACGGAGGACAGGGCGACCCGGAACGGTTCGACATGAACCGCGTTGCCGACCGCCACGGTTTCGCCGTCTGCTACCCGCAGGGCGAACGCGACGGCCGCGGCAAGACGTGCTGGAACGTGGGTTACCCCTTTCAGGCCGATATGGCCGTCGACGACGTGCGGTTCCTCTCCGAACTGATCCGGCACCTTCAGAAAAAACATGGTTTGAGCCGCCGCAACGTCTTCTGCACGGGTATGTCGAACGGCGGGGACATGTGTTACCTGCTGGCCTCGCGCTGTCCGGAGACCTATGCGGCCCTCGGACCGGTCGCCGGGTTCATGTCCGTCGAAATCCTCCGCTCGGACCGCAATCCGCATCCGATTCCGCTGTTCGAAATCCACGGCACCGAAGACCGGACGACCCGCTGGGAAGGCGACCTCGGCAACGAAGGGGGCTGGGGCGCCTATGTCTCCGTCCCGACCGCGGTCGGCTACTGGGCCGCCAAGAACAAATGCCTCGCAGAGCGGATCGACACCCTGCCCTCCCGCCCCGGCGGCTTGCAGGTCATCGCCCACCGCTACACGGAGGGCACGGACGGAAACGAGGTCTGGCTCTACGAGACCGTCGGCGGAAAGCACTCCTGGAAAGAGACGGGCGTAGACACGGGCGAAGAGCTGTGGAAGTTTTTCAGCAGATACGTCCGGTAAACGAAAAAGGGTTCCGAATCATCGGAACCCTTTTTCACTCTGCCGGGCGGCGTCAGTTCGAGAACGTCAGCCCGTCCTGCCCGGCGTCAATCGCGATCGGCTTCGAGCGGTCGACCTCGCCGGCAAGAATCCGCTTCGAAAGGTCGTTGACCACATAGCGCTGGATGACCCGCTTCACGGGACGTGCGCCATAGAGCGGATCGTAACCCGCCGAGGCGATCCATTCGCGCGCCTTGTCGCTGTACTCCAGCCGGATGCCGTTCTCCGAAAGCATCCTGCGCACGATGCCCAACTGGATGTCGACGATGCGTTCGATGTCCTTGTGCGTCAGCGGCTCGAACATCACGATCTCGTCGATACGGTTCAGGAACTCCGGTTTGAGCTGCTGTTTCAGCAGGTCGATCACCGCGAGGCGCGTCCGCTCGACAACCTCTTCGGGCAGCTTCCTGCCGTCGAAGGCCTCGGCGAAGTTATCCTGGATCACCTGCGAACCCATGTTCGAGGTCATAATGATGATCGTGTTGCGGAAATCCACCGTACGGCCCTTGTTGTCGGTCAGCCGGCCGTCGTCGAGCACCTGCAACAGGATGTTGAAGACGTCGGGATGCGCCTTCTCGATCTCGTCGAGCAGCACCACGGAATAGGGCTTGCGCCGCACGGCCTCGGTCAATTGGCCGCCCTCGTCGTAACCGACGTATCCCGGAGGCGCCCCGACAAGCCGCGACACGGCGTGCCGCTCCTGGTACTCGCTCATGTCGATACGCGTCATCATCTGGTCGTCGTTGAACAGGAACTCGGCCAGCGCCTTGGCCAGCTCGGTCTTGCCGACGCCCGTCGTACCGAGGAAGATGAACGAACCGATCGGCTTGCGGGGATCGTTCAGCCCGGCGCGCGAACGGCGCACGGCGTCGGAAATGGCCGCGATGGCCTGCTCCTGCCCGATGACGCGCTTGTGGAGTTCGTCCTCCATGTGGAGCAGTTTCTCGCGCTCCGAGGCCAGCATGCGCGTCACGGGAATGCCCGTCCAGCGCGACACCACCTCGGCGACGTCCTGCGCGTCGACCTCCTCCTTGATCATCGAACCGCTGGCCGAAGCGAGGCGGTACTCCTCCTGAAAAGCGGCGATCTCCTTCTCGGCCTCCTGAATCTTGCCGTAGCGGATTTCGGCCACCTTGCCGTAGTCGCCCTGCCGCTCGGCCTGCTGGGCCTCGATCTTCAGCTGCTCGATCCGGTCCTTGTTCTCCTGAATCCTCTTCAGCAGATCGCGCTGGCCCTGCCATTTGGCACGCATCTCGGCGTCTCTGGACTTCAGTTCCTCGATCTCCTTGGTGAGCTGCTCCACACGCTCCCTGTCCTTCTCGCGGCGGATCGCCTCACGCTCGATTTCGAGCTGGCGCACACGCCGGTCGAGGGTGTCGATCTCCTCAGGCACGGAGTTCATCTCCAGACGCAGGCGCGAAGCCGCCTCGTCCACGAGGTCGATCGCCTTGTCGGGCAGGAAACGCGAGGTGATGTAGCGTGTCGAAAGTTCGACGGCGGCGACGATCGCCTCGTCCTTGATGCGGACCTGATGGTGGTTCTCGTAACGGTCTTTCAGTCCGCGGAGGATCGAAATGGCGTCCTCCTGCGTCGGCTCGTCGACCATCACCTTCTGGAAACGGCGTTCGAGGGCCTTGTCCTGCTCGAAGTATTTCTGGAACTCGTCGAGCGTCGTGGCTCCGATGGTCCGCAGCTCGCCCCGCGCAAGGGCCGGTTTGAGGATGTTCGCGGCATCCATCGCACCCGACGACTTGCCGGCGCCGACCAGCGTGTGGATCTCGTCGATGAAGAGCAGTATCTCGCCCTCGCTGGCCGTAACCTCCTGCACGACGGCTTTCAGACGCTCCTCGAACTCACCCTGGTACTTGGCGCCTGCGATCAGCGCACCCATGTCCAGCGAGTAGATGACCTTCGATTTCAGGTTCTCGGGCACGTCGCCGTCGATGATCCTGCGGGCAATGCCCTCGGCGATGGCGGTTTTGCCGACGCCGGCCTCGCCCACGAGAATCGGGTTGTTCTTCGTGCGCCGCGAAAGGATTTGCAGCACGCGGCGGATCTCCTCGTCACGCCCGATGACCGGGTCGAGTTTTCCCGAGCGCGCCTGCTCGTTGAGGTTGATGGCATACTTGCCCAGCGCGTCGAACTGCTGCTCGGAGGTCTGCGAATCGACCGTCGCACCCTTGCGGAAGGTGCGGATCGCCTCAATCAGCTCCTTTTCCGTCGCGCCGCTGCGTTTGAGGATGTCGGCGGCCTGCCCGCGCTCGGCCACGAGGGCCAGCAGCAGGTGTTCGACGGAGGCGTATTTGTCGCCGAAATTCTTCGTGAAGTCCACGGCGCGCTGGATCGCCTTCGAGGTGTCCTGCGCAAAGAACTGCTCGCCGCCGCCCTCGACGCGCGGCAGCGACGCCACGGCCCGGCCGACCTCGTCGCGCAGCGAACGTACATTCACTCCCACGCGCCCCAGCAGGAACGTCGAGAGCGAATCGTCCTCGCGGATCAGCACCGCGAGCAGGTGGAGCGGTTCGACAGCCTGCTGTCCCCGCTCCCGCGCCAGCGAGAGCGCCGCTTGCAGCGCCTCCTGCGCCTTGATAGTAAGAGTGTTGATGTTCATAGTAATGCTAATTTATTGTTTCTGTTCTTCATTTTGTCAATTCCGTTTCCGAACGCCGTTATCGCGGCGTCCCGCCGCGTTTACAAGTCTGACCCACCCCCAAGCCCCCGCCTCGGCGGGGGTTTAGTCGCAACGCGACCGGGATTTCGTCCGGAATGCGGAAACAACTCATTCGCAAGACTATTCCACAAAACCCCTGCCAACTCCGAATCCAGGACATAGTGTCATTATTTGTCACAGAACAACTGCCAACAACTGCCAACAACCGCCAATTTGTCGTGCCGGAGCACGGCACATAATTTTTAATTCTTAATTTTTAATTCTTAATTCATATTTCGTATCTTTGCAACACTATGAGTGATTTCATCGTCAGCGCACGCAAATACCGCCCTGCGACCTTCCGGTCGGTCGTCGGGCAGAAACATATCACCTCGACGCTCCAGAACGCCATCGAGCGCGGCCAGCTGGCCCACGCCTACCTCTTCTGCGGTCCCCGCGGCGTAGGCAAGACCACCTGCGCCCGCATCTTCGCCAAGGCCATCAACTGCCTCGCACCCGACGGCGCCGAAGCGTGCAACGAGTGCGAATCGTGCCGCTCGTTCAACGAGGGACGTTCGCTCAACATCCACGAGCTGGACGCCGCGTCGAACAACTCCGTGGAGGACATCCGCACGCTGATCGAGCAGGTGCGCATCATCCCGCAGGTGGGCCGTTACTCGGTGTTCATCATCGACGAGGTCCACATGCTCTCGGCCGCAGCCTTCAACGCCTTCCTCAAGACGCTGGAGGAGCCGCCCGCCCACGCCATCTTCATTCTGGCGACCACCGAGAAACACAAGATCATCCCCACGATCCTCTCGCGCTGCCAGATCTACGATTTCAACCGCATCCGCGTCGAAGATTCGGTCGAATACCTCAAATACATCGCCTCCCAGGAGGGCATCTCGGCGGACGAAGAGTCGCTGAACCTCATCGCGCAGAAGGCCGACGGCGGCATGCGCGACGCGCTGTCGATGTTCGACAAGGCCGTGTCGTTCTGCGGCACGGCGCTGGACTACCGCAACGTGGCCCAGACGCTGAACGTGCTGGACTACGACACCTATTTCAGCGTGACGGAGATGCTGCTCGCGGGCAACTACGTCGACGTGCTGGTGGCCTTCGACAGCGTGCTGTCGAAAGGCTTCTCGGGCCAGACCTTCATGTCCGGCATGAACCGCCATATGAGGGATCTCCTGATGGCCAGGCAGCCCGACACGCTGCGACTGATCGAAATGACCGGAACGCTGCTCGAACGATACCGGACGCAGGCGGGCGCCT
>ENA-UONS01002991-UONS01002991.1-human-gut-metagenome-genome-assembly--contig:-CS19-NODE-2991-length-12303-cov-5.798988_pt1 | contig 12303 bp, 10 predicted proteins | sample MGYA00242458_ERZ724005 | MGnify/ENA metagenome assembly ERZ724005
GGGACAAATGTGGGGCACATACGTTCCCTTACCTGGAAATCGAGAATTCGACGGCTCAGGTAGAACATGAGGCGACAACCTCTAAAATCGGCGAAGACCAGATTTTTTATTGCAACCAGCGGGGAATTTCGACCGAGGATGCTGTGGGCTTGATTATCAAAGGTTATGCCGGTGATGTCCTCAATAAAATGCCGATGGAGTTTGCGGTGGAAGCACAAAAGCTGTTGCAGATCAGTTTGGAGGGAAGTGTGGGGTAAAAAAGCTAAAAAGCAAAAAGCTAAAGGCTGGAGCCTAAAAAGGAGAAGGTAACAAGTAAAAGGGAGAAGAATAAAAAAGTAAATTCATTCTGAAAGAAGTGAGATTATGTTAAAGATAAAAAACTTACATGCCTCGGTAGATGGCAAAGAAATATTGAAAGGCATTGATTTGGAAATCAAAGCCGGAGAAGTTCATGCAATCATGGGACCGAACGGTGCCGGAAAGAGTACGCTTTCTGCTGTGCTTACCGGTCGTGAACGTTTTGAGGTTACCCAGGGAGAAGTGGAATTCAATGGTAAAAATCTGCTGGAGATGCCGGCAGAAGACCGGGCCCGGGAAGGAATTTTCCTTAGTTTTCAGTATCCGGTAGAAATTCCGGGAGTGAGTACGGTGAATTTTTTGAAGACGGCAGTAAACGAGATTCGTAAATACCATGGACAGCCTCCTTATCCGGCCGGGGATTTCTTAAAGATGATCCGCCAGAAAATGGAATTGGTCGGGATCGACAATAAGTTGCTGAACCGTTCCCTGAATGAAGGTTTTTCCGGGGGAGAAAAGAAGAAAAACGAAATCTTTCAGATGGCGGTTCTCGAACCGAAATTAGCTATTCTGGATGAAACGGATTCCGGTTTGGATATCGATGCGTTACGAACGGTGGCCAATGGCGTGAACAAACTGAAAAAGCCGGAGAATGCTACGATTGTCATTACCCACTACCAGCGTTTGCTGGACTATATCGTACCCGATGTGGTACATGTATTGTATGACGGCCGTATTGTGAAAACCGCCGGCAAAGAGCTGGTAGCCGAACTGGAAGAGAAGGGATATGATTGGATCAAGGAAGAAGTAAAAGGTAAGTAGTCGGATATGAACGATTTTGAAAAAATAAATACCGATTTGGCAACTTTGTTCAGGGAAGGCCGGGCCCTGCTCGATGCAGGAAACAGCGCGGTAATGAACGGTTGCCGGGAGGAAGCATTCCGTAAATTTGTCGATTTGGGAGGAATCCCGAATAAACAGGAAGATTATATTTATCTGAATCTGCTGCCCTTATTCGGCAAAGATTATAACGTCGTGTTGAAATATATCCGGCAGGAGGTGGATATGAACGAAACTTTCCGCTGTGCTGTTACGGATTTGGTTACCACTCCCGTATTGACCGTGAACGGTTGGTGGTTCGATGGGAATCCGGCAGCCGAAATACCGGAGGAAGTGGTTATCTGTGGTTTGCAGGAAGCGAGTGTGAAATACCCTGATCTGTTTGCTAAACATTATAACCACTATGCGCCTGTCGCTCACCGGGATGGCTTAGTGGCACTGAATACGGCATTTGCACAGGACGGTGTATTTGTTTATGTCCCTGACGATGTCGTTTTAGAATGCCCTTTGCAGATTATCAATCTCTTAAGGGCGAAGGCCGATCTGATGGGATTCCAACGTAACCTGATCGTACTGGGGAAAAATGCCAGAGCGACTGTACTGGTTTGCGATCACACGCTTTCAGAGCATGATTTTTTAATCAACAATACGACCGAAGTATATTTGGGCCCCAATGCCCATATGGAATATTATCAGGTACAGAATCAACATCTCGGGGCTTCCCAGATCAATTCTTTATTTGTCTCAGAACACCGTAATTCCACTTTTGAAAGTAACCTGGTGACCTTGTACGGGGGTACTATCCGGAACAATATGTATGTCGCTTTGAATGAAGAAGGGGGAGAATGTCATTTGTACGGGATGTATATCCAGGATAAAAAACAGATTGTCGATAACTTTTCTTACATCGATCATATTGCTCCGCATTGTACGAGTAACGAGCATTTCAAGGGTGTTCTGGATGATGCTGCACTGGCAAATTTCAGCGGATGTATCCGTGTGCGGCCGGATGCACAGAAGACCGAAGCTTATCAGGCCAATAACAACTTATTGCTGACAGATACCGCCCGGATAAATGCCAAACCCCAGCTGATCATCGATGCCGATGATGTGAAATGTAGCCATGGAGCGACGGTCGGACAGATCGATGAAGAAGCTATGTTCTATCTGCGTTCACGGGGAATCAGTCCGGAAGAAGCCCGGATGATGATGATGTTCGGGTTTGCTCACGACATTATCCGGCGGGTAAAACTCGAACCCCTGCGGGTGAAAATCGATGATTTGATCGATAAGCGGCTGAGGGGTGAATTATCGAAATGTTATAATTGCATTATGCAATGTAAAAAATAATCGGATATGTTCGACGTTGCAAAAGTCCGGAAAGATTTCCCGATATTGGAAGAACAGGTATACGGAAAACGCTTGGTATACCTGGATAATGGGGCGACGACTCAGCGGCCGTTGCAAGTCATTGAAAAAATGAACGAATATTACCTGAAGTACAACTCGAATGTACATCGGGGAGTCCATTTTTTGAGTAATAAATGTACCGATGCCAATGAGGAAGCCCGCGAAATTGTCCGGAAATTCATTCATGCCGGTTCGGATAAAGAAATTATTTTTACCCGGGGTACCACGGAAAGCATCAACCTGGTGGCTTTTTCTTTCGGAGAAGCTTTTATCCGGGAAGGTGACGAAATCCTGGTAACTGAAATGGAGCATCATGCCAATATTGTTCCCTGGCAGATGCTCTGTGAACGGAAAGGAGCGGTATTGAAAGTACTTCCGTTTAACGATAAAGGGGAGCTCGATCTGTCACAACTGGATACTTTATTGACTCCGCGGGTGAAATTAGTTGGAGTCGCTTACGTTTCGAATGTGTTGGGGACGGTAAATCCGGTAAAAGAGCTGATCGGCCGGGCTCATCGGATCGGTGCAAAAGTGTTGGTCGACGGCGCACAAGCTGTTCAGCATATACCGATAGATGTGCAGGCGCTCGACTGTGATTTTTTTGTATTTTCAGGACATAAGTTATATGGTCCTACAGGAGTCGGAGTGTTGTACGGTAAGGAGGATTTGCTGAATCGGATGCCTCCCTGGCAAGGTGGGGGAGAGATGATCAAAGAAGTACATTTCGAAAAGACGACTTATAACGAGCTTCCTTTTAAATTCGAAGCAGGAACTCCCGATTTTATCGGGGTGATCGGCTTGGGAGAAGCCATTCGTTATGTTGAATCCCTCGGTTTGCCAGAGATCGCTGTTTACGAACAGCAGTTGTTGGACTATGCGATGGAGCGGATGCGGCAGGTTCCTGCTATGCGGATTTTTGGCGAAGCTATACGGAAATCTTCCGTCCTGTCTTTTGCATTGGGAGAAATACATCATTCCGATACAGGCATATTGTTAGATAAAATGGGGATCGCTGTTCGTACGGGACAGCTCTGTGCCGAACCGGTCATGCAACATTATGGGGTAACGGGTATGGTAAGGGCTTCGATCGGTATGTACAATACCTCTGAAGAAATCGATCTGTTTTGCGAAGGATTACACCGGGTGGCTAAAATGTTTAAGTTGGCCTGATATTTATATTTTTGTAAAGGATAGGATAAAAATTGATAAAAATGACAATCGAGGAAAAAGAACAGGAAATTATAGATGAATTTTCTATATATGATGATTGGATGGATAAATATGCTTATCTGATCGAGTTGGGATCGGGTCTGGAAGGGATGGATGAAGCACATAAGACCGAAGAAAATCTGATTAAGGGATGCCAGTCGAGGGTGTGGTTTCATGCCGATATGCAGGATGGCCTTTTGTATTTTACAGCTGACAGCGATGCAATTATCACCAAAGGCATCGCCGGATTGTTGATCCGGGTCTTTTCCGGACAGAAGCCGGCGGATATCGCTAAAGCCGACCTGCATTTTATCGATGAGATCGGATTGACCCAGCATTTGTCGCCTACCCGTTCCAATGGCCTGCTTGCGATGGTGAAACAGATCAAATTCTATGCAATTGCTGCTGAGGCAGCTTCGCAAAATACGAAGTAAGAAATTTTAAACGATTAAAGACGGATGGATATGACTGCCAGTATAACAAGGGATCTGATTATTGAGAAATTGAGCACGGTTTATGATCCGGAGATTCCGGTGAATATCTGGGAATTGGGGTTGATATACGATATAGAATTTCCAAAGCCTTCCGAAGTGATCATTCACATGACCCTCACGGCTCCCGGATGCCCGATCGCCGATGAGATCGTGCAGCAAGTGCATGATGTGGTAATGGAAGTCGAAGGTATAGAAAGTGCTACCGTAAACCTGGTTTTCGAGCCGGCATGGACGCCCGACCGGATGAGCGATGTGGCTAAGCTGGAGTTGGGATACGATATTTGAAGCGGAAAAAGAAGGAGTGGAAAAGAAGATTAAAATTTATAAAATATAATTGGGAGGATTTATTGAATATCTTGTTTATTTAACATACATTTACATTGTCAAATCTGTGATTAATTGGTGATTGAAATTATTAGAAGTGTATGAAGCGTATTTTGTTGATTGCGCGGGCAATCCTTTCATTAGGTAGTGTTGTTGAAGCTCAGGATGGGAACAATACATCTTATTTCTTATCAAATCTTCCGCAGCAATTTCGGTTAAATCCTGCTTATCAGCCGGAGTATAAAGTCTTTATCGGTCTGCCGGGGCTCAGTGGCGTTTCCGTGAATTATCTGAACTCTTCGTTTACCGTCGAGGATTTGTTGTTCAAACGGGACGATTCGGTTTATATGGATGTGAATAAGTTTTATAAATCATTGCATAAACGGAATTACATCGCTTTTAATAATGAAAATTCTATTCTTTCCATCGGTGTGAAAGCTAAAAGTTGGTACGGGACTTTGGATATCACTCAGAAAAATGATTTCTTATTTCGTTATAACAAGGATTTGTTCACTTTCCTGAAATATGGTAATACGGACCATCCCTCTATGGATTTCGGGAAGCTGGGGGTCAATCTGAATTCCTATATCGAAGTGGCTTTAGGTTTGTCGAAACAGGTGAACAGTAAGCTTACCGTCGGAGGGCGTTTGAAATATCTTGCAGGTATTGCGAATGCTCATATGACGGATTCTGAATTGGATGTGGTGACAGAGAAAGATGGAACGATGAAGATACATTCCCGGCAGAATATCAGGATCACCGCTCCGGTGAATATTCGTAACGAACAGACAGGTTTGCCGTTCGAACCCAACAAGCCGATCGATTGGGACGATTTCGACTTTAATACCGACGACATCGGGGTTGCGGATTTTCTGAATACTAAAAATCCCGGTTTTGCTATCGATTTGGGAGGTGAATATCAATTCAACGATAAAATTAAATTGTTCGCCAGTTTGACGGATTTGGGTTTTATTCATTGGGGAAATAAGGATTTTCGGTATAATTTTTATCAGGATGCCCGGTTTACCTGGGAAGGGGCCGATATTTCCAATAGTGTGAATAAAGACAATGTGGGATATATTTCTATCGATAGTGCTTTCACGAAGTTGACAGACCAATTGAAAGATAGTTTGCAGCTGAGAAGCAGAGGTAAAGCTTATACTACGATGGTGAGCCCGAAATTGTATTTAGGAGCTACCTATCAGTTGAACCGTACCTTTTATGTCGGAGGGTTGTTCCGGGCTTCATTAGTTGATAAAATGTTTATTCCTTCGCTGACTGCTTCGGTGAACGGACGCTTGATGCGTAATGTCAGTGCTTCGGTTTCATATAGCATTACCCGGGGGAGTTATGTGAATCTCGGTGCCGGTCTGACCGCAAAACTCGGCCCGTTCCAGCTTTATCTGGAAACCGACAACTTATTGGCTTGCAATTATACCAATACACAGTCCGCTAATGCCCGTTTCGGGATAAATTTACTGTTCGGACATAAAGACCATAAGAAAAAGAAAAAAGCAGCCGAAAAAGAACCGCTGGAAGTGATGATTGCACCTGTTCCGGTGAAAAAAGACACTGTCTATAAAGAGGTGGCTCCTGAGGTCGATCCGGTGGCTCCTATAAAAGAGGAGAAAGTAGTCGATACCGAAAGTGATTCAATCAGGGCTTATTATGTGATTGTCGGGAGTTTCAAGAGTAAACAAAGAGTGGAAAATTTGAGAAAACGCTTGGTATTTATGGGATTTAAAGAAAGTGCTATCCTGAGGAACGAAAATGGCATGTACCGGGTGACTACCGCCCCTTTCAATACCCACACCGATTGTTGGAATGAAGTATTCCTGATCAGAAAGAAGTATCCGCAATTTGCCGATGCCTGGGGATTGGCGGTGAGATAATAGAAATATGAGTCGATATGAACATGAAAGAATGGGTTCAGCAAGTGATTAAACCAGCTGAAATAGAAAAATATCTGGTAAACGGAAAAGACTTTATCGATGAAAAATCGATTTTCGGTAATCTTGAAAAATATCGTCAGCCGGATAAACAGCAAGTGCGGGATATTTTACAGAAATCTCTGGATATAAAGTTGTTATCTCCGGAAGAAACGGCTGTGTTGTTGAATGTAGAAGATCCGGGACTGTTGGAAGAAATGCGTGAAGCCGCATTGCAGGTAAAAAAGAAAGTATATGACAACCGGATCGTCTTTTTCGCTCCGTTATATTGTTCCAACCTCTGCGTAAATAGTTGTGTCTATTGTGGGTTCCGAAGTGATAACTGTGCTGAAAAACGGCATGTGTTGACTATGGAGGAGGTGAGACGGGAGACGGAGGCTGTGATCGATGAGGGACATAAACGTTTGATTGCCGTATATGGTGAGCATCCCCAAAGTGATGCCGACTATATTGCCGATAGTATGGCGACGATTTATGCAACCAAACGGGTGACTCCTACCGGGAACGGCTTTAATAATATCCGTCGCATCAATATCAATGCGGCGCCGATGAGTATAGAGAATCTGCGGAAACTGTGGCGTGCCGGAATCGGGACTTATCAGGTGTTCCAGGAAACTTATCATCCGGGACGTTATGCCGAGTTGCATCCGGCCAATACGATTAAAGGAAATTTCCGTTGGCGTTTGTACGCAATGCATCGTGCAATGGATGCAGGGATAGACGATGTGGCTATCGGGGCTCTGTTCGGTTTGTACGACTGGCGTTTTGAGGTGATGGGGTTAGTTCATCATGCTCACGACCTGGAAAGACAGTTCGGTATCGGACCGCACACCATTTCCTTTCCGCGTATGCAGCCTGCTTTGGGATCGTTTGTGAGCGAAAATTCGCCTTATTTGGTCAGGGACGATGCTTTCCGCCGATTGGTGACGGTGTTGCGTCTGGCCGTGCCTTATACAGGCTTGATTGTCACGGCCCGGGAGCGTGCTGAATTACGGCGTGAAATTATCAATTATGGTTGCACACAGACGGATGCTTCTTCGAAAATCGGTATCGGAGCCTATTCCGAGAAAAAGGTACAGGAAGAAAATCCCGATAAGGTTCAGTTTATGCTGGGCGACGAACGCAGTTTGGACGAAGTGATCCGCGAGTTGGCCGGAGACGGTTACATCACTTCTTTCTGTACTGCCGGCTACCGTTGCGGACGTACCGGGGATAAGATCATGAACTTGCTGGAAAAAGGAGTGGAAGGTAAATTCTGTAAGCTGAATGCCGTACTGACTTTCCGTGAATACCTGAATGATTATGCTTCGGCAGAAACCCGTCGGATCGGCGAGCAACTGATCGAAAAAGAGTTGCAGGAAATCGAGGGAATGTCTTTCTTTACAGATAAGAAATTATTGCCGACTTTCCTGAATTATTATAAGCGAATTGCTTCCGGGGAACGGGATTTATATATGTGATCGGAGCGGAGAGTCATTCTAATATTTTAGGTAAAGAAATAGGTAAATGTGCTCAAACTGAAATCTTTCTTAGTTTCTAGGTGTACCATATCTAGTTTTATTTTTTTAGGTTTCAAGGGGTACAAAAATTTCAGAAGTTAACCGTTGTCACTGAAAACGTACTAATTATAAGATCGATGCCCCCTGCGGCCGTAAAAAGGCGGTACAGGGGACATCGATTTGACAAACCAATTGCTCTTTTGGTTATTCCAGTACTTTTTTGATTTGTCGTTTGGCTAAGGTGAGGGGAGCTAATGAACAGGGGCCGTTGATACAACCTCCGTCGCAGGCCATTACTTCGACGAATTGAGCGTCGGGTTTTTTAGCCATACTCTTCAATAGGGCTTGATTTTTCTTATCCAACCCTTCGATATGAATATTGGAATATTTGTCGCCGATGGCATTGACAACAGCTGCCTGTACTCCGCCGGCCTGAGCAAATCCACGGCCGTACTTCGTCACTTCGTGGTTGAGCTCTTTCTCGCTGCAATTGGCTACATCTATGTCATAAGCCACCATAAAAGCACCCAGCTCTTCGAAGCTCATCACATAATCCACTTCGTCGACCGAATCGGCTTCATGGCGTTTGGCCAGGCACGGTCCGATGAATACGACTTCGGCATCCGGATATTTCTCCTTCGCGTATCGGGCTGCATAGACCATCGGGCTCCGGGTTTCCGAAACATAGGGTTTCAGCATCGGAGCATGCTTGTCCACCCAACCGGTATAAGCCGGGCAACAAGAGGTGGTCATAAAAGCTTGGCCTTCCTGCATTTTTTCTTCCAATTCTTTGGCTTCGTTTGCAGCTGTGATTTCGGCACCGAGAGCAACTTCGATCACATCGTCGAAACCGATTTGTTTGATCGCTGCCAGTACTTGCCCCGGAGTGGCATTGAACTGCCCATAGATAGCAGGAGCAGGGATAGCTACGATTTTTTTCTTCGGATTACTAATACTTTTGTGTATATCGATGATTTTCGACCGTTCCATGATAGCTCCATAGGGACAGGCTTGCATACATTTTCCGCAATAGATACACTTTTCTTTATCGATATGTTCTACGCCTTCGGCATCTTTACTGATCGCTTTTACGGGACAAACGTCTTCGCAAGGAACAGGCGTGTATACAATAGCATGATAGGGGCAAACTTTCTGGCATAATCCGCAGCTGACACAATCCTCACTGCTGATACTGGCTTTGCCGCCGATAAACGAAATCGCAGCTTTGGGGCAGTTCATCACACAAGGCCGGCCTTCACATCCCCGGCAAAGGTTTGTGACGGCATATTGTGATTGGATACAGGCACTACAAGCTTCGTGGACAACAGAAAGAATATTTTCCTTCATATTTTTATTAGCCATCGCCATGCGGGCGAAATCGGAGAGATGAATCAGGTCGATCTCTTCGTCTGTAATTTCAAAGCCCAGAATCGAGATAATCTTGTGTTTGAGGATGTAACGGTCTTTGTGGATGCAACACCTCACCGGTCGCTTGTTGCGTGGACGCATTTCGACAGGGAGATATTTCAGACCTGTGATCAGTTCGTCTTTTTTTAATAACTTGACAATCCGGATTAATAACTCCCGTTTGGTGAGCATCGCAAAATTATCGTACAACATGTCTTAATTCTTCTTTTATAATTCGTAATAGGGTTTCTTTACTGACACCGGTTATGATTTCTCCGTTCAGCTCTGCAAAAGGAGGTGTATCTTTGCCGTTACACCGTTGCAGACAAGGAGAAAAGGTGATTTCAATGCCTTGTTTTTCTTCTTCAGACAACAATTCTTCTATTTCCATTAATTGGGCTCCGCCCATGACATAACACATGGTTCCTGCACATAATCTCAGTTTGATTTTGTCCATAGGATTCAAATTTAAAATTTCTTTCCTGTTAATGTGTAGTCTTTGATGTGTGTCATTTTGAGGGGTCAAAGATAGGTAATTTCTACATCTTTCAGGAATTTCGTTTCTAATAAATATTTAATTTTTTTTACCACATTACGCCGGATTTCCAGTTCTACGGGTAGGTTGGGATCCTGATGTGCCACATTGATCCGGGTACCGACGATAAAGGTGATTTTATCACTGTTTTGTATCAGATTAACCAGGTCGTTGGCCGGACCCTGTGATTTTTCGGGGATCCCTTGGGTTAAAAGCCGCTCCACCTTACTTAAGGTCAGAATCCCTTCCGTGATCAGGTCGATTCCTTCCATATAGGAGAGTGGGGGGAGCTCTTTATCGGTGATATCCATACTGACCTGCAGGGGGAGTTGAAGTTCCCTTGAAATAATCGTGGCTGTCGTTCCTCCGCAGAGTACTTTTTTACCTTTGAAATCCCTGACTTTTTCTGCCAGATACCGGTCTTTTTTTTCATCGTAAGGCGGGCCGGTACAGATGAGCAGATTGCGCGGCGTTCGCCGGTAAATGACACAACAGCTGGTGTCGTCCAGCAAACGATAGTTATCGTTGCGTTCGGCCCTTAAAACGATCTTGCGGGCTAATTCTTTCGCCGATATACCGGGGTGCTGGCTTAAGGTTTCTGCGATATAGATACCGACTCCTTCGTCCCAACCGAAAGGCATATTACTGCTACCCATTCCCGATTGGCTGACTCCGTCGGAAAAACAAATCAGGCGGTCTTCTTTTTCCAGCTTGAACTCCGATATCCACAGATAGGTATTTTCCAGATCTTCCCGTTCGATCGGGATCTTTTTTTTCCGGATTTCCACTGCCTGTCCGCGACGAAACAGATAGACCGCCGGGCTTTCGTATTCCACAATCCGGGTATTCCCGAAACAATCGATGTCGAAGATACAAAAGGTGGAATAACTGATTTTACGGACCATATCCTTAGGCAGGGTATGGATAATCGAGAGAGCGGTTTGGAGAATACTTTCGTTCATGGCTGTGTAATTCATGGCCATGGTAGCGGTCATCGCCGATAAAACACTGGCTTTGATACCACTCCCTAAACCGTCCGATAATACACTGATGATCCGGTCTTCCTCTTTTAACTTCTGGGACATGTAACTGTCTCCACAGACGATATTGCCTGCTTTATTTTTTTGGAAACAGTCTACTTCTATAAATATATCCGATTCTTTCATCCTTCCTTTTTTCTTATAAACTCGTTCCCCCATCTTTTTCCCCTCCAACCTTTTTTCTCCCTCCCCTCTTGCTTCTGGCCTTTAGCTTTTTACCTTTTCCCCCGCCTCCATAATCGACCGTAGGGTAGCATCGGTAAAAGCTGCATTTTCACCTAGCAGGCAAGCCACTTCCTGTACTGTAGCCATATATTTGCGTACCACTTCCTGGGTTTTTTCCAGCATCCATTCTTTACGGACATAAGGTTCCCGAAGATCCTGTAAGATTCCGAATACCAGGCGGTGGGGTTGGATATTATAAATAGAGAGCAGCCAGATTTTATCGCCTTCCCGGATTTGCCGTTCCGTGATCTCTTTACCTGTGTTCAATACTGTGCGGAAGAGGTCGGTGAAGCTACAGATTTTGTCCAATTCGACGCCTTGTAATCCGGGCGAAGCTTCGTAGACCATGACGACATCCTCTCCCAGCAGGTCGGCACAACAGCTGTTCATATCGGAGATTTTCAGATCATTATCGACCAGTAATACGCCTGCCGGTATTTTTTGTAACAAGACGGTCGCTTTGTCGTGGGCCACCCGTCGCATATAGGATACGCACATGTTTTCTTCTGCCCGGCCTTCGACCAGGGCTACTGCAAAATCACGGCAGGAGTCATAACCACACCCGCTACAGTTGAGCTCGTCTTCAGGACTGTTTTTACCGACAGCAGATAAGGCTTGCTTGATCTCTTCTTCTGTATGCCGGGCCGTCGAACAGTCGTAAGCCTTGAATGTCGTGGTCAGATCGATATGCCCGAGATCGGGAACGGTACTTTCGGGGTGTGCGGCCCGGTGTTGCTGAATATTGTATCTTTTGATGGCCAGAGAAGTCTGGCTGAGTTTGGCCGGACCATTGATGCAGCCTCCTTTACAGGCCAGCAGTTCCAGAAAAATCGTATCTTTTTCCCGGCGCGTATCCAGGTTCTTGATGACATCTTTGATATTACTCAAATCGGAGAAAGCCATTTTTACAATCTTTTTGCTTTCACCGTCGATACCCGGAAGCATGCCTCCTTCGACAGGGTACAGAGAACCGATTCCGGCCTGCCAGGGGATAAAGTGATCCTCTGCAGCCGGAGTTAATTGTTCGGGATGAATATTTTCTTTTTCAAACCAGTTTTTCAGGTCTTTAAGAGT
>ENA-UONS01002992-UONS01002992.1-human-gut-metagenome-genome-assembly--contig:-CS19-NODE-2992-length-12298-cov-113.287920_pt1 | contig 12298 bp, 10 predicted proteins | sample MGYA00242458_ERZ724005 | MGnify/ENA metagenome assembly ERZ724005
TGCCGCACCTCGCTCGCCGTATCGGCACTTAGAATTATGCGGTATTGCCTTAACTCCTCCCTCCTAACTTCTAACGATTATGAAAAACATCACCATCATCACCTCCACCCGTGCGGAATATGGGCTGCTGCGGCCGGTTATCCAAAAGGTTGCGGCGGCACAGGACCTGCAATTACAGCTGGTTGTTACCGGGGCACATCTCTGTGCCCGGTTTGGCAATACGGTGCAGGAAATTGAGGCTGACGGCCTGCCCATTGCGGCCCGCCTGCCGATTTTTGAAGAAGAGAACCCCAACGAACCGGTGGCCCTTACCATTGCACGCACCATCACGGTATTTGACGGCTATTTTGCCGCCCACCGCCCGGATGCGGTGCTGCTTCTGGGCGACCGCTTTGAAATTTTTGCGGTGGCTACAGCGGCTGCGGCACGGCATATCCCCATTGCGCATATTTCCGGCGGGGATGTAACCCTTGGCGCGGCGGATGAATACTACCGCCACTGCATCACCAAAATGGCGGCGCTGCACTTCCCCAGCTGTGCCGAAAGCGCGGCCCGGCTGGTGCGCATGGGCGAAGCCCCCGAAACCGTGTTCTGCGTGGGCGGCCTGGGCGATGAAAACATCCGCACTCTGCCCAAAATGACGCGGCAGGAATTGTGCGCTTCCACCGGCTTTGACCTGATGCAGCCTTTTGCCATCGTGACCTACCACCCCGAAACTTCCGCCGCGGCGGGCGATCCTGCCGCACAGGCGGATGCCCTGTGCGCCGCAATGGAAGCGGTTCCCGGCGTGTTCTGGCTGATCACCGGTTCCAACGCGGATGCCGGCGGCGCTGTGTGCACCGCCAAAATGCAGGCGTTTGCCGCCGCCCACCCGCAGCGTGCCGGGTTCATCAACAGCCTGGGGCTCAAGCGGTATCTTTCCGCCATGCAGTGCGCTGCGCTGGTGGTGGGCAATTCCAGTTCCGGCGTGGTGGAAACGCCCACGTTCGGTGTGCCGACCGTCAACATCGGCAGCCGCCAGGCCGGGCGCATCATCTGCCAGAACGTGCTGTGCTGTGCTGCCGCTGCCCCCGCAATCGAGGCTGCCCTGCGCCGTGCCCTGACCCCGGAATTTTCCGCCGTGGCCCACGCCGCACAAAGCCCCTATAACGGCGGCGATACCAGCGGCAAGATCTGCCGGGTTCTGGCCCAATTTGACTTTGCCAAACCCAAAACGTTTTATGACGGCCCCGTGCCGGAATTTAACCCCAAAAGGAGCATCTCCCTATGAAAATTCTGATCGTTGGTCTGGGCAGCATGGGCAAGCGCCGTGCCCGCCTGACCAAAGGCATTGATTCCAGCATCCGCATTGCGGGTGTCGATACGGCGGAATCCCGCCGGGTGGAAGCCACCGACCTTGGCCTGATCGACGCCGCTTACCCCAGCATCGCTGAAGCCGTTGCCGCCGAAGCCCCGGACGCCGCCCTTGTTTGCACCGCTCCCCTGACCCACGCGGCCATCATCAGCGAGCTGCTGGACAACAGCCTGCCGGTATTTACCGAGCTGAATCTGGTTGCTGACGGCTATGAGGAAAACATGGCAAAAGCGAAAGAAAAAGGCGTGCTGCTGTTTCTTTCTTCCACCATGCTTTACCGGCGCGAAACTCAGTACATCAAGCAGCAGGTGGCTGCATTCGGCAAGCCGGTGCATTATATTTACCATATTGGCCAGTACCTGCCGGATTGGCACCCGTGGGAAAACTACAAAAACTTTTTTGTGGGCAACGCCCGCACCGGCGGCGTGCGCGAGATTTTTGGCATTGACCTGCCCTGGCTGCTGGATGCCTTTGGCGATGTGACCCATGTGACCGTGCAGGAGGACAGCATCAGCGACCTTGGGCTGCCCTATCCTGATTGCGTTACCCTGCTGCTGCGCCATGCTTCCGGCGCGCAGGGTGTGCTGGCAGCAGATGTGGTAAGCCCCAAGGCGGTGCGCAACTTTGAATGCTTTGGCGATGGTCTGCACCTGTTCTGGGAGGGCAACCCCAAAGCGCTGTATGAGTTCAAGAACGGTGACAAACAGTTTGTGGACACCTACACCAGCTTTGAGCATGACAACCGCTACAGCGACAACATTGTAGAGAACGCCTATGTGGATGAGCTGACCAACTTTTTTGCCTGCCTGCGCGGCGAAGAAACGTCCCGCTGGAGCTTTGAAAAAGATTTGGCCGCCATCCGCATTATGGATAAAACCTGAAAATCAGTTAGGAGGTAGGAGGTAGAAGTTAGGGCAACACCGCACAATTCCCGCCTTACGGCTTAAGCACCGCTTCGGCGGCTGCGGCACGGCATCTGCGTTGCCAAAATGCTCGATAATGTCGGGTTGCGGTACCCGCATCGTGCTTCGGGGGCAAAAGCCCCTCGCACTCTGCGACCGCTGCCCCTGCTTCGGTTCGCTGTTTCCGCCACTGGCGGCGCTCACCTTTGCAGCATCCAGTATTATCTGCGCTTTTGGCTTAGCATCTGCCGCACCTCGCTCGCCGTATCGGCACTTAGAATTATGCGGTATTGCCCAAAATATGCGCGGATGCGCACACCAATAACTCCTAACTCCTCACTCCTACCTCCTAACTTAAAAGGGGGTCACCATGCTTACTGCCCTGTTTATCGGTCTGGGGTCCATCGGGACCCGGCATTTGAAAAATCTGACGGCGATCTGCGCACAGCGCGGGCTGGCGCTGCGGGCTGATGCGCTGCGCAGTGATTTAGCCCGCCCGCTGCGCCCCGGCGCGGCAGAACTGCTGCACAGCCAGTTCACCACCTTGCAGGATTCCGCCGCCTTGCCGCACTACGATTTGGCGTTTATCACCAACCCCACCAGCCTGCACGCGCAGGCACTGGAGGAAATTCGCGGCCTGGCAGACGCGCTGTTTATCGAAAAGCCCATTGTTTCCGCCGAGCAGACGGATGTAGACCTTGCCGCCCTGCTGCCCGCCGGGCAAAAAGCCTATGTGGCTGCACCCATGCGCTGGTGCGGCACCATGCTGGCGCTGAAAAATCACCTGCCCGGCCTGCGCCCCTACAGTGCGCGGGTGATCTGTTCCTCCTACCTGCCGGACTGGCGGCCGGGGGTGGATTACCGCACGGTGTACAGTGCCCACAAGGCCCTGGGCGGCGGCGTGACCATCGATCTGATCCATGAATGGGATTACCTGGTCGATCTCTTCGGCGTGCCGGAAACAATTTGTAATATACGCGGAAAATATTCCGATTTGGAAATCGATTCTGACGACCTTTCCATCTATATTGCCCAATATCCCACCCTGCTGGCGGAAGTGCACCTGGATTACTTTGGCCGCACCTACCGCCGCTCCATTGAGCTGTTCTGCAAGGATGGCAGCTGCGTGGCGGATTTTGGTGCCGGAACGCTGACCCTGCCCAACGGTGCGGTGGAACACTATGAGGAGGACGTCAACGAGCGCTACCTGCGCGAGATGAATTATTTCCTTGACTATGCCGCCGGGGAGGAAACCGAGAGCCTGAACCCGCCCGCCACGGCACTGCAAGTATTAAAACTGACATTGGGGGAACAACAATGAACCGTCTGTTGATCACCATCTGCGGCCGTGCAGGCAGCAAGGGCTTTAAGAACAAAAACCTCAAAACCTTCTGCGGCCACCCGCTGGTGTATTATTCGCTCAGCGCCGCCGAGCTGTTTATCAAAAAGCATCCCGAACTGCACATTGACATTGCCCTAAACACCGACAGCCCGGAGCTGGCCGAATTGGTTGCCGCCAAGTACCCGGAAGTCATCTTCCTGCCGCGCGGCGAGGAACTGGGCGGCGACCGCGTGCCTAAGATGGCTGTCTATCAGGACAGTCTGCACCGCATGGAGGAACGCACCGGCCAGCCGTATGACTGGTACATGGACCTGGACATCACCAGCCCCCTGCGCACCGAATCGGACATCGAAAACGCCTTCGCCAAAAAACAGAGCCGCGATGATCTGGATCTGGTGTTCAGCGTGTGCGAAGCCCGCCGCAATCCCTGGTTCAATATGGTCAAAACTGTGGACGACCATGTTGAACAGGTCTGCAAGAGTGAGTTCACCGGCCGCCAGCAGGCTCCGGATGTGTATGATGTAAACGCTTCCATCTATGTCTTCAAGCGGGATTTCCTTGCCACCAACACGGACGGCATGCTGTGGCGCGGCAAGATCGGCATCAGCGTGATGATGGATACCGGCATTATTGATATCGACTCGGAGCACGACTACCTGTTGATGGAAGCCATTGCCCAGCACCTGTATGCCCATTACCCGGAGTTTGCCGCTGTGCAGGAGAACATTCGTGACTGACCTGGCGTTCAATCTGATCATGGACTGCGGCCAAGCTATGCTGGCCAATGGCGGCGAGGTGTTCCGCGCGCAGGACACCATGGAGATCATGGCCCGCAGCTTCGGCATTGTGGATTTCCATGTTTATGTGCTGACCAACGGCATTTTTGCTTCCGCCCAAAACGGAACGGTCAGCGCTGTGCGGCATGTTCCGGTGGTTTCCACCAACCTGGGCCATGTGGAGGCCATCAACGCCATTTCCCGCCGTGTGGCGGATGGCGAACTGGACCTGAACAGCGCCCAGCTGGAATTTGAGCGGATGAAGCGGATGCCCACCCTCTCCCCACTGTACAACTGTGCAGCAGGCACCATGGGGGCCGGCTGCTTTGCCATGCTGTTTGGCGGCGGCCTGCCGGAAATGCTGGTGGGTGCGCTGGGCGGGCTGCTGGCCTCCGCCAGTTCCTGCGCGCTCAGCAAGCACCATATCAGCCGCATTTTCCGCGATATGCTTTCCGCCATTGCCGGCACGCTGACCGCTTTGATTGCCCAGCTGGTCTACCCGGCCCTGCAGGTCAACTTTGCCATCATCGGCGCGCTGATGGTGCTGACCCCCGGCGTTGCCTTAACTATGGGCATCCGTGATATCATCAACAGCGATTATCTTTCCGGCACCATCCGGCTTGTGGATGCCCTGCTGGTTGCGGGATGCCTGGCTGTCGGCGTCACTCTGGGGTATACCTTATTAAGCACAGTAACGGGGGTGGTATGGTGAGTGCTGCTCCTGTCTGGTTTACCATGCTGGTTCAGTTTGTGGTTGCCATGGTTGCAACCATCTCGTTCGGCATCACCTTTCAGGTGGGCCGCCGCCATTACTGGACCTGCGGTTTTGTGGGGGCCGTTGGCTGGACGATCTACATTGCCTGCACTACCCTTGGCGGTATGACCGCCCCCATGGCCACACTGATTGCCACACTGCCGCTGGCCGCGCTTTCCCGCTTTTTTGCCATCCGGCACAAGGCCCCCATCACGGTATTTCTGCTGACCGGCATTTTTCCCCTGGTGCCCGGCGCGGGCATTTATTACACGGCTTACTATTTTTTGCGCAACGACCGCGCCCTGTGCACCAGCAAAGGCATTGAAACCTTAAAAGTTGCCGTTGCCCTGGCCCTTGGCATTGCCATCGTATGCTCCATCCCCCTGCCCAAGCGCCACGCCGCCAGCAGGCAGGCAAAATAAAAAATATGAAGCCCGGTGCTTCTTTGATATGCTACCCCTAGGGCAATACCGCATAATTCTAAGTGCCGATACGGCGAGCGAGGCACGGCATCTGCCGGAGCGGTGCTTAAGCCGCAAGGCGGGAATTGTGCGGTGTTGCCCTAGAGTAGACAGAGAAAAAACTCTGAAAGCTCTGGGGGTATTTTCATGTCAAGGATACAACCAAAAACACAGCGTTCCATTATCGCGCACAAAAGCACCTGCGCACCGTCTGGTTCGATTCCTCGCTCGGGATACACGAAAAAACACTCCAGCATAAGCTGGAGTGCTTTTTGGTGACACACGCGGGAATCTCCCGCGGGCTAAAAAATAGTCCACTGGACTGTTTTTTGTGCGCTGCGGCGCACTGCCCTGTTCGATTCCTCGCACGGGATACACGAAAAAACACTCCAGCATAAGCTGGAGTGTTTTTTGGTGACCCGTGCGGGAATCGAACCCACGTTAACGGCGTGAGAGGCCGCTGTCTTAACCGCTTGACCAACGGGCCATGACCGCAAAAGATTGCTTGTATAATATACCAGATGAAACGCGGTTTGTCAACATATTTTTCAGAGCGAATGGGATAAAATGGAGAGAGATTTTTGGCCGGCAGCGTTATTCGGAAAATGTACGGTAGGTCACTGCGCCCGCAGTCGAACTTCAGAGGCCAACCAGACCGCTGATTCGGCTCTTGAACCGGAATAAGCCGTTCCCTACAGAGCTTTTTATAATAGGCAGCAGGCAATGCAAGCAATCTGTAGGGCGGGATGCCTTCATCCCGCCGTGGAGAAACCTCTTTATCGACTGTGGCAAGCACTGCAAATGATTTGTAGGATCCGATGCTCGCATCGGGCTGTTGCCGCTCACCAAACTATACCTGCCAATTCCGCAAGGTTGCTGCGGGCTGATGACAAGCATCTGCCCCTACAAACAAAATCAAGGGCAATGCCGCATAATTCTAAGTGCCGATACGGCGAGCGAGGTGCGGCAGCTGCTAAGCCAAAAGCGCAGATAATACTGGATGCTGCAAAGGTGAGCGCCGCCAGTGGCGGAAACAGCGAACCGAAGCAGGGGCAGCGGTCGCAGAGTGCGAGGGGCTTTTGCCCCCGAAGCACGATGCGGGTACCGCAACCCGACATTATCGAGCATTTTGGCAACGCAGATGCCGTGCCGCACACCGAGCCGCAGCGAGGCGCTTCGGAGCGCAACCGCCGCTTGCGGCGGCTCTTGGCGCGGAGATCCGCCGGAGCGGTGCTTATGCCGTTAGGCGGGAATTGTGCGGTGTTGCCTTTACTTTATATATTCCAACCGCCAAAGATGTGGTATAATGTGTGGTACGAGGGCTAAAATACAAAAGAAAAAAGCCTTAGCTAACGCTAAGGCTTTTTGGTGACCCGTACGGGAATCGAACCCATGTTACAGCCGTGAAAGGGCCGTGTCTTAACCGCTTGACCAACGGGCCTTAGAAATACAGAGCTTCGCTAAAACCTCCGACTTCCATCATCCACTATTGCGGACGACCGTCCCCCTTATCTTAGCGAAACTCTGTAATGTGGTAGCGGTAACTGGATTTGAACCGGTGACACTTCGGGTATGAACCGAATGCTCTAGCCAACTGAGCTATACCGCCATGTGGTGTGCATCTCAAACGGTGCTCCATTAGTATACGGGTTTCGGCACCATTTGTCAAGCATTTTTTTGAATTTTTTCAAAAAGTTTTTTCTCCCTTTTCTGCGCCGGCAGTGCTGCGGCACAAATAGCGCAGCCATGGGCTTTGCGGGCATCAACTGGCAGCCATTCCCGGTGTTGTTTCCATTTTTGTTCCTGTATTATACAACAATAGCGCAATAAAGTGCAGTACAAAATTCTTCATTTTTTCAGGTTTCACCCGGTTTGTTCATTTTATTTTAAGCTACGAAACTTTTTGCGGATTTTTCGCATTTAATATATTGACATAGTAATACCCCAGTGTTAAAATAAGTTAAAAATCGTCGTTCGTTAAAAGTGTGTCGAAGATGAACCATCCGTAACTTTAAGGAGAACACTCGCTATGAAATATTCTTGGCAGCGCCAGATTATTCTGGAAACCATTCAAGAGCATAAAGAGCATCTTTCTGCGCAGCAGATTTACGGTTATGCCCGTGAGCGCTGCCCTCATATCAGCCTAGGCACGGTGTACCGCAACTTGAACACCCTGGCTGATAACGATATGATCGGCCGCGTTGGCATGATCAGCGGTGCCGAATGCTTTGACTGGGACCCCAACTCCCATGAGCATTTTTACTGCCGCAAGTGCCACAAGATCATTAACCTTGATCTGCCGGAAGGCGAGCTGAACGCCCTGATCAAAAATGTTCCCGGCCTGCGTATTGAAGGCCACTGCCTGACCGTGACCGGCGTTTGCGCCGAATGTGCCAGCAAAGAATAACTTTGCCGGGACAAAGCGCCACTGTCCTACCCTTGCAGGATCAATCCTCCCAACTTGTCATCATCTTTTCCTCTCCGCTCTTCCCCGTTTTTGTGGGGAAGAGCTTTTTTGTACCCTTTGGCACTTTTCTGCATCCTTTTTCAACTGCGATATGCGGGCTTTATGCGGCAAATATTCAATTTCATGAATAAAAATGCAAATAGTCCGTTTTGTTTTTTTCCTTTACGCCGCAAAATGCAAGCTCTAGAACAAAGTTATCTCTATAAGTTGAAACTTCCTTGTGCAATATGCCGTGTTGCAATTTGTTGCAGGGCGTGTATAATAAGAAGCATGAAATGAATAAATATTCAGCCGCTTCGGCGGACAGAATTTTGAAAGAGGGCAGTTCTTATGAAAAAGAAAAAGGAAGATATTAAAAAGGTTGTTCTTGCTTACTCCGGCGGTCTGGATACCTCCATCATCATTCCCTGGCTGAAAGAGAACTACAACAACTGCGAAGTTGTTGCTGTTTCCGGCGACGTTGGCCAGGGCACTGAGCTGGACGGCCTGGAAGAAAAGGCCCTCAAGACCGGCGCTTCCAAGCTGTACGTTCTGGACCTGAAGAAAGATTACGTTGAGAACTACATCTGGCCCTGCCTGAAAGCCGATGCCAAGTACGAAGAGTACCTGCTGGGCACCTCTCATGCTCGTCCGTGCATTGCAAAGGCACTGGCTGAGATTGCCAAGAAAGAGAATGCCGATGCCATCTGCCATGGCTGCACCGGCAAGGGCAACGACCAGGTTCGTTTTGAGCTGGCCCTAAAAGCACTGGCCCCCGAAATGGCCATCATCGCCCCGTGGCGTGAGTGGGACATCAAGAGCCGTGACGAAGAGATCGATTACGCCGAGGCACACAACATTCCCCTGCGTATCAACCGTGAGACCAACTACTCCAAGGACAAGAACCTGTGGCATCTGAGCCACGAGGGTCTGGACCTCGAAAAGCCCTCTCTGGAGCCGCAGTACAACAAGCCCGGCTTCCTGGAGCTGGGTGTTTCCCCGGAGCAGGCACCGGATACCCCGTCCTATGTTACCATCCACTTTGAGAAGGGCATTCCCACCGCTGTGGACGGCAAGGAGATGGACGGTGTTGCCCTGATTGAGTACCTGAACAAGATCGGCGGCGAGAATGGCATTGGCCAGCTGGATATCGTTGAGAACCGTCTTGTCGGCATGAAGAGCCGCGGCGTGTACGAAACCCCCGCCGGCACCATCCTGTACAAGGCTCACAACGTTCTGGAAACCATCACCATCGACAAGGATGCTTTCCACTTCAAGGAGTCCGTTGCTCAGAAGATGGGCGAGCTGGTTTACGATGGCAAGTGGTTCACCCCGCTGCGTGAAGCCCTGAGCGCATTCACCGACGACCTGCAGAAGACCGTTACCGGTGATGTGAAACTGAAGCTGTACAAGGGCAACCTGATCAACGCTGGTGTTACCAGCCCGTTCACCCTGTACGATGAGCAGACTGCTTCCTTCGGCGAGGATGATGATTACGATCAGTTTGATGCAAACGGCTTTATCAACCTGTTTGGCCTGCCCATTGCTGAGCGCGCCAAGCTGGCAAAGAACTGGCCGGAAGTAAAGTAATCGCATTTTTCCATTAACAAAACTGCCGCCAGGGAGGCATTGACCCCCTTGGCGGCTTTGGCGTTCCAGTATATACTATAATAAAGAAAAAAGAATAATGATGGTGGACCGCCGTGCCTGCGGCACGGCTCAAAAAAAGCCAAGGTCGCAGCAAACATCAGACTGAGCCCCCATTAAAAGGCTGTATCTATTTTATTTGCGCGCGCGGCGCGCACACCAACATTTTTGATTATTCTTTATTCTCTATTCATTACAATAACACCGGAGGTTTTCTTATGCCCCAACTTTGGCAGGGACGTTCCAGCAAAGCGGTGGACAGCCGCGTGAACGACTTTAACTCTTCCATCCGCTTTGATGCGCGGATGATCGAACAGGATATCCACGGCAGCATGGTACACTCTGCTATGCTGGGCAAGCAGGGCATCATCTCCCAGCAGGATGTGGACGATATCCACAAGGGCCTGCAATCCATTTTGAACGATCTGCACAGCGGCGCGTTGGAGATTGACCCCAATGCCGAGGATGTGCACACCTTTGTGGAGCAGACTCTGACCGCCCGCGTGGGCGATGCTGGCAAGCGGCTGCACACCGGCCGCAGCCGCAACGACCAGGTTGCGTTGGATATCCGCCTGAACCTGCGGGAAGCATCGCTTCACTTGCAGGGGCAGATCAAGGAATTGATCCTGACCATCTGCGACCAGGCAGAAAAATCTTCTTCTTATGTTATGCCCGGTTACACCCATCTGCAGCGTGCCCAGCCGGTCACCTTTGGCCACCAGCTGATGGCTTACGCCTGGATGCTGCTGCGCGACCTGGGCCGCATGCAGGACGCCACCGCCCGCATGGACGCTGAGTGCCCGTTGGGTTCCGGCGCTCTGGCTGGCACCACCTACCCGCTGGACCGTTTTTATACGGCACAGGAGCTGGGCTTTGCTGCTCCCTGCGGCAACTCGATCGATGGCGTATCTGACCGCGATTTCTGCATTGAGCTGACCAGCGCCATGGCCACCTGCATGATGCATCTGTCCCGCCTGTCGGAAGAGATCATCCTGTGGTGCAGCTGGGAGTTCAAGTTCATTGAGCTGGACGACGCTTTCACCACCGGTTCTTCCATTATGCCGCAGAAGAAAAACCCGGATGTGACCGAGCTGATCCGCGGCAAGACCGGCCGCGTTTACGGCGACCTGAACACCCTGCTGGTTATGATGAAGGGCATCCCCCTCGCCTACGACAAGGACATGCAGGAGGACAAGGAAGCCGTATTTGACGCGGTGGACACTTTGGAGCTGTGCTTAAAAACCATCACCCCGATGCTGGCCACCATGACGCCGCTGCCCGCCAACATGCGCCGCGCCGCCGCCAAGGGCTTTATCAACGCAACGGACTGCGCCGACTACCTGACCAAGAAAGGCATGCCGTTCCGCGATGCTTACAAATGCACCGGCACCATGGTGGGTGCCTGCATCCGGGCAGACAAAACGCTGGAAGAGCTGACGCTGGACGAGTTTAAGCAGTACAGTGATCTGTTTGAGGCGGACATCTATGACGCCATTGACCTGACGCACTGCTGCGAGGGCCGCACCAGTTACGGCGGCCCCACTCAGGCCAGCGTGCTGAAACAGATCGCGGATGTAAAAAGCAAAATCAACTGCTGAACGCTGTAATAGATAGGGGTTTGTTTGGGATGGCTAAGTATAAAATTTTTGTGGATGGTTCTTCCGGCACAACCGGCCTGCGCATTGCGGACCGCCTGGCCGCACGGGATGAATTTGAGATCCTGCACATTTCCGAAGCCGACCGCAAGGATGTAAACGCCCGCGCTGCCGTGATTAACCAGAGCGATCTGAGCTTTTTGTGCCTGCCGGATGCTGCAGCCAGGGAGGTTGTGCCCCTGCTGCGCCCCGATGTGCGTATTCTGGACACTTCTACCGCACACCGCACCGCGCCGGATTGGGTGTATGGCCTGCCGGAGCTGCATGGCAAACGGGATGCTCTGCGCACCGCCAACCGCGTGGCTGTTCCGGGCTGCTATGCCACCGGCTTTATCACGCTGGTGGCCCCGCTGGTGGAGCTTGGCCTGCTGGCTGCAGATTATCCGCTGACCTGCCACGGGCTTTCCGGTTATTCCGGCGCAGGCAAAAGCGGCATTGCCCAGTACCGCGACCCGGAGCGCGACATTGCCTTTGAAAGCCCGCGCCCCTACGGCTTAACGCTGGATCACAAGCACCTGCCGGAAATGCAGAAGATCTGCGGCCTTGCGGAGCCGCCGGTGTTCTGTCCCATTGTGGATGACTACTACTGCGGCATGGAAGTTACCGTTCCCCTGCGTCTGGACCTTGTGGGCCACAGCGCTGAGGAGCTGGCCACCGCTTTGCAGGAGTATTACGCAGGCGAAACCATGATCAAGGTGCACGCTTTGGGCACTGCCCCCAAGTTCCTGCCCGCCAATACGCTGGCCGGCAAGGACACCTTGGAAATTTACCCCACTGTTTCCCCCGACGGCAAGCGGATGCTGCTCATCAGCCTGCTGGACAACCTTGGCAAAGGCAGCTCCGGTGCCGCCGTGCAGTGCATGAACATCATGCTGGGGCTGGAGGAAACGAAAGGGCTGGAATTGTAAGTTAGGGCAATACCGCATAATTCTAAGTGCCGATACGGCGAGCGAGGTGCGGC
>ENA-UONS01002997-UONS01002997.1-human-gut-metagenome-genome-assembly--contig:-CS19-NODE-2997-length-12278-cov-6.018326_pt1 | contig 12278 bp, 9 predicted proteins | sample MGYA00242458_ERZ724005 | MGnify/ENA metagenome assembly ERZ724005
ATGCAGCGATGAGAGGCGTGGCAAAGGTGCTTTATAACAGCACGGAAGACGTTGAAATCTATGGATTTCAGGACGGTTATCAGGGACTGATCTACGGAAAGTTCCGGCTGATGACCTATGACGATTTTTCGGGTATTCTGACAAAGGGCGGCACAATCCTTGGCAGCAGCCGTACTCCTTACAAGCTGATCCGTGAGCCCGGCGCAGATGGTGTCGACAAAGTGGCGGCGATGAAACAGACCTATTATAAGCTGCAGCTGGACTGCCTGGTAATCCTCGGCGGCAACGGCACACATAAAACAGCGAACCTGCTGCGTCAGGAAGGCCTGAACATTGTAACGCTGCCCAAGACCATCGACAACGACCTCTGGGGAACGGATATGACCTTTGGCTTCCAGAGCGCGGTCAACATTGCAACAGACGCGCTGGATTGCATCCATACGACGGCGGCATCCCATGGACGCGTATTTATCGTAGAAGTTATGGGACACAAGGTTGGCTGGCTGACCTTAAATGCCGGTATCGCGGGCGGCGCGGACATCATTCTGGTCCCGGAAATTCCTTACGATATCGACAAGATTGTGGAAAAAATCAACGAACGGCATAACCGCGGCAGCAGATTTACAATTCTGGCAGTTGCAGAGGGCGCGATCTCCAAAGAGGACGCCAAGCTGTCGAAAAAAGAATATAAGAAAAAACTGGAAAACTACAAATATCCTTCGGTTTCCTACGAGATCGCAGAGCAGATTCAGGAAAAGAGCGGCATGGAGGTTCGAGTAACCGTGCCCGGACATACCCAGAGAGGCGGAAGCCCCTGTGCCTATGACCGCGTATTCGCCAGCCGGCTCGGATCAGAAGCAGGCAGGATGATTCTTGACGGGGAATACGGCTTTATGGTGGGCTACAAGCACCGCGAAATCGTCAAGGTTCCGCTGGAAGAGGTAGCAGGTAAATTAAAAATGCTCGATCCCAACGCATCCATCGTAAGAGAGGCGAAGATGATGGGCATCAGCTTCGGAGATTAAAAGACAACGGACGGCGCCGCGTACATTGCGTGACGCCGTCTGCTTTGCGGAGAACATAAGGAGGTTCGTCCATGTCCTACACGGCGATGTATCGACGGTTCCGTCCGACTACCTTTGAAGAGGTTAAAGGACAGGATGCGATTGTCACAACACTGAAAAACCAGATCCGGTCGGATCGTATCGGTCATGCCTATTTATTCTGCGGTACAAGAGGTACCGGTAAAACGAGTATTGCGAAGCTTTTTGCAAAAAGTGTCAACTGCGAGCATCCCGTGGACGGAAGCCCCTGCGGAGAATGCGCATCCTGTAAGGCGATTGCAGAAGGCAGAAGCATGAATGTGATAGAAATAGACGCAGCGTCTAATAACGGCGTCGATAATATTCGTGAAATCGTGAATGAAGTGGCATATTCCCCGACGGAAGGAAAATACCGCGTTTATATCATCGATGAGGTTCATATGCTTTCTGCGGGAGCGTTCAACGCACTGTTAAAAACCCTGGAGGAGCCGCCGTCCTACGTCATCTTTATTCTGGCGACAACGGAAGCCAATAAAATTCCGGTTACGATTTTGTCCCGCTGTCAGCGTTATGATTTCAAGCGCCTGACGGTCGAACAGATCGAAGAGCGCATGAAGGAAGCCCTTGCCGCGGCAGGCGAAGAGCTGCCGATCGAGGAAAAGGCGTTAAAATACCTTGCAAAATCCGCAGACGGTGCGATGCGTGATGCCTGGAGTCTTCTGGATCAGTGCCTCGCGTTCCATTTCGGACACGAGCTGACCTACGATATGGTGCTGGACGTGCTGGGCGCAGTGGATACGTCAGTGTTCAGCAAACTGTTGCGCTGCGTGATTGCGCGGGATGTGGCGGGCTGTATCGGTGTGCTGGAAGAGATCGTGCTGCAGGGACGGGATATGAGCCAGTTTGTTTCCGATTTTACCTGGTATCTGCGCAACCTCCTGCTGGTGAAAACTTCCGGGGATTCTTGTGAAGAAGTGATTGACATATCCAGTGAGAATCTGGCAAGATTGAAAGAAGAAGCGCAGCAGATCGAAGTAGACGCGATCATGCGGGATATCCGGTGCTTTTCGGAGCTGTCCGGTAGGATTCGCTATGCGGGTCAGAAACGTGTCCTGATTGAAATGGCGCTGATTCGGCTGTGCAGGCCGGAGATGGAGACGAACGAAGATACACTTCTGGAACGGATTCGAAAGCTGGAACAGACGGTGGAACAGATCGAAAGCGGCTCGATTGCAGTCGCAGCGGTGCCGATAGGACAGCCCGCAGTGCAGGCAGCAGCGCCGGTCAGAAAGGCAGAGCTGCCCAAGGCAGTTCCCGAGGAAATCAAAGAAATCGTAGCCAAGTGGCCGCGGGTTGCAGGAAGTGCACAGCAGCCGATGAAGTCGTATCTCAAAAATGCGCGCTTAAGCCTTGGCGGTGACAATCGGCTGCTGCTTGTGGTGGAAGACGGACTGGTGTCCGATTATTTTACCAAAGAACCGGCAAATAAGGGCGCACTGGAACAACTGTTGGCGGAGCTGACGGGCAAGCAGATCGAGGTTGAAGTCCGCAGCGTGCGCAGCAAACAGGAAATGGAAAGTTCTTATGTAGACCTGACAAGGGTCATTCATATGGACATAGAAGAAGAGTAACAAACAGAAAGGATGCAATAAAATGGCAAAGAGAGGCGGTTTTCCGGGCGGCATGGGTATGCCCGGCAACATGAATAACCTGATGAAGCAGGCACAGCGCATGCAGCGTCAGATGGAAGAAGGACAGAAGGAACTCGAGGTGAAAGAGTTCTCTGCAAAATCCGGCGGCGGCGCGGTTGAGGCTGTCGTAAACGGCAAAAAGGAGCTGGTAAAGCTGACCATTTCCGAAGAAGCAGTAGATCCGGAAGATGTGGAAATGCTGCAGGATATGATCGTTGCGGCTGTGAATGAAGCGATGAAGCAGGCGGACGAAGCGAGCCAGGAGCTGATGGGTAAAATGACAGGCGGACTCGGCGGAGGCTTCCCGTTCTGATATGGATCTTTACAGCGGCTATATCAACAAACTCATTGACGAGCTTTCGGGACTTCCCGGAATAGGCAGCAAATCTGCGCAGCGTCTGGCGTTTCATCTGATCGGACTTCCGGAAGCAAAGGTGAACAGGATTGCAAATGCGATGATACAGGCTCGGCAGAATGTTCGCTATTGTAAGGAATGCTTTACCTTGACCGATAACGAGCTTTGCCCGATCTGTGCCAACGCAGAGCGGGACCATTCGACGATTATGGTTGTGGAGAACAGCCGGGATCTGGCTGCCTACGAAAAAACCGGAAAATACAAAGGAGTCTATCATGTGCTGCACGGGGCAATTTCCCCGATGCTGGGCGTGGGACCCCATGATATCAAATTAAAAGAGCTGATGGAGCGCCTGAGTAGAGAGCCGGAGGTGAAAGAAGTCATTATCGCAACTAACTCCAGCCTTGAGGGTGAGACGACGGCGATGTACATCGGTAAGCTGATTAAACCCACCGGAATCCGCGTGACGAGAATCGCGAGCGGCGTACCGGTAGGCGGCGATCTGGAATACATTGATGAAGTAACACTGCTTCGTGCGCTGGAGGGGCGTACCGAGCTGTAACAGACAAAATTTTCAGACGAAAGGGATGGACGAACCTATGAAAAAAGAGTTATTCGGGGAAGTAAACGGCAGAGAGGTGTATTTGTATACACTGGAAAACAGTCATGGTATGAAGGTGACGGTCAGCAGCTTCGGTGCGCTGATCATCCGCATCTGGGCGCCGGATCATAACGGTAATTTTGCAGACGTTGCACTCGGTTATGACAGGTTGGAGCAATATCTGGAAAACGGTAAATTTTACGGTGCAGTCGTTGCACCGAATGCGAACCGGATCGGCGGTGCAAAATTCACCCTCGAAGGAAAAACCTACGAGCTGTCTGTCAACGACAACGGCAATAACCTGCACAGTCACAGAACTTTGGGTGGGCATAAGCGGATCTGGGATGCCGAAGAAAAAGAAAACGGCATTTTATTCACGATGTCTATGAAAGATGGGGAACTTGGCTTTAGCGGAAACAGGGACTTTTCGGTTCTGTATGAGCTGACGGAGGAGAACGGACTGCGCATTACCTATGATGTGGTAAGCGATGCAGATACGATTCTTAATCTGACAAACCATTGTTATTTCAATCTGGATGGACACGGTGCCGGACAGATTACCGACCATGAGCTGCAGTTGTTTTCTCATGCGTATACTCCGGCCGATGCAAAAGCGATTCCGAATGGAGATATTTTACGCGTAGAAGGTACACCGATGGACTTCACAGAGCCGCATCTGATCGGCGAACGGATCGATGCAGACTTTGACCAGCTTAAAATGGCAGGCGGATATGACCATAACTGGGTTCTGGACAATTACACCGGGCAGGTTCGTAAAATTGCAGTTGTCAAGAGCTCTGATAAATCCCGCATAATGGAGGTTTATACAGATCTTCCGGGCGTTCAGTTCTATTCGGGCAACTCCAGGGATCTTGAAGCCGCAAAGGATGGGAAAACCTACGGCTGCAGAGCGGGTCTGGCACTGGAAACCCAGTTCTATCCGGATACACCGAATAAACCGCAGTTTCCTTCTTCGGTATTCGGACCTGACAGACCGTATCACACCGTAACAGAATATCGGTTTGTATAACATTGTCCACGCAGGACATAGAAAAACCGGCAGCAGCGAAGCGATCAAAGCTTTGCTGTCTGCCGGTTTTTATTCATGACAATAGAATGTTGCCGTCTTTGCTTCCCTTATCTTTTGCAGGTCAGAGTCTCGTCCCCGCCAACGCCTTTACAAAGCTTTTCTCCTCGGATCCATGCTTCATCCATGCACAGATATTTAATACGCTTACGATAGCCCCACGCATAAGCAACATGAATCCTGCCGTCTTTTCCCTGAATCAGGCAGGGATATTCGTAACGGCGGTTGTTGACGTCGTTCCACGGACCGATAAAGCCCTCGCCGTGTTCGATGATACGCCGCCAGGGCCAGGTTTTTCCTCCGTCCTCGGAAATGGCGAGTACGACAGGACAGCGCTGGTCGGGCCAGACGGTGCGCTCGGGCTCGTCATTGAAGGCGACGTCATTGTATACAACGCAGACTGCGCCGCTTTGAAGACGGATTGCGGTAATGCTTGCGTTGTTGTTGCGCAGCACAGTAGGCTCCGGCACGCTCCAGGTCTCGCCGTTATCATGGGATTCCGAACGGTAAATATGGTCAGCAGAGCGGCTGCGCAGCAGGCAGATCAGATTTCCGGGAGAAAGCTCCACGATATTGCCGTGTACGCGCCCGCGGCTGCCGGGCATCATGACGCTGCGCCAGGTTTTGCCTTGGTCGTCTGAAAGCTGCAGGACGGTGTAATCGTCTCCCATGCAGGAATCGTTGATCGCACAGCGGAAATTGTTGAAAATAAAACGTCCGTTGGACAGAATCTGAATCTTTTGTCGGCAGAACGAGCCGGGAGCGGAAAACATTGTCTCGGTCGCCTCCCAGGTGTGCCCGTTATCGCGGGAAATTTTCCGGCGGATTTCAGCAGTTCCCTGTAAATTGTCAGAGGTTGGATTGTTGGGATCACGGGAAACCTGTGCGGTATACATCAGCCAGATTTCTCCGTTTGGATGCAGGAAGAGGGAAGGATTCTGCTCGCTGCGGGTTGGATCATCGGAAACAATTACCGGTGTTTCCCACTGGGAACTGTCTTCTGGCAGACGCGACACAGCAATGCTGACATCCGCGTTTCCCTCACAGGAGCCTGCAAACCAGCAGCAAAGCAGATCGCCATTTTCAAGCTCTAAAAGATCGGGCGCGTGACAGCTGTTCCACGGATTCGGAATCAGGGATTCCACGAAATTCAAAGCGGTATCGCGGTAAAGCCTGCCGTCGTCTCTGACAGACGGCAGGTCAATAATTGTATGTGACATAAGTCCCCTTTCTTTTAACATTGCGCAGGACGATGCTCACTCAATGTGAAACGCATGCGCAAAAGATCCTTTTGTGAATCTTTTTGCGCATGCGCATAACAGGTATATACAAATTTACGCGTGCATTGTCGCAGCTGTGTACAGTGTAGGTGTCTCGTCACAGTTTTCTACGCGGATCGTTTTTGCCTCTCCGGGATAGAGCTTGAAGTAGTTATCACTGTAATGTACTCTGTCGTCGCTTGTCATCAGATAAGCGAACGGTGTAAATACGTTTGCACGGACGGTTACGAGCAGATCGCTGCCGTCTTTTTCAACGGATTCGATCACCGCATCGCTTTCCGGAATGGTGTATTCGCGGTAATAAGCGCGCAGACTGTCAGCTGTTTCAAAGCCGTCTGCACTTACAACGAAATATCCGTCTGCGGCAGGCTCTTCAGCGGCTACATGGAATTGCTGCCAGGAATGCGGAGCGACGGTCAGATCCTTTGTCAGGAGAACACTATTGTGTGCGCCATCAAAGGTCTGTGTGCCGACGCAGATAGTTGTCCGGAGTTCATCGGGGGTTTCGTTGATGACGGTTACAACCGCGCCGCCGTCTGCCTTCCGGATAATCAGTTTTTTCGTATCAAAAGCGCGTTTTAAGAAGTAGAACGAAACCTTTCTGGTGAGATAGTAATCGATAATGGTCCAACCGGTTTCCGGCCAGCAGTCGTTGTACATCCAGATCAGATCGCCGGCACCGTAGGATTTCTGGCGGATCGCCTCTGCCATTTCGGCATATAAAAGCCCCTGCATGATACCGCTGTAAAGCAGATAGCCGCGTTCGTCCAGCGTGGAAAATTCAGTCAGATGGCGGTTGATAACGCCGTCGATGGCCCCACGCTTGCGTTCGAACTCGCCGTGATGCTTCCAGGACGGATTGTTGAAGGACATCTCTTCCCCGTCCAAATAACGGCGGACGGTGCTTTCCATCTGCGCGCCGAAAAATCCGTATTCGCTGGAAAAACGCGCCGGGAATCGATCAAAAGCTTCCAGTTCGTAAGAGAATTTGAATCTCGTCTTGGAATCGCGTCCAAAATAAGTCCATGCATGGACGTCTCCCTCTTCAGTGGTATTGGAACGTTCTCCAAAGTACGGGGTGGACGGCATGTAGGGAATCAGCGGGCTATTGTGCTGGACTGCGCGGGGCTGGATGTAGTTGAAAATTTGATCGCCCCAGTAGCGTTCGGGCTGCAGCATTCCCGGGAACCAGTCTGTGTAGGACTCGGCGATTTCGTTGTTTCCGGTCCAGACTGCCATACAGGGATAATGTGCCAGACGCTTGGTCTGATATTCTGCTTCGCGTTCAGCTTCGTAAAGGAACGAATCCTTCTGGTCGGGATAAAAAGCACATGCGTACATAAAATCGTGCATCAGTAAAATACCGTATTCGGAGCAATAATCATAGAAGCAATCCGGTTCATAAGTGCCGCCGCCCCACATACGGAACATGGTAAAGTGTGCCGCTGCGCCTTCGCTGACCAGCTTTCTATAATTTTCATCAGGTGTCCGCAGATAAATAGAATCGGTAGGAACCCAGTTGCCGCCTTTGCAGAAAATGCGGGTGCCGTTGATCTTGAAGAAGAAGTTACGGCTTTCATCCGGCAGCTTGGAAAAGTCGATGGAAAGCGTGCGGATACCGATTTTCTTCGGTTTTGCTTCATGGGTGATGCCGCGTGCCGTGCAGCGTGCGGTAAAGGTATAAAGGTTCTGAGCACCGTAACCGTTCGGCCACCAGAGCTTTGCATTCTTTAATACAACGCGTTCCTGTGCAAAATTGATGCCGCCGACAAGCATCAGAGTCTGATGACCGGTATACGCGGTCTTGCCGCCGATGGACAGCTCATATTCCAACTCTGTTTCAGCGCTCTGCACCATGTTGGATTTTTCGATTTCAAAATGAAATTCGATTTCTGCATCATTTCCGGAAAGGCTGAGCGTATCGACGCGGGAAGCGATTACCTGTGCACCGCTGAACGCTTCGATTTCGATCGAACGTCCGATACCGCAGGTAGGAACGGGCTGACACCAGTCCCAGCCATAGGTAAACTGTGGCTTACGCGTGTATACACGCTGGTCGCAGATCGCATTGTCACTTGCACAGTAATAGGAAACGGTGTCATGTGGATAATTTAATTCCATGCCGGAGGTCAGACGGATCACGATCTGGTTGGTACCGACATGCAAAAAGCGTTTGATATCTGCAGAAAAAGCACAGAAGGTATTTTCCTGATGTCCGGCGGGAATGCCGTTAACTAAAATATCGGCATTAAAATCGAGCATTTCAATGTTCAGGCGGACAATATCTTCATTGAGCATTTCTTCGGTGATATCAAATTCTTTGACAAGCCACCAGGAAAGCTCTTTAATCCAGATGCTTTTTTTTGTGTTGTCCTTTAAAAAAGGCTCCTCGATAACTCCGTTATCGATCAGGGCGGTTGTAACGTCGCCGGGTACAGTCATAGGAATATATCCCGTTTTGGAAGGATAGGGGTGCATGGCGAGGGCGGTATTTACCGTAAATTTCGGATCGGGTTCTTTCAGATACATTTCCCGTTCCTCATCGGTCATATTTTCTTCGGTCAGATAACCGGGAATTGTCGGCTTGGGAGGCATGGCGTTGAGGTGGACGAGCACCTCTGCACAGCGATCTGCTGTTACGTCCATAAACTCGCCGCGAAGTTTCCATTCGCCTGCAAGAGAAAGTTTGCTCATTTTCAGTACCACTCCTTTAGTATATTCTGCAGAAATTTTGGTATCTACTAAAAAATAGTTTAGAAGAGCCCGGAAGGAAATACAATGTATTTTATTGTGCTTTTTATATCGAACAGAAGTGTTTGACAGAATAAATATGTGCAAAAGTTCCAGAACGGGACTCTGCTCCAAACCGCCAAAAAAGAGCGCATAAACAGACAAAATCTGCGGCAACGGTCTGCTAAGATTAGGGAAAACGGGGTGCCCGGATGGAAAGGAGCAGAGGTAAAATGTTGAAAATACCCAAAAATGTGATGCAGATCGGGACAGGCAGTCCGAATGTAAAATTGTACATGGAGGATTATGTCCATACGTTTCTGGAACGATGCCAGGGAAAAGAGACGTGTCTGGCATTCGGGCAGCAGGAGGAAAAGGACGGCATCCGCTATTATTTAATTTACGGGGTGGAAAAAGAAACGGACTTCAGGCGCGGAAATTTTCCGTATTTTCAGAAACTGGAGCGGATTGGAAAAATTGAAAAAAAGGAAGCCTCCGTCCGGTTCTGGACCGTGCGGGGAGAAGAAATCCAGATCGGAGGCTATTTTATTTTTTATGAACAAAACGAAGAAATGCAGGCATATATGATCGCTGAACGGGAGCAGAGCCGCCCTGCAGATGTGGAGGAGGAACGGGTGATGGAAGCGATCAATGCCCGCCGGGAAAAAAGAAAAGCGGAAGCTGCAGCGGACGCAGCGCGGGGGATAACCGCTTCCAGGGCGTCTGCGCCGAATACAGCGTCTGGCAGGAAAACGGTGCTGTCAAGGCTGGGTGCGCTTAAGGCTGCAGCACCTACGCTGAACGCAGCGTCGAGGAAAACTGCTTTTGGGACAGCTTATCAGACCCGCTTGGGCAGTACCGGCGCCCTCTTCCCGAAGCTTTGCCGGATTGGCTGCCTGGTGCTTTTGTTGGTTCTGGTCGGAACGGCGCTGACGTCCGTCAATCAGTACCCGGATATGAAAGCGGTTTCCGCCCTGTTGGCAGGAGCTGTCCGGAATACAAAAAATGAGACGGAAAATATATCTCCCGGACTGATTGTAGAAGAGACTGTTGGCTGGAATTCATCGGACGAAATGGCGCAGTCTGCCGCCTTGGACGAAGCTACACAGGCGGACGATGCAACCGGTGCGGCCAATACGGCGATGGATGGCGAAGTGACAGACAATAGGACGGCGGACAACGTAATGCCAGACAGCGTAATGTCGGACAGCGTAACGACGGACAGCGTAACAACGGACAGCGTAACAACAGATAGCGTAATGGCAGATGGCCAGAATGCGGTCACGACCGACGCAGACGCTGAATCCTCGACAGCCCGGCAGTCCGCATCAGCCTCCGATTCCTTTCCTCAGGTTCAGGAAGCCCTGGCGCACCCGGAAAGCTATCAGGTGCAGAAGGGAGACAGCCTCATCGCTATTTCCAGGAGATTTTATGGAACAGATGAAAAGGTGATAGAAATCTGCCGCCTGAATAATATAAAAGACCCGAATCAAATCCAGCCCGGACAGAATATTTTACTACCTTCAAAATAATGAATGTGTTATGATGGAATGAGCGCACAAGAAAAACAAGCGACGCCGAAGGCGACATTTGTTTTTCTTGCGCCATTAGAGAACGAGCAGCCTGCATAGCAGGCGGTAAAGCGCGTCAGCGCGGGCTCGTGATGGAATGAGCGCAAGTGAGTCAACATGCTCGCAAAGATGCTGCAAAAGAAATGGGGACTTATCTCATATGGTAGATATCAGGGAATACCTGCGAAAAAAAGAAAAAAACGAGAAAAAAGACAGCAAGAATTTTAAACGGGAAATCCGGGCGCATCGTCTGAAAGTGATCCTTCGTTCCTGCTGCGTAATCGGCGTGATCGCAGCGCTGACGGTGACGGCGGTAACACTGCTTAAAAATCAAACCTACTCCGGCTACACGGTCGTGTCCGCAATCGACAGGAACCAGGTATCCGGTTCTACTCTGTTGAGCTACCAGAATGGCTTTCTGACTTACAGTAAGGATGGTATCAGCTATACGGATTACAAGGGCAACGCCATGTGGAACCAGACTTACGACATGCAGTCGCCATGCGTCTCCGTGCGGTCGGGCTGGGTCGCAGTTGGGGATTATAACGGCAACCTGATTTATGATATCAGTCAGGACGGGACATCCAAACAGATTGATACGAATCTTCCGGTGAAATCGCTGTCCGTGGCAGCGAACGGCGTTGTGGCAGCGATTCTGGAGGATGGGGATGTGACCTGGATCAACGTCTATAATCCTACTGGGGAAAAAGCAGTCGGAATCAAAACGACGATGCAGAAATCAGGTTATCCGGTTTCCGTGTCATTGTCGGACAATGGAAAACTGATGATGGTGGCATATCTGAAAGCAGAAAGCGGCAGTATGAAATCGATCGTCAGCTTTTACAATTTTGACGAAGTCGGACAAAACTACACCGACACGATGGTAAGCTCCTACGAATATTCGGATACGGTAATCCCGCTGGCAGAGTTTACGGGGACGCATACGGCGTATTCTGTGGGAAATAATCAGTTCATGTTATATGAAGGAAATGAAATTCCAAAAAATATCTTTCAGAATTTCATGCAGGAGGAGGTGCAGGACGTCCGCAGCAGCGGCAATTATGTGGCGTTTATTTTTAATGGAACGAATGGAAACGGAAAATATCGGATTGACATTTATAATATGAATGGAACGCAGGTGCTGTCGTTGCCGTTTGCAATCGAATACCGGGATGCTCTGATTTCGGATCAGGAACTGATTATATATAATGAAGCAGAGTGCCTGATTTATAACCTGAACGGAAAAGAAAAATACAGCGGACCGATACCGGAACAGACGCAGCTTTTGAAAACGCTGGGCGGAAACCGGTTTCTTGCGGTTACTGTAAACAGCATAGATATGATAGAAATGAAATAAACGGGAGAAAAAATGAACGTACTGCTGGTTTGTGTGATCTTATTTGCCCTCTGGCGGGGATATGCCGGAATGAAAAAAGGAATGGTGGATGAAATCAGGATGCTGCTGTCTCTGGTCATTTCTCTGTTCGTCATTTCGCTGGCTATCCTTTTATATAGCAGTGTGAAAGAAAAAAACACTACCAATATAATAATGTCGGTTCTGATGCTGCTGATTACCGGACTCGCAGCCAGACTGGTGAACCTGATTTTCAAGTCCCTTTCGGCAATCGCGCACCTGCCGATTCTGAAACTGCTCAACAGTGTACTGGGAATCGTGGTCGGCATGGCAGAAAGCATCGTAGTTTTATGGATTATTTATATTGTAATCGCCAGCTTCGATACAGGAAGAGTCGGCAGCCAGATCGCGGCATGGACCGTTGAAAACGAATGGCTGACGAAACTTTATCAGATGAACCGGTTCGCCTACTGGCTGGCGGGATTATCCTGATGTTACGGGATTGTAAAAAACGTCACTTGTAAAAGTTAATTCCACTTTGTAAGGGTAACTTCCACCTTGTAGGA
>ENA-UONS01003000-UONS01003000.1-human-gut-metagenome-genome-assembly--contig:-CS19-NODE-3000-length-12272-cov-5.508554_pt1 | contig 12272 bp, 10 predicted proteins | sample MGYA00242458_ERZ724005 | MGnify/ENA metagenome assembly ERZ724005
TCGTTCCCCGTGCACGAGACGCTGATGGTCGAGCCCACGGAGTCGGAGCCCAAGGCCGAGATGGATCGTTTCATGGAGGCGCTCGTGCACATCAAGCGCGAGTGCGAAGCGGCCGCCGGACAGGAGGACAACGTCGTGCGCAACGCTCCGCACACGGCCGTGGAGATCGCCGGCGAGTGGTCGCACCCCTACTCGCGCCGGGAGGCGGCCTTCCCGCTCGGCTGGATCGCCGAGGCGAAGTTCTGGCCCTACGTCTCGAAAATCGACAACGGCTACGGCGACCGCAACCTCGTCTGCCGCTGCACGGAGTAACGGATAATCTATAAGTAACGAATCGGGGAGTATGAATATCATACTCCCCGATTCGTTATATTCGTTCGACTACATCTTACAGATCATCTCCATTAGCTTGGTTGTATACATTATCATAAAACATCAATATACAATATCGCCCATACTCTTTACTAATCATAAACCAAACACTGCAATTCATTGCATTTTCAACAAATGAAGCCCTGACTGCATCCGCTGAGGCCTCATCGCAAGCAGCCAATTTCTCAATAAGTTCTTGCTTGTCATATTGCCTATAAGATGCTTGATAACGCTTATTATGCACGGTCATCTCATACGAGATATCTTCCTCATCCGATATACAATCTGCGTCTACCGAAATATAACGTTTATTCTCATTAAACTGTTGACAAAGATTATTGAATCTTATCTTAATATCGCCTTCACTGGAAGAATTAGCATCCTTTACGAAAATTCGATAAACTTTATTATTATTGGTAACGACACAAATCAATACATCTCGCCCATTGAATTCACCCTCCAAACAATCGAGTTTCGAATTATAAGTATACCCCTTGTCTTTCAATTTCTGAATCATCTCGGCTTTGCTCCCGTCGACAGGGATACCGAGAAATTTCGTTACACTTTTCGGCTGCGCAAACACAATTGCCGACAACAATAACGCTACGATCATCAATGATAGCTTTTTCATGGTTATGGTCTGTTTTGCTCTTCGGTTCCTGCAAGAGCATTTTTCAACAGAAGCGTGGAACCGTATTATCCACGTCCTAAAATGCAGGCCCTGAGAAAACCCTCGTAAACAGATGTGGAAATAACAGCCCCACGCAAGATGCGCGGAGACCATTACGCCGTCTCTTGTTTACTCGGTAGAAGTTTCTCAGGCTTCGCATTTACAAGAAGAAGACATAACGCCTCTTAAAATATTTCGCGACCGGAATTTCCTCCGATCTTAATGTACAAACTTAGACAAAGTTACCGAATCATACAAATATTCTCATGAAAAAGTACGCAGGAAGTTCTTTTCACCGAAACGACACGAAATCCGATAATTTGCACTATCTTTGCCGTGCATGTCGAGAAAAAGGGTGCCGCGGACGGCGACGCCCGCGCAGACGACTTCGATACTATATTTAATTCTATAAATTCATGAAAGCAGAAAACAACAAAATGGTGGCGGTGGATTACACGCTCACCGTCGACGGCAAAATCGCCGACCGGTCGCGTCCCGGACAGCCGCTGGAATTCATCTTCGGCACCGGTATGCTGCTGCCCAAATTCGAGGCGGCCATCGTCGGCAAGGAACCGGGCGAGAAGGTCTCCTTCACGCTCGCTCCCGCCGACGGCTACGGCGAAATCGTCGACGACGCGATCGTCGACCTCCCCAAAACGATATTCATGGTCGACGGCAAGCTGGCCGAGGACATTCTCTTCGTGGGCAGCCAGATTCCGATGGCCAACGCACAGGGCCAGCGTATGCTGGGCGTGGTGAAGGAGATCGGCGACGATACCGTGAAGATGGACTTCAACCACCCGATGGCGGGCAAGACGCTCAACTTCGACGTGGAGGTGATCTCGGTGCGCGACGTGACGCCGGAAGACCTGGCCGGCAAATGCGGCTGCGGGGAGTGCGGCTGCGGCGACGACTGCCACTGCGAAGGCGAGTCGCACGCCGACTGCGGCTGCCACGGCTGCCACTGATCGACACCCGAATGCAAAGGCCGGCCCGCAGGCCGGCTTTTTTTATCGCCGCGGCGATCCCATGATTCACCATCTCCGGCCTTGCTCTTCACCGTCACCCAATACCTCGAATCGGTTCTCAACTCCCGCGGCCTGACGCGCACGCTGGGAGAGATCGACGTCTGCCGCACGGCCGACGGCCGTCCCGTGTTCCATACGGGCAACAGCGCGGTGGTCTTCCGCATCCGGCTCGACGCCTTCGCCCGCCGCGGCGACGCCGTGGGATACCGCACGGCACAGTTGCTCCGCTCGCCCGTCGCGAAACTTCCGCAGGCCGCTTCGCTCTTCGCATGGCGGCTGCGGCCGCCCCGTCCCGCCGACGATCCGCCCGAACTGGCCGTCGACGCCGGACGCTGGGGTTTCCGCTCGGGCGGACGGTTCGTCATCCCGCCCGTGTGGGACAACGGATTCGATTTCAGCGAAGGACTGGCGGCGGTGGAGATCGCCGGACGGTGGCACTTCATCGACACGGCGGGCCGCGTCGTCCTCAACTGCCCGCCCTGCGATGCCGTGAAACCTTTCCGCAACGGTACGGCCGAACTGCGCAGCGGCCTGCGGCGGGAGAAAATCGCACACCCGTTGAAAAACTCACGCTAAAACGCTATATTTGTAGATTGGAAATATGACGCGAATGGACACATACAGAGCTCTGACCCCCGGCGAAATCGCCGCGCTCGAAGCCTCCGGCTCGACGGCCGACGACTGGTCGTCGATCGAGGTGGCGGAGGACTTTCACCCCTCGCAACTGCGCGGCGCGCGGCTGGGCGGCCGTGTCCGGCTCGCATCGGGCGTGCGCATCCGCAACTCCGGCGTCCGCAACTACGACATCGGCGCAGGGACGCTCGTCGAAGAGGTCGTCCGCCTGGAATGCCGCGGCGAAAGCGCTTTCGGAAACGGCACGGAGGTGGCCGTCATGAACGAGAACGGCGGCCGCACGGTACGGATTTACAGCGGCCTGACCGCCCAGATCGCCTACATGGCCGCCGTCTACCGCCACCGTCCGGCGCTCGTCGCCGCCTTCGACCGTATGGCGCGGCGGGCGGCCGACGCGGCACGCTCCGCGCAAGGAAGCATCGGCCGCGACTGCCGCATCACCGACTGCCGGCTGCTGCGCGACGTATGTATCGGCCACGGGGCGACGCTCGAAGGGGTCTCCGTCCTCTCCAACGGCACGGTCGGCGACTTTTCGCGCATCGGCATCGACGTCAAGGCCTACGACTTCGTCACGGCCGAGCATGCGCTCGTCGACAACGGTTCGCTCATCGAACGCTGCTTCATAGGCGAACGCTGTATCTTCGACCGCGGCTACACCGCCTCCGATTCGCTCTTCTTCGCCAACTCGCACTGCGAGAACGGCGAAGCGGTTTCGATCTTCGCAGGCCCCTACACCGTCTCGCACCACAAGTCGTCGCTGCTGATCGCCGGCATGTTCTCCTTCTTCAACGCCGGCAGCGGCACCAACCAGAGCAACCACCTCTTCAAGTGCGGCGCCGTGCATCAGGCCGTCCACCGGCGCGGCTGCAAGTTCGCCAGCGGCGCCTACGTCATGTCGCCGGCCATCGAAGGGGTCTATACGATGATCATGGGGCGCCACACGCATCACCACGACACGTCGGTCTTCCCCTTCTCCTACCTGCTGGAACAGGAGGGGCGTTCGGCCCTGCTGCCCGGCGCCAATCTGTCGAGCTACGGCACGGTGCGCGACATCGAGAAGTGGCGGCAGCGCGACAAACGCAGCGCAGGCCGCGACCTGATCAATTTCGAGACCTGGAATCCCTTCGTGGGCAACGCCCTCGCAGCCGGCCTCGATGCGCTCCGCACGCTCTACGACAGCAACCCCGACGCCCAGAGCTTCATCTACAACTCCGTCCATATCAAGCTCACGGGGCTGCGCCGCGGGATACAGCGCTACGAGCAAGCGCTCGCGGCGACGCTCGGCGACCTGCTCGCGCGCGGCGGCGACGGATACGACGGCCGCGGCGCGTGGATCGACGCCGCTGGGCTTTACCTCGCCCGCTCCTGCATGGAAGAGCTGCTCGACGCAATCGAGCAGGGTGCCGTCACCACGCCCGAAGCCCTCACGGAGCGTTTGCGGGCCTTTGCGGAGCACTACGACGACTACGCCCGCAGCTGGGCGCTCGACATCCTGGCCCGGCGGCTGGGACACACGCCCGACGCCGCCGAGATCGAACGGGCCGTCGTCGAAGGGAAGGCGGCGCAACAGGAGTTGCAACGCCTCGCGGAGGCCGACCGAGCGTTCGACTGTTCGTTCGACATGGCCGTCGGCTACGGGCTCGACGCCGCCACGGACGACGAACGCAGGGCCGACTTCCGCGCCGTCCGCGGACTGGAATAGAGAGACCTAAAACCAACATAAACCATGAACTACACCCAAAGCATCACACGCCGTCACCGCACGGCCTTCGTTCTGGCCATCGACCAGTCGGGTTCGATGGTCGAGGAGCTGGAATTCCGCGGACGGCGCACCTCGAAGGCTGCGGCCGTAGCGGAGGTCGCCAATTCGCTGCTGTCGGAACTGCTGCTGCGCGCCACGCGCGAAGGCGAAGTGCGCGACTACTACGACATCGCCGTGGTCGGTTATTCGGGCGAAGGCGTACACTCGCTCCTCTCGGCCAATGAAACGTTCGTTCCGGTCTCCGCGCTCCGGAACGCCGTGCGCAATACCCGCCGGGTCAGCATCGAACGCCGCCTTCCCGACGGTCAGCCCGCATTCAACGAGGTGACCGTGAGCGAGTGGATCGCTCCCGCCGCATCGGGACAGACCCCGATGTACGAAGCGCTGCTCTACGTCCACGATCTCGTCGAGGCGTGGTGCCGCCGGCCGGAACACCGCGAGAGTTTCCCGCCGCTGGTCTTCAACATCACCGACGGCGAGGCTTCCGACAGCGACGAGGAGGAGCTCGCGCAGATCGCAGGGCGCATCCGTTCGCTCGGCACGGACGACGGCCGTGCGCTGCTGGTCAACATCCACCTCGCATCGGGCGACGCAGCGAAGGGCCGCATCTTCCTGACCGACGGGGAGACCGCCTACAACAACCGCTACGCCCGCCTGCTCTACGACATTTCGAGCCCGATGCCGCCGCTCTTCGACGACGCGATCCGTTCGCTCCGGGGCGACGAGGCCCGCGGGCCGTTCCGCGGCATGTGCTACAACGCATCGATCACCGAACTGCTCTCGATCCTCAACGTCGGGTCGATCAGCGTAAATCTCCAATAGCCATGTTCCCTACGATCCACCGCTTCATGGAGGGGCTGCTCTCACCCCGCACGTCGCTCCGCACGCTGAGCGAAGCCCGCTTCGCACAGGACGGGACGGGCGCATTGCTGCTCGAACGCACGACGCTCTTCGCCGAGGCGCAGTGTACGCTCGGCGACCGCCGGCTGCGGCTGTTCTGCCCGCTCTCGCCGCTCGCCCACCGGCTCGCGGAGACCACGGCGCAACGCCTCAAATATCATCCGGCCGAATTCCTGCTCCCGTGGCGGATGCTGCGCGGGGAATTCACCTACACCGACGCCACCGGCACGCAGCGCACCTGCGACCTGGCCGCGCAGGAACTTCCCGCCGAGGGCGAGCCGCTCGCAACGGCAGTCGGCCACGCAGACCGCGACCGTCTGCTCTCGGCGCTCGATACTCTGCAACGGCAGTTGGCGCAGGCCGGCCTGACGCACAACAACCTCAAAGCGGCCAACCTCTGGATGACGCCCGACTACCGGCTGCTGCCGCTGCGCTACGCCTACATGCGTTTCGACGGCGGCGACGACGCACCGCAGTTCGACGCGCTGCGCGCTTTCGTCGCCGAAAAGGCCTCCGTGGCACAAATGATGTGCGATACCTCGGCGGAGTACAGCGCACCGTGCACCGCTTTTCGGAACCACCTCTGGGTCGGACACATGTTCGAACAGATGATCTGCGTCGAGGACGCCGAAGGATACGGCTACGTCGACACGCAAAACCGCTATCTCATCGCCCCGCAATACCGCTGGGCCAACGATTTCCACGAAGGCCGCGCCGAGGTGCAGACCGCCGACGGGCGGATGGGGCTCATCGACAAGACGGGCCGTTACGTCCTCGAACCGCACTACGAAATCGTCGAATACGACGACCGGACGGGACGTCTGCTGGCCCGCTTCGACGGACGTTGGGCCGCCTTCGACTACGAGGGCCGTCAACTCACCGAGTTCGGCGCCGTAGAACCCTGACAACGAAAATCACAACGCATAACAATCATGGAAAAAGTCAAATGTCTGATTATCGGCAGCTGACCGGCCGGATATACGGCGGCCATCTACACCTCGCGCGCCAACCTGAACCCCGTACTCTACGAAGGGATCGAACCGGGCGGCCAGCTGACCACCACCACCGAAATCGATAACTACCCGGGCTACCCCGAAGGGATCGACGGCAACCAGCTCATGGGCCACATGCGCAAGCAGGCCGAACGGTTCGGCGCCGACATCCGCCGCGGCACAGTGACGCGCGCCGACCTCTCGTCGCGGCCGTTCCACCTGGTCGTCGACGGCGAAAAACAGATCGAAGCCGACAGCCTCATCATCGCTACGGGCGCTTCGGCGCGCTATCTGGGACTACCCTCCGAGACGAAATACAGGGGACAGGGCGTGAGCGCCTGCGCCACCTGCGACGGCTTCTTCTACCGCAAGAAGGACGTGGCGGTCGTGGGCGGCGGCGACACGGCCTGCGAGGAGGCCACCTATCTGGCTTCGATCTGCCGGCAGGTCTACATGATCGTACGCAAACCCTACCTGCGCGCCTCGAAGGCGATGCAGCACCGCGTGATGAACACCCCCAACATCGAAGTGCTCTTCGAATACAACACCGCCGAAGTGCTGGGCGACGACACGGGCGTCACGGGCGTCACGATCCGCCACAACGACGGCAAGGAACGGACGCTCGCCGTTGCGGGATTCTTCGTGGCCATCGGCCACCACCCCAACACCGAACTGTTCCGCAACCAGCTGGAACTCGATGCCGAGGGGTATATCCGCACCGAAGGCAATTCGTCGAAAACCTCCGTCGAAGGGGTCTTCGCGGCCGGCGACGTGCAGGATCCCGCCTACCGGCAGGCCATCACCGCCGCCGGTTCGGGCTGCATCGCCGCGCTCGACTGCGAGCGCTTCCTGCTGCAATAGGCCGGATGCCCTGCAAACGACAGAAGCCTCTTATGCAGAGGCTTCTGTCATTTTCAACACGCACCGCCGAACCCCGGCATCGGGCGGGACGACGGGAGACGGACGCCGCAGCATCCGCCTCCCGTCGTATTCCGCCGCGCGCCGCAGATCAGTCGACGCGGATCGTCCCTTTCAGCCGCAGGTCGCGCGACGAAGCGCCCACCTGAATCAGGAAATCGCCCGGCTCGACCACGAAGTCGTGGCGCACCGTATCGTAGAAGGCGAAGGCGTCGTGCGGCAGGAGTATCTCCACGCGCTTCGTCTCGCCCCGTTTCAGGAAGACCTTCTCATAGCCTTTGAGCTCCCTCACCGGACGCGGCACGCTGGCCGCGAGGTCGCTCACGTAGAGCTGCGCCACCTCGGCGCCGTCGCGGCGGCCCGTGTTCCTCACGTCGAACGACACCCGACAGGAGCCGTCGTCCTGCCGCACGACTTTCAGCCCCGAATAGGCGAAAGTGGTATAGGAAAGGCCGTAACCGAAGGCGTAGAGCGGTTCAGTCGCCGTGCGGTCGTACCCACGGTAACCCACGAAGATGCCTTCGTCGTAGTTGACGCGCGGCTGCGGTGCCCCCTTGCGGTGCGAACGGTCGACGTTCTCGTAATAGCTGCCGTAGCAGGGATTGTCCTCGGCGCGCCGTTCGATCGAGATCGGCAGTTTGCCGCTGGGCGAAACCGCTCCCGTCAGAATCTCGGCGACCGCGCGGCCGCCCTCCTGCCCGGGATACCAGGCCATAAGGATCGCACGCGCCCGGTCGGCGAACTGCGCGAAATCGACCCCGCCGCCGCTGTTGACCACTACCACGAGGTTCGCGTTGAGCTTCGCCACGGCGGCGATCTCGGCGGCCTGTCCTTCGGGCAGGGCGAAGGTGCGGTCGTGGTTTTCCCGTTCGGTATCGCTGTCGAAGCCGGCGCAGTAGATCACCGCGTCGGCCGCCGCGATCCGCCGCTCGAGATCCGTCACATTCTCGAAGAGATAGCGCAACGACACGGAGGCCGTCGAGGCATTGTCGTAGTACTCCAACCGCACGGCGTAACTCTTGCCCGCCACGACGTCGAGCGTCGCCGAGCGGGTGGTCGCCGCATGGTCGCGCCAGTCGGCGAGCACCTCGCGGCCGTCGACATAGAGCCGGTAGCCGTCGTCGCCGCGCACGACGAAGGTCACGCGCCCCGTCGCCGCGGGTTTGAAACTCCCCGACCAACGGGCCGAAAAGCCGTCGGCGGGAACACCGTCGGCGGGCGAACCCTCCCAGTCGAAGTCGATCGCAGCGTCGACCTGCGTCGCCACGGGCATCCCCGCAAGTTCCTTTCCGGCGAAGAACTCGCCCCGAAGGCCTGGCCGGCCGTCAGGGGTGAAAAAGAGTCCCGACGCGGCCAGATCGCCGACGGGAGCGGGATCGAGCACCGTCGTGCGCAAACGTTTGCCGACGGCCCGCATCCCCTCGCCCACCGACACGGTCGAGAAGGGATGGACGAATCCCGCACCGCCGCCCGTGGGCACGCGGCCTGCGTTGGGCCCCATGACCACCACGTCGCGCACTTTGGACGAGAACGGCAGCATCCCGCCTTCGTTCTTCAACAGCACGATGCCGCCGCGCGCCACCTCCAGCGCCACCTGATCGGAAAAAGGATTGCGTTCCTTGATCTTCGCGTCCGTCTGTTCGCGATCGAGAAACCCGAAGGCGATGAGCGTTTGGAGGATATGGCGGCACTTTTCGTCGACGGTCGCCTCGGTCACCAGTCCGTTCTTCAATGCCGGACGCAGGTTCTCGGCATTCATGAAGCGGGCACGCGGCATTTCGAGGTCCAGTCCCCCGTTGGCGGCACCGACGGCCGAATAGGTAGCGTTCCAGTCCGACATGAAGATGCCGTCGAAACCCCACTTCTCACGCAGCAGGCCGACCGTCAGCGGGCGGTTCTCGGTCATGTGCACGCAGTTGAGCGGATTGTAGCTCGACATGACGGCGCCGACCTTCGCCCCGGTCACCGCCTTGCGAAAGGCGGGAAGGTAGATTTCATGGAGCGTCCGCTCGTCGATGTCCGACGAAACGTGGTGGCGGTTCCACTCCTGGTTGTTGCCGACGAAGTGTTTGACGCAGGCCATGACCCCTTCGGCCTGCATCCCCTCGATATAGGCCGCCGCCGTCTCGGCCGCCAGATAGGGATCTTCGCCGTAGTATTCGAAATTGCGGCCGCACAGCGGCGAACGATAGATGTTCACCCCCGGCCCGAGCAGGATATGCACGCCGCGCGCCCGGCAGTCCTGTCCCAAAGCGCGGCCGTAGTCGCGCACCAGCGCGCGATCCCACGCCGCAGCCGCGGCGATGCCGCACGGGAACATCGTACTGCGCGTATCGTTGCGCACGCCCTGCGGGCCGTCGGCCATGCGGATCTGCGGGATGCCCAGCCGGGGAATCGCACGGATATAGAAGGAGTTGAAACCGCCGATGTAGTCGAGTTTCTCGTCGAGCGTCATCCGCTCCACAAGGGCCGCCGCGCGCTCCTTGTCCTGCTCCGTGATCTGCTGCGCCGCTGCCGGAAGCAACGCCCCGACAACCAGCAGCCATGTAAGTAGTCTCTTCATTTCATTGGATTGGTTCGTTATCGAATACAAAAATAGGGAAAAAGCATGATAAAGCCATATTTTATCAGCCACTACACTATTAAAATATTTTATCAATTTATTTGTTTTTTCATTTTTCAATCGCTATATTTGTCATACAGACCAATTAACACCCTCTCTTATGAAAAAGTTTTTCACAATAAGATTGCATTTGCTTGCAATTTTAGCAGCAATCACAATCGTATCCTGTACAAGCGATACGGTCGACACCGAACCCGTAATCCCCGTCACTCCGCAAACAAGGGCGATTCCTACCCCGACTTTCGACTGGGCCAATGCCGAATGGATGCCCGTTCCCGCAGGTCAGAGCGCCATTCCTTCCCCGTGGAACGGAGCCGGCAGCATCTCTTACACCTATGGCATGGACATTACGAACGACCGCTATCCCAACGCAGGCTGGGAGTTACTTTACAACACCTTCGATGCAATGCGTCGGGGCCGCTGGTCAACCCCTATTTCGTCCTTTACAACAAATACCGAGGAATCCTGCGCATCTACCTCTACCTTACGACAGAATTCGTCGCCACATCCTCCTATCTGCAAGACGGCATCTCTGTCGTTTCGGATCACCAAACCTCATTGCTGAGTTTTTTGGGAAAGGAGATCATCGATCCGGAAGAGCGCTATGCAACAACCGACTACATCCAAATCCAAGGCTCTCCCGACAACATCAGCCCGATGGCGGCAAACAAATGGTACATGATGCAGTATGAATTGGCATACGACCCCGACATCACGAGTATCCCCTACGACCAGGTTCAACTTGCCTGGTACCTGAACTATTGCAATGTACAGACAATCAAGCTCGGAGGGACACAGGAAGGCCGTATTAACGGAACGATCGGCGCCGCATCCTCCACAACTTTTTATGATGAATTTAAGACAGCAGCTAAATCTACCGGCACTGCAGTATTAACGGGTATTGGGAAAAATTTCATCACAGAAAATGCTCGTGACGAAACGACCGACTCATTAGGCCGTAATAACAACCTCGGGTTACCGAATTATATTTATAGCAGTATATCAAACACAATCAACAGCGCCCTGTCAGGTTCTCTTGACGAGATACCGCAGGCTCTATTCAAAGGATTCAATGCGATCTTCGGTCTAAATAAAACCACTCAGCCGATTCCTATCAATTTGACTTTCAAATCCCAAATCGAATTAAATGGAGACTTGTCTGACCGTGGTTCTTTCCCTTCGTCTCCATCTTCTTTCTGGCTTCCAGGAACCGATATTGCGTCCGATGCCGTAGGCTACATTCCGTTATACAATAAACCGCTTGGAGTATTAGGACTCGACGGCCGGCCGAAAGTATCGCCCATGGTAATATACCAGCGTGTCTCGGATGGCTACAAACTTTTCGTTACATACAAAACCAACACCTTCCGCCAACGGTTACAATACAATCCTGAAGTTGAAGCAATTGCAGATATTCAACTCACAAAACTGGAGCTAATCGAAACCGATTTCCAAGGCCGATTTACTCAAGTTTGCCCCAATCGGTTCTTTGCAGGAACTTTGGACACGAATTACAATCCAACCAGTTCTATCGATGTTCCAGAATATCTGGCTTTCCGTGCAACCTTCAAAATTACACCGAACAACGGAGATGAACCGACGGTCATCATTAAAACATTTAAAACAGACCAAGATCCGTTACCATTAAAAAATGCACAATAATTCAATCATTATGAAAACGCTCGCCACATTTGTTCTCTGTCTGTCGCTGCTCGCAGGATTCACCGCCTGCGACAAGAACGACGATAACATGGGTACATTGATCGTAGAGATCCGGGATAATGCGAAAGCTTCGGTACTCAATATTTACACCGAAGAGGGCAGTCTGATTTATACCAATACCGAATACCTCTATCAAAACGATCCGCGGTTGTCGATCCCGCTCAATCCGGGGAACTATCGGCTCAATACTACGTGGAAGTTCAACGACTGCGCTTTCCAGATTCGGGCAGGCCACACGACCACCGTCTATTACGCCTACGGCAGTTACAACGGTGTGGTCACCTACGATTAAGCTGCAATAATCCAATCTTCAAACTATTTAGCGCCATGAAAACGCCCGCCGCACTCGCTCTCTGCCTGTCGCTGCTCGCCGGTCTTATCGCCTGCGACAAGGACGACAACATGGGAACACTGATCGTAAACGTTCGGGATAACGCCAAAGTCGAGGAACTAAACATCTATACCGAAGGAGGCAGCCTGATCTACACGAATACCGAATATCTCTATCAGAACGATCCGCGGTTGTCGATCCCGCTCAACCCGGGGAACTACCAGATGCAACTGATGTATGGCTTCAATCGCTGTTCTTTCCAGATTCGGGCCGGCCACACGACCACCGTCTATTATGCCTACGGTAGCATCAATGGAGAGG
>ENA-UONS01003003-UONS01003003.1-human-gut-metagenome-genome-assembly--contig:-CS19-NODE-3003-length-12263-cov-4.330685_pt1 | contig 12263 bp, 9 predicted proteins | sample MGYA00242458_ERZ724005 | MGnify/ENA metagenome assembly ERZ724005
AATACGCTTGTTACACCTGGATCAAAACCAGTTCCTAAAAGTGCTGTAATTCCGGCTTCTTTATATTTTTCTCTGTAAGCCCACTGCCATGAGTAGTCAAAATATGCTGTAAATCCAAGACGCTTGCATCTCTCCTCATATACCTTTCTCCACTCAGGATTGTCTGTATCCTCACACTCGTAATTAGCAGTATCAACATAAGGAACTTTACATGCAAGACATGCATCCATAATCGTAAGGTCCTGATATGGAAGTGCCACATTAAGAACTACATCCGGCTTGAATTCATTGATAAGCGCAATAACCTCGTCTGTGTTGTCAGCATCAACCTTTGCTGTTGTGATGTTAGTACTTGTCTTACCCTTCAATTCGTCTGCTAATTTGTCACATTTGCTCACTGTTCTGCTCGCTATGCACAAGTCTGAAAACACCTCGCTCACCTGACATATCTTGTGGATTGCTACTGAAGCAACTCCTCCGCAACCAATTACTAATACTCTGCTCATCTTTCTTCCTCCTGTTCTAATAATTCTTCAACATACTTTGGCAGCATGAATGCACCTGTATGAAGATTAGTTGTGTAATATTCTGTATGTATATTTCTTCTCTTCCACTCTGCCGGCTTAAAATCCTTAAGCGGATGATATTTCTTTGACGCAAATCCAAACAGCCAGTATCCTGACGGACTCGTAGGTATATGTGCCTGATACACACGGCTTATTGGAAATGTATGGAATACCTTTCTGTGCATGCTTCTGCACGCATCCTCATCCTCATCATAGAACGGACTTCCATGCTGGTACACAAGTATTCCGTCCTCCTTAAGTGCCTTATAACAGTTACCATAGAATTCCCTTGTAAACAGTCCCTCACTCGCACCAAACGGGTCTGTTGCGTCATTAATTATAAGGTCATACATATCCTGCTTGGAGCGTAAGAACCTTAATGCATCTGAATTATAAATGTGTACTCTCCCATCTTCTAATCCTACTGCCGTCTCTGGAAAATACTCCCTGCACACATCAACAAACATGTTGTCCTGTTCAACTATGTCAATATTTTCGATATTGTCATACTGCAACAGTTCCTTTGATACACCTCCGTCACCGCCACCGATTATCAATACATTTTTAACATCTGGATGGACTGACATTGGCACATGCACCACCATCTCGTTATAGATGAAACAATCCTGTTCTGAAAATATAACACTTCCATTAAGTGTCAGGAATTTTCCGAACTCTGGCGATTGAAATACATCTATTCTCTGATAGTCGCTCTCGCCAGAAAACAGTTGTTTTTCAACCCTGATATCAAACTTCACATGTGGTGAATGAAGTTCTGAAAACCAAAATTCCATAGAAACTTTCTCCCTTCTATATTTGACCGATTGAACAAATCGGATATTTACATTCTTAATACATTCAGTGTCTGTAATGTTGAATCTTCCATTCCCTGCATTGAACAGCCCTTCTCTACTGAATACTGAATATAGTCTATTATCTCGTCTGTGATTTCTTCACCCGGCGCAAGTATAGGAATTCCTGGCGGATATGCCATTACGAACTCCCCTGATATATGTCCTGCTGCCTCACGGATTGGAACTTTAATCTTATCGGCATAGAAGGCTTCCTGTGGTGAAGCAAGTACCCTTGGAAGCAGCATTTGTCTGTCTACTTCAAAGCGTTTTTCTTCTTTTGAATACAAACGGCTGATTTCAGCCAATGCTCCGACAAGTCTTTCTATATCCTGTATTCTGTCACCAATTGATATGTACGCCATTATATTTCCAATGTCGCCGAATTCTATCTGGATATCATACTCATCTCTTAAGATATCATACACCTCAATTCCATCAAGTCCGATATCCCTTGTATAAACACAAAGCTTGGTAACATCATAATCATAGACTGTTCCACCATTAATCAGTTCTTTTCCGTATGCATAATAACCGCCTACCATATTAATCTCATCTCTTGCATACTGTGCCCACTCGCTTACCTTTGCAAATGACTGTCTGCCGCGCAGGGCAAGATTTCTTCTTGATATATCAAGGCTTGTCATAAGAAGATATGACGCACTCGTTGTCTGCGTAATATTAATAATTGTCTGAACATAATCTGCATTCATGCCATTATTTGTAAGCAGTATTGAACTCTGCGTAAGCGAACCGCCTGACTTATGCATTGATATTGCCGCAATGTCCGCTCCTGCCTTCATTGAATTCATAGGAAGGTTATCACCAAAATACAGATGTGTTCCATGTGCCTCATCAGCAAGCACCTTAAGTCCATATGCATGCGCTATATCGCATATCCCCTTAATATCTGAACATATTCCATAATAAGTAGGGTTGTTTACTAAAACCGCCACCGCATTCGGGTGTTCCTGTATCGTCTTTTCAACCTGCTGCACAGTAACTCCAAGCACTATACCAAGCTTTGCATTAATCTCTGTATTAAGATATACAGGAATCGCACCACACAGAATCAATGCATTAATTACGCTTTTATGCACATTTCTTGGAACGATAATCTCATCTCCAGCCTTACATACAGATAACACCATGTTCTGTACTGCCTGCGTAGTTCCTCCTACCATGAAAAATGCGTGTTCTGCCCCAAATGCTTCTGCTGTGAGCTCCTCTGCCTCCTTGATAACAGAAACAGGGTGGCACAGGTTATCAAGTGGCTTCATTGAATTAACATCTATTCCAACACATCTTTCTCCAAGTAAATCTACCAGTTCTGGGTTGCCCCTTCCTCTCTTATGTCCCGGAACATCAAACGGAACAATTCTTTTCTTTCTGAATTTCTCAATTGCTTCGTAAAGCGGTGCACTCGCCTGTCTTTTTAAGTCCATAATCTCCCCCTTATACGCAGTTTAGGCGTGATTGATTTAAAATCAATCACGCCTGTATAATCATATTCTATCTTCTTTTTGATTACTGTATTGTCAAATACAGAAAATCTGACCTTTCAGAGTTTATCCAAGTAAGTCACTGTTACCGCTCTTATTGACCGTTTCACAAGATGATATGCTCTCTCGCATGATAATTTTAAAATCAACTTATAAAATTTGAGCTTCTAACTCAATCAATAATGTGTGCCCTCGTCACACTCGGCAACCGACCCGCCCGTCCGCAAGGCTTAACATGTAAACATGTGGTCTGTATTTGCGATATCTTTTTATATCCAAAATACTTTTAAAATATAATATAACTGTCTGCTGGTGTCAATATATATTTTAATTTTTATGCCAGAAATCCACTGGCTCATACTCCTGCAATTTTGCAAGGAATCCCAGTTTCCCAAGCTCCTCCTGAATTAAATCCAGCGTCTGTTCATCATCTGCAACAATTGTATGATAATGATATCCTGATGTTACATTTTTCAAAAGGCTGCTTTTCCCGCTTGCTATCTCTTCAAGATAATTCTTTATATCCCTGCGGGAATGTATATTCATCTCCGCTCTTATAACACCATATACCTTGTGATATACGAAAACATCTCTTATCCAGCCACCTATGTCAACTATTGCTCCAAGCTCTGCTTCCACCTCGTCATCTTCATGTTTAACCTTAAGTATACGGCTGTACTCCTGCTTATCATTAAGCACATAGCCTCTGTTAGTTGAGAAAACATCTATATTCTTCGCGCGGATAAGTGCTATATCCTGCACTATAACCTGCCTGCTTACATCTAATATCTGTGCAAGCTGTGTACCCGGCACTGGACTTGACGAATGTTTTAATATATCTACTATCTGATTTCTTCTCTCTTCTCCATTCATTGCTACAACTCCCCATTTCACCCCAACAATGATTACTCCTGTACAGGATGAAGATTTTTTAATGAAATGTCCATAATTGGCGCAGAATGTGTAAGTGCACCACTTGATACAAAGTCTACACCAAGGTCAGTGATTTTTGCAATGTTTTCTTTAGTTACATTTCCAGAAACTTCAACTAAAGCTTTTCCTCCAATTATATTCATAGCCTCACGCATATTCTCATGACTCATATTATCAAGCATAATAATATCTGCACCTGCCTCAACAGCTTCACGCACCATTGAAAGGTTCTCAACTTCAACTTCTATCTTTCTTACAAATGGTGCATATTCCTTCGCCATTGTAACTGCCTGCTTAACTCCGCCTGCAGCACCTATATGGTTATCCTTAAGGAGTACTCCGTCTGTAAGATTATATCTGTGGTTATTACCACCTCCGATTCTGACAGCATACTTCTCAAATATACGGTTATTAGGTGATGTCTTTCTTGTATCAAGAAGTTTTGTCTTAGTTCCTGCAAGCAGCTTCGCAACACCATTAGTATATGTCGCAATTCCACTCATTCTCTGGAGATAATTAAGTGCTGTTCTTTCTCCACACAGAAGAACTCTTATATCTCCTCTTACAACTGCCATCTTCTGACCTTTCTTAACCTCATCCCCGTCTTTTGCAAAAAATGTAATCTCTACATCTTCATCAAGCAGTTCAAATGTTCTTGCAAATACCTGCAAGCCACATATTATTCCGTCCTGCTTGCATATAAGCTCGACTTCTCCAAGTTTTGGTTCTGGCATAACACTGTTAGTTGACACATCCTCACTTGTAATATCTTCTTTAAGTGCTCCAAGAATGAGCGGATCCACATTTAACTTTAAAGTAACTTTATCAAACATATCATTTCTCCATTTCTTTATTATGCGTAATTCTTCTTCTGGCTTTCTTCATAGGCTTTATCTGCCTCTTCAATCTTTTTATTGACTAATTCTGCATATTCTCCGTCAATTTTCGACTCATCTGCATATTTTTCTGCATCAAATGTATCAAAATATGTAATCTCATCCTGTGTCGGTTTTACAACTGCATTTTCAGTAATATCAAGTGCTGCCCTCTTTGCAAACACAAGACTTTCAAGAAGTGAGTTGCTTGCAAGCCTGTTTCTTCCATGAACTCCGTTGCAGGCTGTCTCGCCTATTGCATACAGGTTATCCATTGTTGTTCTGCTCTCATGGTCTACCTTAATTCCTCCCATGAAATAGTGCTGTGCAGGAACAACCGGAATACACTCTTTTGACGGGTCATATCCCTTATCAATACAATACTGTACTATATTAGGAAAATGTATTTTTAATTCTTCTTCAGGTATTGTCCTTAAATCTTCCCATACAAAGTCTGTATTGTCCTTTGCCATCTGTTTTCTAATTTCTTCTGTAAGCAGGTCTCTTGGAAGCAGCTCATTAACAAACCTCTTTCCATTCTTATCATAAAGCTTTGCGCCTTCACCTCTTACTGATTCAGATATAAGAAAGCTCCTGTCTTCCTCTTTGTCAGAATAAAATGTTGTCGGATGAATCTGGACATAATTAATATCCTTTAATTCTACTCCATGCTTTATAGCAATTGCAATTGCATCTCCTGTAAGATGTCTGAAATTCGTTGAATGTCTGTATAAACCACCAATTCCACCTGTAGCAAGTACAACATCTGAAGCTTCTACCTTAATAAGCTCTCCATTGCCAGTCCTTATAACCGCACCAAGACATCTGTTATCTCTGCTTATTATATCAAGCAGTCTTGTGTATTCCATAATTGTCACATTTGGAAGAGTTCTCACCTTCTCTAACAGATGGCTTGTTATCTCTTTACCTGTGATATCTTCATGGAATATTATCCTGTTAGATGAATGAGCTCCTTCTCTTGTGTATGCAAGACTTCCGTCAGCCTCTCTTGCAAATCTTGCTCCACAATCGACAAGATCTTTTACTACATCTGCTGATGAACGGATCATTATTTCAACAGATTTCTTATCATTTTCATAATGGCCGGCTTTCATTGTATCTTCAAAATAACTGTCGTAATCTTCTTCGCATTTTAACATACACATACCGCCCTGTGCCAGAAATGAATCACTGCTCTCACAATCAGACTTTGTTATCATAAGAATCTTCTTATCGGCAGGCAGATTCATTGCCATATACAGACCAGAACAGCCACATCCGGCTATCAGCACATCTGTTTTAATTGTATTATTCATAGGATACCTCCATTCTTTCTGCACATACTACAATCTTACTTTGCAAGCTCAAGCATTCTTGTAAGCGGCTTCATTGCTTTCTTTGCAACTTCTTCATCTACAAACACTTCATTATTTTCCTGTTCAAGAACATCAAGCACCTTATCTAAGGTTACCATCTTCATGTTGACACATACCTGGTCAGGCTTTAATGTATACAGCTTCTTGCCAGGTGCCTTTTTTCTTATCTCACCAAATACACCATCAACTGTTGCAATTATGAATTCCTCACAGTCTGTATCTACAACATAATCAATAATTCCTGATGTACTGCCTATGTAATCAGCATATTTTATCACTTCCTCTGTACATTCAGGGTGTGCTGCAAGCTTTGCCTGTGGATATTTCTTCTTTGTTTCAACGACCATATCCTCTGTTATCGCAACATGTCTTGGACAGAAGCCTTTATTAAGAATCACATTTTTCTCTGGAACCTGCTTTGCAACGAATCTTCCAAGATTCTGATCAGGAATAAAGAAAATATTTTTATTAGGAAGGTTCTTTACTATCTTTACTGCATTTGATGATGTCACACAGACGTCTGAATAAGTCTTTAACTCTGCTGTTGAATTGATGTAACAGACAACTGCAAGGTCATCATACTGTTCACGCATCTTAAGAATTTCTTCCTTAGTTGCCATATGTGCCATTGGACAATCAGCACCTGGCTCTGGCATAAGCACCTTCTTTTCCGGATTAAGAATCTTGGCACTCTCACCCATGAACTCAACACCCGCAAATACTATAATATCCTGATCCACCTTAGTAGCTACCTTGCTAAGATAGAATGAATCCCCAACATAATCAGCAACTTCCTGTACATCTTCATCTACATAATAATGTGCAAGAATAACTGCGTTCTTCTCTTTTTTCAACTTTAAAATATCACTTGTAACTGACATATTGCTTCTCCAATCGTTATGGTTTACATATGCTTGACTTGCGTTTTACATACATTGTGCTAGAGTATACCACGAATGTTTACATGTGACAAGACAGTTGTAAAATTTTCTGTACAGTTAATGTAAAAGCCATTCCTGATGCAATATTTAGATTAAATGAAAAAAGCCCCGGGGAAATCATTTCTTAATTGATTTCTCCGGGGACTTTTTCCTAATCCATTACCTATTCATTATGAATTTTCAATCATATCAAAACTTATAAATCTTCCTCAATATGTTCTCTTCCCTGTGCGATTATGCTTCTTACATGATCGTCTGCCAGTGAATAGAATATTGATTTACCTTCTCTTCTGTTCTTAACCAACTTGTTCTGTTTCAATATTCTTAGCTGATGAGATATTGCAGACTGTGTCATATTGAGAGCCTGTGCCAAATCACATACGCACACTTCTGCCTCAAATAATACATACAGTATTCTAATTCTCGTTGAATCACCGAATACCTTGAACAATTCTGCAAGGTCGTATAATTCAATCTCATCTGGCATTGTTTCATTAACTATCTTTAATAAGTCCTCATGTATTTCTATTGATTCACAGCATTCACAATCTGCCATTATATTACCTCTTTCTTTATAAGTTCTTTACGAATAATGCTCTTATTGCGTTGATTACAGCAATAACCATTACACCTACATCTGCAAATATTGCTACCCACATGTTTGCTATACCTATTGCACCAAGCACCAGACATATAAGCTTTATGCCTATTGCAAAATAAATATTTTCATAAACAATACGTAAGCATTTTCTTGATATCTTAATTGCCTTGGATATCTTTAACGGGTCATCGTCCATCAATACTATGTCAGCTGCTTCTATAGCGGCATCACTTCCTAATGCGCCCATTGCTATTCCGATATCTGCTCTTGAAAGTACCGGTGCATCATTAATACCATCTCCAACAAATGCAAGCTTTTTCTTTGATTTCTTATGTTCTAACAGCTCCTCAACCTTAGAAACCTTATCTGCCGGAAGCAATTCACTGTACACAGCATCTATATTTAATTCTTTAGCTACAGCATCTGCTACATTCTTTGCATCACCGGTAAGCATTACTGTCTTACGTACTCCAGCTTTCTTAAGTTCTTCTATAGCCTGCTTTGCATGAGGCTTTAACAAATCTGATATTAGTATAAGTCCTGCATATGCCCCGTCAACTGCCACATGAACCTGAGTTCCGGCCTCGTTGCACTCTGCATATTCAAGACCGAGTCTTCTCATAAGCTTTCTGTTACCTGCAGCCACTTCTCTTCCTGATACATTAGCCTTAACACCTTCACCACTGATTTCCTCAACATCTGTAACTAATGTCTTGTCAATCTCTTTTCCATAAGCTTTCTGTAAACTCTTGCTTATAGGGTGTGTTGAATAGCTTTCTGCAAATGCAGCATATTTAATAAGTTCATCTTTGTCAATAGTGTTATTATATACACCACTGACCTCAAATACTCCCTGTGTCATAGTTCCTGTCTTGTCAAAGACAACAACGTCTGTCTCTGCAAGTGCTTCAAGATAACTTGAACCTTTTACAAGAACACCCTGATTACTTGCTCCACCGATTCCTGCAAAGAAGCTGAGCGGAATACTTATGACAAGTGCACAAGGACAGCTTATTACTAAAAATGTAAGCGCTCTGTATATCCACATTCCCCACTGAGGAGATACTCCTAAGAATATCATGCTTACAAGTGGTGGAATTATAGCAAGTGCCAGCGCACCGTAACAGACTGCAGGTGTATATATCTTTGCAAATTTACTGATAAAGTTCTCTGAACGCGATTTCTTGGAACTTGCATTCTCTACAAGGTCAAGTATCTTAGATACTGTGGATTCACCAAATTCCTTAGTTGTGCGGATCTTAAGCACTCCTGACATATTAATGCAGCCGCTTATTACTTCATCACCAGCCTTTGCCTGTCTTGGAAGGCTTTCACCTGTAAGTGCGCTTGTATTAAGTGTTGTATTACCTTCTTCAATAATACCATCAATAGGAACTTTCTCTCCCGGCTGGACAACAATAACTGTACCAACCTCTACTTCATCAGGATCTACCTGCTCAAGCTTTCCATCAACTTCAATATTGGCATAATCAGGTCTGATATCCATAAGCTCACTTATGTTCTTACGGCTCTTTCCAACTGCAATATTCTGGAACAGCTCACCAATCTGATAAAAGAGCATAACCGCAATTGCTTCTGTAAAATCACCATCATCTACAAGTGCAATTATAATTGCACCTACAGTTGCAACTGCCATAAGGAAATTCTCATCAAATACCTGTCTGTTAAGAATTCCCTTAATTGCTTTCCTTAAAATATCATATCCAATAACAAGATAAGGAACCATGTACATTATAAAAAGAACAACCGTAGGAATATCAACAAATGTGCTTATCACCTTAAAAGCAATCATAAGGACTGCTGCGATAATGATTCTTGTAAGCATCTTTTTCTGCTTTTTATTCATATTCTACTCCAATCTGCCAGAACAACTCTCACGGCTTTCTATTACAGATATATCTCGCAATCATCTTCTACTTTCTTGCAGTTCTTAAGAACATCCTGCATAACAGCCTTAGGATCCTGTCCTTCTTCAAATTCAACAATCATCTTAAGTGCCATAAAATTAACTGTAGCATCCTTAACACCTGCTGTATTCTTAGCTGCATCTTCCATCTTATTAGCACAGTTTGCACAATCAACATCAATCTTATAAGTCTTCTTCATAATATTCTCTCCTTAAAAACATTAAATAATCAAAATTCTTTCATATGAACATTCATTCATATGTTCATTTTCATTATAACACCTATAAAACTTCTGTCAACAAGAATTCACTATATTTTTCCGCAAACATTTTATGTCCTTTCTCATCTAAATGCTGTCTGTCAACTTCACTTGGTTCAGCAGCACCAGCGGCATCAAAATAATAAAATCCATTTTCCTTTGCTATTTTTTCATATTCCCATGCAAGCTGCCTTGAAACATTTTCAGAACTTTCATTAAATTCAGGATCAAAGCCTTCTTCACCTACACCTTTTCCAAGATGAATCGGAGAAACTATAACTATCTTTGCATGTTCTCCTGCTGTCTTGTTAGCCTTTCTTGCAACCGCCTCCATTCCTTTTGCAATTGTCTTAGCATCAGCATGAAATTCAGTCTTGCAGTCATTCGTACCAAGCATTATAGCTATAACATCTACCGGCTTATGTGATTCAACAACTACTCCAATAAGATCAATGCCCTTTCTTGCATCTCTTACAGCATCTGGAAATATAGTTGTTCTTCCGCACAGTCCCTCTTCAATAATATTATATTCATTTCCAAGAAGATTAGCTATTCTGCCTGTCCATCTTACATCATAATCATATCTTCCTGATTTATCAGGCTTATATCCATAAGTATTAGAATCCCCAAAAAACAAAATATTTTTCATTGCCACATCCTCCCATGTAATATCTATTATTATTTATTCATACTTGTTTGGTATGTTTATATGTTAATGCTTGTAAGAGAATTTGTCAACAAAAATTCCATATTAAAACCAGAGTATAATCACTCATTTTTCATGCATGTTGTGTCAGTCCATATTTCCAAGTGGTGGTGTGTCAGAATACAAGCTTGATTTTTTATGAGTTGTGTGGGAGTTAGAGCTGCTATATACAAAAAATCAGTGCCAAAAAACACGTTCAAGCGAAGCGCGTTGTTTTTTAGCACTGTAATAAATTCATTATATCCCGACTGCTCTCTTTGCAAGCCTGTCAGCCTCTTCATTTCCTTCAACCCCTGAATGTCCCCTGACCTTCACGAATCTGATATTAATTGAATCCCTGACAGATGTAATATAATTATAATATTCTATTGTTCCTTTTTTGTTTCGTTTCCATTCTCCCACAGCCCATGCCTTGATACCTGCATAATCATAGAATATAGAAATGTCTTTAAGCCCAAGCTCTATTGCTTTTTTTACAGCAGCCATGCTTCCAAGAATCTCTCCTGCGACATTACGCATTGAAGCCATCTCTTTATCACTGCCATTGCCTGACAATTCATATCTTACACCATCATGCATAAGAAAACCGCCATATCCATACACTCCGGTTGCAATATTAAAAGAACCATCAACAAATGCATAATCATTGTCAGGCATTACATCTTCCATATTGCCACTTCCGGTCTTTCCATTAATCTCCTGTACAGCTTCCCTTCCCATATAAGCCTTCGCCTCTTCCATAGACATGAAGCTCTTATATTCGGCAGCTGGAAAACCATGTACATTCTTCTTACATTCGTCCCATGTCTGATATATTCCGGGAACTTTACCTACACGCACAGCATAATATTTCTTAGCCATATATATTTTCCTATCCTAATTAATATACCCTGATTACACCGGCAATCTCTTTTACCACTGAAAGTCCGTTAAATACTGTCATTGCATCATTAAAATTCTTCTCTGCAACAACATCTGTAATAATAACCAGTTCAGCAACACCGTCCTTACGGCTCTTCTGTACCACCTGCGCAATACTTACATCATTGTTTCCAAGAACACTTGCAATGTTAGCAAGAACCCCCTGCTTGTCTAATGCTTCTATTCTTAAGAAAAATTTGCTCTTGGTTTCAGATATATCCTTAACAGGAAGCTCTTTATAGCAAGAGCAGCCAATCTTGCCGCATGAGCCATGAACTATGTTACGGCATACATCTATAATATCACCCATAACAGCAGAAGCTGTTGGCATCTGACCTGCGCCCCTGCCCATAAACATGGTATCATCACTTGCCTCACCATGAACAAATACCGCATTAAACGAATCTCTTACTGTAGCCAGAGGGTGATTCTCATCAATAAGCATAGGATGAACCTTAACTTCAATTCCTTCCGGTGTATTTCTGGCAAGACCAAGAAGCTTGATAACATAGCCGAATTCCTTAGCATACTTAATATCTTCTGCTGTAATCTTAGTAATACCCTCTGTATATACCTGATTAAATGTTACTCTTGAATTAAATGCGATTGATGACATAATAGCCATCTTTCTTCCTGCATCATATCCTTCAACATCTGCTGTAGGGTCTGCCTCTGCATATCCTAATTCTGTGGCCTTTGCAAGAGCGTCCTTGTAATTCATTCCTGATTCAGTCATCTTGGTAAGTATATAATTAGTTGTTCCGTTAACAATACCAATAATCTCTGTGATATTGTTGCCAGCCA
>ENA-UONS01003009-UONS01003009.1-human-gut-metagenome-genome-assembly--contig:-CS19-NODE-3009-length-12245-cov-6.732322_pt1 | contig 12245 bp, 10 predicted proteins | sample MGYA00242458_ERZ724005 | MGnify/ENA metagenome assembly ERZ724005
GACCTGCGTGCCGACCGCGAGGCCGAGCAGGAGCAGCGTGCCGAGCAGGAGCGCGCCGCCCGCATGGAGCGCCGCCGCAAGTCGAGTTTCCTGTGGCTGCTCTTTTCGGGCAACATCCTCGTGCGCGAAAGCTTTTCGGGTTACTACCGCTACCTGATCTATATGGCCGTCACGTTCTTCGTGAGCATCTTCGTCATGTTCACGGCGCTGCATCTCGACATGAAATATACGCGCCTCGAACGCGAGGTGCAGCTCCTGCGCGAACGTTCCGTGCGCTTGCAGGAGCAGAGTTTCCGTTCGACGACCCATTCGGCCGTCGTGCGCGCGCTCGCGGAGCGCGGCATTCCGTTGTACGATCCGGCCGCTCCGGGCGAAATCATCGAAGAGTGACCATGCCGCAGCCCAAGGAAAACTCCCCGATCAAGCGCGACATCCTCTTCCGGGTGCACCTGCTCTACGCCGCCTTCGTCCTGATCGCGGCGCTGGTCTTCGCGCGTCTGATCTGGGTGCAGCTCTTCTCGTCGGAGGTGGCCTACAACGCCGAACGTTTGGAGGGGCGGATCTTCACCGACGAGATCATTCCCGCACGGCGCGGCAACATCCTGACGCGCGACGGCGAGCCGCTGGCCACGTCGCTCTTCCGTTATCAGGTCGAAATGGACTACGGCAGCCCGGGGTTCGACTCGCTCCGCACGTTCCGTGAGCAGAGCGATTCGCTCGCGAAGCTGCTGGCGCTCTATTTCCGCGACAAATCGGCCGCGGCCTATGCGCAGGCGATGCAGCGCGAACACACCCGCCGCTACCGCGTCACCTACCGCAAGGATACGCTCGTGCCGCGCTCCGAAGGGGGCCTCGCCCGCTGGTGGGACCGGATGCGGGGCGAGGAGTTCCTGACCGTGAAGCTCTACGACACGTTGCGCGACCACACGCCCGTGGCGCTTTTCCCGCGCGAAATCGACTACACCGAGTGGCAGACCTTGCGCCGCTATCCCATTCTCAACTGGAATATGGGCATGACCTACCGCCTGCGCGAACGCGACGAACGGGTCTATCCGCAGGGCGAACTGGCGCGCCGCACGATCGGGCAGGTCGGCGACAAGGGCAACTACGGCGTGGAGTACGTTCTGCGCGACGTGCTCGAAGGACGCGACGGCAAGGCGCGCCGTCAGCGCATCGCCCGCGGTTTCTACGGCCGCGTGGTCGGAGGCGACAACTCCGAACCCGAGGACGGGCTGGACGTGGTGACGACGCTCGACCTGGAGATGCAGGATGTCGCCGACCGCGCGTTGCGCCGCCAGCTCGAAGCGCAGAATGCGCTGTGGGGTACGGCGCTGGTCATGGAGGTCGCCACGGGCGACCTGCTGGCGATGGCCAACCTTTCGCGTACCAAGTCGGGCGCCTACGCCGAGGTGAAGAACCACGCCCTGTCGTCGCGTATGGAGCCGGGGTCGACCTTCAAGCTCGCGGCGCTGCTGGCGCTGGTCGACGATGCGGGGATGTCGCTCGACGAGACCTTCGACACCGGCAACGGCGCCCGCGTGAAGGTGGGGCGCACGACGGTGCAGGATTCGCACGGGCTGCCGCCGCTCAATCTGAAAGACGCCGTCGCGCACTCGTCCAACGTCTTTTTCGCCCGCGCCGTCTACGAGACCTACAAGGACGATCCCGAGCGTTATGTCGACTACCTGCGCCACCTGCACCTCGACCGTACGGTAGGGTTGGAGGAGTTCGGCGCCGTGGCCCCGATCTTCCCCGCGCCGGGCATGAAGATCTGGTACCCCGACGTCTCGATCGTCAACATGGGTTACGGCTATGCCATCGAACTGACGCCGCTGCATACGCTCACGCTCTACAACGCCGTGGCCAACGACGGCTGCATGGTCGCCCCGCGGCTCGTGCGCGAAATCCGGCGCGGCGGCGAGGTGGTCGAGCGTCCCGAACGGCGGGTGCTGGTCGACAAGATCTGCTCCTCGTCGGCACTGCGCAAGGTGCGCGAGTGCCTCGAAGAGGTCGGTACGACCGGTACGGCCAAGCAGTTCTTCCGCGATACGACGCTCTTCAAGATCGCCGGCAAGACCGGTACGGCGCAGTTCGCGCAGGACGGGATCAAATATTCCGACGGCTACTACCTCGGTACGATGGTGCTCTACTTTCCGGCCGACGAACCCAAGTATACGGTGCTCACGGCGATGTTCACCCGCCGCGGACGGGGTACGACCTACTACGGGGCCGGTCTGTCGGGTCCCGTCGAGCAGCAGATCGTCAACTACATCTACAACCGTCAGCGCGAGTGGTACGGCCGCGTCGAAGAGACCGACGATGCGCATTACGCCCGCACGGTCAAGGGGGGCGACATCGCCCAGATCCGCGAGGCGGCGGGCGAACTGATGCCCCGCGTGGTGAGCGAGCGCCGTTTGGGCTGGGGGCGCACGCGCGTCGATTCGCTCGGCAGGGTGACGGTGACGCCGCTTGCGGACGACCCGCATACGATGCCCGACGTGCGCGGCATGGGATTGAAGGAGGCCGTTTTTCTGCTGGAAAGCCGCGGACTGCGGGTCGCTTTCACCGGCAAGGGGGCCGTGCGCGAACAGACGTTGCCGCCCGGCGCAAAGATACAGCGGGGGCAAACCGTAACATTGAAATTGAGATAAATGAACTATATGAAACGTATCGACAATCTGATCGGTTCGACGCCGGTCGCGGCCGTCTGCAATGCGGCGGGACAGGTCGTTCGCTCGCTGACCTGCGATTCGCGCGAGGTCGCGGCGGGCAGCTGCTTCTTCGCCGTGACGGGGACGGCGGCCGACGGACACCGTTTTATTCCGCAGGCCGTTGCGGCGGGCGCCGTTGCGGTCGTCTGCCAGCAGTTGCCCGAAACGCTGGCCGAAGGGGTGTGCTACGTCGCGGTGGCCGACACCCATGCGGCGATGGCCGACATGGCGGCCGCCTTCTACGATCATCCTAGCCGCGAACTGCATCTGGTGGGCGTCACCGGCACCAACGGCAAGACCACCGTCGCCACGCTGCTCTACGACCTCTTCCGCCGGCTGGGTTACGAGGCGGGACTGATTTCGACGGTCGTCTACCGCGTGGGCGAACGGCGCATCGCGTCGACGCATACCACGCCCGACGTGATCCGGCTCAACGCGCTGATGCGCGAAATGGTCGACGCGGGCTGCGCCTATTGCTTCATGGAGGTGTCGTCGCACGCCATCGTGCAGGAGCGCATCCGCGGCCTGCATTTCGAAGGGGGCATCTTCACCAACATCACCCACGACCATCTCGACTACCACAAGACCTTCGCCGCCTATATCGAGGCCAAGAAGCTCTTTTTCGACCGTCTGCCCGCCGGGGCTTTCGCCCTGACGAACGCCGACGACCGCAACGGCCGCGTCATGGTGCAGAATACCCGTGCACGGGTGGCCGCCTATTCGCTCCGGTCGGCCGCCGACTTCACGGGGCGTGTACTGGAACAGCACCTCGACGGCATGTTGCTGCGTCTGGGCGGCGACGAGGTGTGGGTCGGATTTCTCGGCCGGTTCAACGCCTCGAACCTGCTGGCCGTCTACGGCGGGGGGGGGCGGGGGGGCCCCGCCCGCCGCGCGGTGGGGCCGGCGCTGCGCGCCCCCCGCCCCGGGCGCGGGGGGCTCTAAGTGGGGGGTGCGGCCGAGGGCCGCACGGCCGTGGTCGACTATGCCCATACGCCCGATGCGTTGGAGAACGTATTGCGGACGCTCGGCGAACTGCTCACCGGCGACGGACAGCTCATCGCCGTCTGCGGCTGCGGCGGCGACCGCGACCGCACCAAGCGTCCCGAAATGGCCGCTATGGCCGTGAAGTACGCCGCGACGGCCATCTTCACCTCCGACAATCCGCGGCACGAAGACCCCGAGTCGATCCTCGACGAGATGGTCGCCGGCCTGCCCCCCGAAGCCCGTTACCTGCGCATCGCCGACCGCGGCGAAGCGATTCGCGCGGCGGCGATGCTGGCCCGTCCGGGCGACATCGTGCTGCTTGCCGGCAAGGGACACGAAACCTACCAGATCGTGGGCGACGAACGCCGCCATTTCGACGACCGTCAACAGATCGAACATCAGTTTTCCATTCACCGCTAACCTCATTTATTCCGCCGGCGCCGACCGGCACTTTATCGACGTATGCTGTATCATCTTTTCCAATATCTCGACCGTTCTTACGACCTGCCCGGTGCGGGCATGTTCCAGTACATCTCGTTCCGCTCGGCGCTGGCCGTCATCCTGGCGCTGCTCATTACGATCACCTTCGGACAGGGGATCATCCGCTTCATGCAGCGCCGTCAGATCGGCGAGGAGATCCGCAACCTCGGCCTCGAAGGCCAGCTCCAGAAACGGGGCACGCCCACCATGGGCGGCGTGATGATCCTTTTGGCCGTGCTGGTTCCCGTGCTGCTGTTCGGCCGGCTGGACAACATCTACATTCAGTTGATGATCGTTTCGACCGTCTGGCTGGGGCTGCTGGGCTTCCTGGACGACTACATCAAGGTCTTCCGCCACAACAAGGAGGGGCTCAAAGGCAAGTTCAAGATCGTGGGACAGGTGGGCATCGGCATCATCGTCGGCACGGTGATGTGCGCTTCGCCCGAAGTCGTGGTGCGCGACAAGGTGGTCGAACCCGTCCAGCAGCTCTTCGTGGACGACGACGGCGAGGTGATCGAGAGCGTCACGACGAACCGCGTGGTCATGGGCACCGAGAGCGTCAAGACCACGCAGACGACGATCCCCTTCGTCAAGAACAACGAGTTCGACTATGCGTGGTTCACGGGCGGCAACCGCGTGGCTACATGGATTCTCTACGTGCTGGTGGCGATCTTCGTCGTCACGGCCGTGTCGAACGGCGCCAATCTCACCGACGGGCTCGACGGACTGGTTTCGGGCGTCTCGGCACCGATCGTGGTGGTGCTGGCGATCCTGGCCTACCTTTCGGGCCATATCGTCTATGCCGACTACCTCAATATCATGTATATCCCCGGTTCGGGCGAACTGGTGGTCTTCGCGGCTGCCTTCGCCGGCGCACTGATCGGTTTCCTGTGGTACAACTCGTTCCCGGCCCAGACCTTCATGGGCGATACGGGGTCGCTGGCCATCGGAGGCATCATCGCCGTTTTCGCCCTCTGCATCCGCAAGGAATTGTTGCTGCCGATCCTTTGCGGCGTGTTTTTTGTCGAGAGTCTTTCGGTTATGATGCAGGTCTCCTATTTCAAATATACCAAACGCCGCTACGGCGAGGGACGGCGCATCTTCCTGATGTCGCCCATCCACCACCACTATCAGAAGAAGGGAATCTTCGAGACGAAGATCGTCATCCGCTTCTGGATCGTGAGCATGCTGCTGTCGCTCGCGGCGCTCGCGACGCTCAAAATCCGATAATCAAACCAAAAAACGATGAATGACATGAAAAAAATCTGGATTGTATCCCTGCTGCTGCTCGGCTGTTTCGCCGCACGGGCTCAGGCGCCGGCTCCGCTCAAAGGACGTATCGCCGTGAGCGTTCCGCGCGTCGACATGCGGCTCAGTTATGCGGAGTACGACAAGGCCTTCTCCGGCGACCTGCGAACGGCGCAGACCGATCTCGAAGGGCGGTACATGCTGCCCGACGACGATAAGATCTATGCCGTGACGCTCCACCGCCGCGACGATGCGGCCGGTGCGCCGGCGCTCGCCAGCTTCTTCATCCTTCCGGGCGAGCAGCTCGAAGTCCTCGGCCTGTTTCAGGACGGGGATACGTTCGACTGGCGCGTGAAGGGCTCGCCCGTCTTCGAAGCCGACTACGAATACGGCAGGAAGTATCGCCGCGAGGAGCTTCGCGCCGCGACGCTGCGCCGCCAGAACCTCGCGGGCGAGTGGGACGACCTGTCGCCGGAGCGGCAGCGGCAGCTCAACGCCGAGCTGCGTCTGCTCGACCGCGGCATCAAGGAGCGCCGTTGCGCCTACATCCGCGAGAACCCCTCGTCGCCGCTGTCGGCCTACTACTTCACCTGCCAGCCCTTCCCGATCGAAGAGGTGGTGGAGTACTATTCGATGCTCTCCGAGTCGTTGCGCGAAGGGCGCTATGCGCCGATTCTCAACTTCGTCTGCGAGATGTACCAGCGGATTCTCAACGCCTGACGCCATTTTGAAATGAAGAAACTCGTTGTATTGGGCGGAGGTATCAGCGGCTACGGTTCGGCGATCCTCGCCCGCAGGAAAGGGTTCGACGTCTTTCTGTCCGACAGCGGCCGCATCGCCGACCGCTACCGGATGAAACTCGAAGCATGGGGCGTGCCCTACGAGGAGGGCGGCCACAGCGAGGAGCGCATCCTCGCCGCTTCGGAATGCGTCAAGTCGCCCGGCATCCCCGACTCGGCGCCCATCGTGCGCAAACTGCGCGAACGGGGCGTTCCCGTGATCTCCGAGATCGAATTCGCGGGGCGTTATCTCGACGGTGCGCGCACGATCTGCATCACCGGTTCGAACGGCAAGACGACCACCACGTCGCTCGTCTACCGGATTCTGCGCGACGCGGGCTGCAACGTCGCCCTGGGCGGCAACATCGGCGAGAGCTTCGCCTATTCGGTCGCAACCGGCCGGTACGATTGGTATGTGCTGGAACTCAGCTCGTTCCAACTGGACGGCATGTTCCGGTTCCGGGCCGACATCGGTGTGCTGACCAACATCACGCCTGACCATCTCGACCGCTACGACCACTCGTTCGCGAAGTATGCCGCAGCGAAGATGCGCATTGCGCAGAACCAGCGTGCAGGCGACTACTTCATCTATTCGGCCGACGACGAAACGATCTGGTCGCTGCTGCCGTCGTATCGGCTGCCGCAGCGGCAGCTGCCCTTCGCCGCACGGGCTGCCGTCGCCGGCAGCGACGGCGACGCCTTCCTGAGCCGCGACGGCCGCTTCACGGCCGCCGTGGGCGACCGTTCGGTCGAGATCGACACGCGCCGGATGCGTATCGGCGGGCTGCACAACGCCTACAACGCCATGGCTGCCGCACTGGCCGCGCTCGCGGCCGGCGTCGCGCCCGACCGTATCCGCCGTTCGATTTACGCTTTCGCGCCGGTCGAGCACCGTCTCGAACCCGTGCGCGAAACGGACGGTGTGTTGTGGATCAACGATTCGAAGGCGACCAACGTCGATTCGGTGTGGTATGCGCTCGAAAGCATGAAACGCCCCGTGGTGTGGATCGCCGGCGGGACCGACAAGGGCAACGACTACGAACCGCTCAAAGCCTTCGCCCGCGAGAAGGTGCATACGCTCGTATGCATGGGTGTCGACAACCGCAAGCTCGTCGAGTCCTTCACGGGTGTCGTGCCGGAGGTGATCTCCACGGCGTCGCTGGACGAGGCGATGGAGGCTGCCCGCCGTGCGGCGCGTCCGGGCGACGCCGTGCTGCTGTCGCCCGCCTGCGCCTCGTTCGATCTGTTCCGCAACTACGAACAGCGCGGCGAGCTGTTCAAAAAATGGGTCGGCGAACACTGCTGACCCTTCCGATGACGAGTCCGTGCGGTGCGGGAAGACCCGTCGCACGGCGCTAACGACGACTGAACAATGAAAGAGACCCGATCTTCCGAAACTGCATCCTCCGCGCCGCAGAGCGGCCTGCGGGCGCTGGTCGGCTCGGTGTTTACCGGCGACCGCGTCCTGTGGATCATCATTGCGGCGCTGGCCGTGATTTCGGTGCTGGTGGTCTACTCGTCGACGGCCAAAATGGCCTACGACGCCCATACGGCGCGTTCGACGGCGCATTTCCTGCGTCAGCAGGTGGGGATTCTGATCCTCTGCGTCCCGATCATCGTCATCGTCCACAAGATCAACTGCCGCGTCTACAACCGGCTGGCGCAGCCGGTCTATGTGCTGAGTCTGCTGCTCACGCTGGCCGTCTACTTCATCGGCGCCACGACCAACGGCGCCGCGCGGTGGATTCCCGTCGCGGGATTCCAGTTCCAGCCCTCCGAGGCATTGAAGGTCGCCACGATCCTGCTGCTGGCACGCCGCCTTTCGTCGTGCCAGAGCAAGATCGACCGCATCCGGATCGTCCCGTCGCTCAACCCCTTCCGGTGGGGGCGGCCCGCGCAGCGCAAGATCTGGCGCGAGGGGACGAGGCCCATCCTGCTGCCCGTCGTGCTGTCGTGTGCGGTGATCTTTCCGGCGCATACGTCGTCGGCGATGCTGGTCTTTCTGACCTCGCTGGTGATGATGCTCATCGGACGTGTGCGGGTGAGCGAGCTGGTGCGGCTCGTGGGGCTGGCCTGCGCTGCCCTGCTGCTGGCGGGGTTGCTCAATCTGGGCCGCAGCGAGACGGCGGGCGGGCGCGTGAGTACGTGGATCGACCTGTGGACGTCGTCGCAGACCGAGAAACCGATCGACCGGCTCACCGACACCGAACGTTCGATGATCGCCATCCACAACGGCGGACTGCTGGGCGAGGGGGCGGGCCAGAGCGCCATGCGCGTGGAGATGATCCATCCCGAAAGCGACTACGCCTACGCCTTTTTCGTCGAGGAGTACGGGATCATCCTGGCCGGTATCCTGCTGATGCTCTACCTGTGGATCTTCTTCCGCGCCCGCGAAATCTTCGTGCGCTGCGGCACCGCCTTTCCGGGACTGCTGGTCTTGGGGCTTGCACTCATGATTACCTGTCAGGCGCTGCTGCACGTCATGGTGACGGTCAACCTGATGCCCGAGACGGGACAGACGCTGCCGCTCATCTCGCGCGGCGGCTCGTCGGTGCTCTTCACGGTCATCGCATTGGGGATGATCCTGAGCGTCAGCCGCCAGAACGACGAACATTCGCACGATACGCCCCGCTCCGAGTCGATCTATGAAAAGTAGTCCGATCCCGACGTCCCGACCGGCGGATCGTCTCCCGCGCGACCGTCGGATCGATCTCTGCTACGTGATCGGGATCCTGCTGGTCGTAGCGGGCCATTCGGGAGTGGATCCCCGTTTCGCTTCGACGGCGCTGTTCCGCTGGATCTACGCCTTCCACATGCCGCTCTTCTTCGCCCTTTCGGGCTATCTGTTCCGTTACGGCGGAGGGAGCGGACGGGTCGGTGCGGGGACTTTCGCACGCCGCCGTGCGCTGCGGCTGCTGTTGCCGCTTGTCGTGTGGACGACGCTCGTCTTCATCCCCAAGGGGCTGTTGAGCGCCTATGCCATGCGGCCGTCGGAGTTGAGTTTTTCAGCCTATCTGCACGCCTTTCTCTATCCGGCCGACAATCCGATCCGTCCCTTCTGGTTTTTGGAAGTGCTGTTCGAGGTGAGTCTTGCGGGATATGCCGTCGACCGGATCGTCCGCAGCCGGCCGGCTGCGCTCGCCGCGGTTGCGGGGACGTGCATCGCCGCCAACCGGCTGATCGCCCCGACGGGCGGCGAGCTGCTGATGCTGCCCGACGTACTGTGGTATACCGGCTTTTTCCTGCTGGGAGCCGTCGCCTGCGACGGCCGCACGTGGCTGTGGCCGCGGCTGGCCCGCCCCTCGTCGCTCGTTTTCTGGGGTGCGGCGTCGCTCGTGACGCTTCGGTTCCCGTCGCCCGCCGCCGCACCGTTCTATGCGGCGGCGGGCATCCTTTTCGTCGCCTCGTGTGCGGCGCTGGCCGTCGACCGCAGGCTGCGCCTGCCGCTCGCGGACGATCTGCGCAGGTATACCTTTACGGTCTACCTGCTCCACGTGCTGCCTGTCGGCCTCCTGCGCGGCCTGCTCTATCCCCGTCTGGCGGTCGATCCCGCCCTCTTTTCGGCGCTGCTCTTCCTGTCGGGCGTCCTCATTCCCTGGGCCGTGGGACGCATGGCGCGGCGGTGGATACCCTCCTTCACGGCGGGAGGCCGTCTGTCGCTCCGCCTGCTGGGTTTATAGGATCCAGCGGCTCAGCAGATAGCCTCCGCCCAGCAGCCACAGGTAGAGCAGTCCGGCGAGGAGGAAGGGTTTCGCGCCGGCGCGTTTGAACTTTTCGATGCTGGTCTCCGCCCCCAGCGCCGTCATGGCCATCGTCAGCAGGAAGGTGTCGAACGAATTGATTCCCGCCACCGCCGCCTCGGGCAGCAGGTCGAGCGAATTGAACCCGATGACGGCCAGGAACCCGAACGCGAACCACGGGATCGTGACCTTCGCGCGGCCCGCACCGCCCTTCGTGCGGCGGGCGAGCAGCAGGCTCATGACCAGCAGTACCGGCGCCAGCATCATCACGCGGATCATCTTGACGATGACCGCGCCGTCGGCGATTTCGGCGCCCATGGCATTGCCCGCCCCGACGACGTGGGCCACCTCGTGCAGCGTCGCACCCGTGTAAAGGCCCATCTGTTCGGGCGTCAGGCCGAGAATGCCGGCGCGCCACAGCGCCGGATAGAGGAACATCGAGACCGTACCGAAGATCACTACGGTCGAGACCGCCACCGCCGTCTTGTGCGGCGCGGCCTTCACGACGGGTTCGGCGCCCAGCACGGCCGCCGCGCCGCAAATGGCGCTGCCCGTCGAGGTCAGCAGCGCCAGGTCGCGGTCCATTTTCAGCGCACGGCCCAGCAATACGCCCAGCAGGAGCGTCCCCGCGACCACCGCTGCGTCGATGCCGATGGCCGGCGCGCCGATGGCCGCCACGCTCTGGAAGGTCAGGCGGAATCCGTAGAGCACGATGCCCGCGCGCAGCAGTTGTTTCGAACAGAACAGGATGCCCGGCACCCACGTTTCGGGCAGATGGTTGCGCAGGCTGTTGGCATAGAGCATTCCGAGCAGAATGCCCAGAATGAGCGGGCTGAACGAGAGACTGCGTGCCGGCTGCGTGTCGGCCAGATAGAACGCTGCGCACGAGAAGAGTGCGATGAGCAGGATGCCGTGGAGGATGTTTCCGTGTTTTTCAGAGAACATAGTCTTTCGTGTATGAGTTCGACGTTGCGATTCGGTCCGCCTGCGGGATCGGTCGAAGAGGAGATGCGGCGGACTCCTGTTCCGGCGTTCTGCCTGCGTCGGATTTCCAGTCGCCGATCTTGCGCAGTCGTCTTCCGGCGCGGCGGGTTCCGTCCGGAGAGGATCTCTTCGCCGCTCTCTTTTGCGGAAAAGCGGCCCAAAGATACGACATCCGTCGCAGAAACGGGGCGATTTTTCGAACAAATGTAAAGAAAGTGTACATTAATTGAAAAAAAGTATTACTTTTGTGGTGCGATCACTGTTAATTCACTAACAATAATATTGTAGCTATGGCTTTTCTGACAAACGAAAAATTGACGATCGTCGGCGCTGCCGGCATGATCGGCTCGAACATGGCGCAGACCGCCCTGATGATGGGTCTGACCTCCAATCTCTGCCTGTACGACGTCTTTTCTCCGGAGGGTGTGGCCGAGGAGATGCGCCAGTGCGGTTTCGACGGCGTGAACATCACGGCGACGACCGACGTGAAGGAGGCTTTCACCGACGCGAAGTATATCATCTCTTCGGGCGGCGCACCGCGCAAGGCCGGCATGACGCGCGAGGATCTGCTCAAAGGCAACTGCGAGATCGCAGAGCAGCTGGGTAAGGACATCAAGACCTATTGCCCCGATGTGAAGCACGTGGTGATTATCTTCAACCCGGCCGACCTGACGGGTCTGGTGACGCTGCTCTACTCCGGTCTGAAACCTTCGCAGGTGACGACGCTCGCGGCGCTCGACTCGACGCGTTTGCAGAGTGCGCTGGCCAAGAAGTTCGGCGTGATGCAGAACCAGATCACGGGTTGCGCCACCTATGGCGGCCACGGCGAGCAGATGGCCGTGTTCGGCAGCGCCGTGAAGGTTGCCGGCAAGCCGCTGAGCGAGATTATCGGTACGGCGGAGTTCCCCGTCGAGGAGTGGAAGCAGATGCAGCAGGACGTGACGAAGGGCGGTGCCAAGATCATCGAGCTGCGCGGCCGTTCGTCGTTCCAGAGCCCGTCCTACCTCTCGGTCGAGATGATCCGTTCGGCCATGGGCGGCGAGGCGTTCCGCTGGCCGGCCGGCACGTTCGTCAACAACGAGAAGTACAAGTGCATCATGATGGCCATGAAGACCACGCTCGACGTTACGGGTTGCCACTTCGAGGTTCCGACGGGTACGGCCGACGAGGTCGCCAGCCTCGACGCCAGCTACGAGCACCTCTGCAAGATGCGCGACGAGCTCGTCACGCTCAATATCGTGCCGCCCGTATCGGAGTGGTCGAAGATCAATCCCAATCTCTGATCGGAGGAGCGGCCGGATTTATCCGTAAGGCATTAC
>ENA-UONS01003021-UONS01003021.1-human-gut-metagenome-genome-assembly--contig:-CS19-NODE-3021-length-12204-cov-20.243477_pt1 | contig 12204 bp, 10 predicted proteins | sample MGYA00242458_ERZ724005 | MGnify/ENA metagenome assembly ERZ724005
AGCTGTCGGCGGCAGCAATAGCCTGTTCCACATCTTTGCGTACCATACCACGAATTTCTGTTCGCGGTAGGTTGACTGAAAAAGTTCATCGGCAAACCGCTTGATGATTTCCGACCCGATCCATGTAACACCCAACCGGACCGTTATCTCGCCCGCCGTCAAGTCCTTGGGCTGCACCTGTTCCAACGCTTCTACATTGATGCGGAATGCCGGGTCTTGGTCGGCTGCAACATGAGCAATACGCAGCTTTTCGCGTACATTGCCGGATAAATACTCATCCGCCATAAGGTAAACAGGGCTGCCGTCCTCCTGTTTGCGGAAAGGCTCTACAAAAATAACGCCCGCCAGTTCCTTGGCAAGCGTTGCTTCATCTTTTCCGGTAAGGTGCATCATGTAAGGCATATCGACCTTGGCACGTTCCCCGATGCTCAGTGCCAGAGCGTCCGATGCCGTGTCGGCGTGGTCTGGTATCTGTGCAGAGCGGATAGTCCTTTTGGTGAACATATCCGACTTGCTGATAAAGTTTCCTTTTTCATCGACATTTTCAAGTGAACACAGCAAATAGTAGCTGCTGTCATCCCGGAAAGACAACTCCGCGCTGCGGCTGTTGATTAGGCCGTGCTTGGCGCGGAAGGCATCATACTGGCGGTTAAGCTGGGCTTGCAGACGGTGGATTTCCTCGTCCGACAAGTCCTGCAACTGCGCATCGATCAATGCGCGGGTGGTGTCGCGCAGTTCCACCAGTTTGCGGATACGCTCGGCAGAGGCTGCGTTGGGATTACATTCCCGCATGACTGCGCCCTCACGGTAATAGATTTTATCGTCCTTTACCGTGTAGCTGAAATTACGCACAAAGGGATCGGCATCAATGTACTTGGTATCCTCGCCGCTTTCTTCCTGCACAGAGATTTCGGCTTTTGTCAGCGTGGCGGTCAAGTGCTGCATAGCAGTGTCGATTTGCGTTTCCAACAACGGCTTTCCGAAACGGTCCACCGCATCGGGGTCTATTGGCTGGCAGGTGGAAGTCGGGCCATACGGCCCGGAGACTATCTCCATTCTGCCGCAAATCATTTCAGGGTGCTCCACAAAGTAGCGGTTCATGGTAATGCCGTTGGCATCTTCTGCAAGGTGCAGCCAAGGCTCGTCCTGCTGGCGCAGCGTATCGCGCTTTTGCAGAAAAATTACATCCGTCATAATTTTAGTGCCGCTGCCCTTGAACGCATTGTTGGGCAAGCGCACTGCACCGATAAGGTCGCAGCGCTCGGCAATGTACTTGCGGGCGCGGTCATCTTTTTTGTCCAATGTGCCGCTGGAGGTGATGAACGCCATGATGCCGCCGGTGCGCAGCTTGTCGATGCTCTTGGCAAAGAAATAGTCGTGAATGGGAAAATGCAGCCGGTTATACTGCGGGTCATTGACTTGGAAATTGCCGAAAGGGACATTGCCAATAACGCAGTCAAAATAGTTGTCGGGGAGAAGCGCATTTTCATAGCCGGTCACTTGGATATTGGCCTTTTGATACAACTGCTTTGAGATGCGGCCTGTGATGCCGTCCAATTCTACGCCGTAGAATTTGGCATCACTGCTGCCAAAATGTCCGTGTGCGAGAAATGCGCCTGTGCCCATGCTGGGTTCTAGGATTTTTCCGCCCTTTACGCCGAAGCGTTCCAGTGCGCGGTAGATGGGGTGGATAACGGTGGCGGGGGTATAAAACGCCGTAAGTGTACTGCTGCGGGCAGCTTCATACTCAGATTCAGACAATGCTGCTTTCAGTTGGCTGTACTCGTTCGACCATGCACTTTTGTTCGGGTCGAACGCATCCGAAAGCCCGCCCCAGCCCGTGTACTGCGCTAAAATTTTCTGCTCATCCTCAAAAGCAGGGCTGCCGCCGTTCGCTACGCGCTGCTCAATTTCTTTCAGCTTTTGGATAGCGGTAATGTTGGCTGCAAACTTTTCGCGCGGTGCTGTCGGCAGGTTGTCCAGATAGGGTGCTTCATAGGTAATGGGTTCGCGGTGGTAGGGTTCATCTTCTGCCGAAAGCCGTTCTGCATCCGCCATAACCTGCTCCACAAAGGGGCTGGGTTCCTCAACGATTTCACCCACGATGGGTTCAACAGTTTCTTCTGGCTGCTCTTGGCGGCTTGGAACTTCCGGGGCGGATAGTGCTGCATTTTTGGGGTTGGCAGCAAGCAGCCGCGCAAACTCCTCGTGGCTGACGGCACGGCCTACCAGCGGGAAACTTTCATCCCGCAGATGAATGTTTTCTCTGCCGATTTCCTCGACGGTAAAGGGTCTGGCATCTTCCAGATAAACCGTACTGCCGATAGTTACAGGTGATTTTTCGACTTTTCTTGTAGTCGGATGATGCTTTTCAAACTCTGCTTCGGCGGTATTGATAAAATCCGAGAAAGCGCTGTTTTCAATGCCCTGCGCAGCAAGCTCGTGGTTATCTTGGAAGTAGTCGATATGGACAATGTTACCGTCAACCTCATAGCGGATTTCGTTCCGCAGAAGATTGGTATATACTTGGATCTCGTGCTCATCGTCCTCGGTGGTAGAGTAAGCAAACTCCACGCGGGTCAAGTCGGAGAAATTCGGCTCGTTTAGCCCCTCATTCTCGCAGAAATCCGTGATGGCGTGTTTTGCATGGTCGAGGGCGGCATCGTTCGCTGCACGAGCGGCTTGCTGTTCTGCTGCCCATGCCTGATAGGTGGCTTTTTCGGCATCGGTCAGATACTGGTCGTTGTAAACCAAAAGCCGCAGGCGTTGGGCAACCTCTTTCCACTTCAAAACGCGGCGATACTCGCCGTCCTCTGTACGTCGAGTAATTTCAAGATTTTTGCCCATGTGGTCGAGAAAGCCGTGCCCACCATCACGGAAGAACCATGTGCCGCCGCCGATGCCGTATTCCTTTTTCAGCCAGCGGGCTTGATCTTCCTCGATAGGAAGTACCTGTGCAGAGAGATATTGCTGAATGCGAAATTTGCTATCTTCAAACCCGCCGCCTTTGCACAGTGCATCGGTAATGTCCTGCTCCGTAATGTACTTGCCGGATGCGTCAATGACGGGCTTGTTCCACTTTTTGACTTCTGCCGCAAAGTCGATGTTTTTTACTTGCTGCTCATGGCTCGGCAGCCCTGCCTTTTCAGAATCTTCGGGGGTAAGGGTAAGCTGCTCCATCTGCTGCTGCACGGGTGCTGCTTTGATGGGAACCATCAGACGCCCTTGCTCGATAAGGTCAGCAATCTTTGCGGCAACAGCATCCCATGTCAGATTGACCTGTGCTGTTTTGGTAAGATAGTTACCCTCCCAAAGTTCAAGGTACATATCATGCCGGATAAAACCCACGGTATTGTCATCCACGAACAAATATGTATAAATTTGCTTGTAACAGTGCTTGCAAAAGGCGCTGCGCTCGGCAAGGTCGGGATGCTCATTGAAATATTCCAGAATAGCCGCATTGTCGGCACGGCTGGAGGAGTCCTTCGCCAGCAAGCCTAGAATCAGTTCATCGCTCAGCGGCGGCAAATCAGAAATGGGCACAGAAAAAGCGGAGGGCGTGCTATCGCTCTCCGCTTGGGGTTCTTGTGTTACAGGCTGTAAATCTGCTGCATCGCCAGTTCCTCGGCTTGGCTCTGCAAGGCGTTCATCCACTGCGTCCAGCCCATCGGGTCTGTCTGCCGGTTCGGGCCGGTGCTCTGCTGCATCAGCGTCTGCATCGTCTGCTCGATTTGCCGGTGTACTGCGTTGTCCATCTCCGCCAGATGCGGGTACAGTGTTCCCTCCAGCAGCATCTCGTCGAACACCATCGGCGCGTTCTCTCGCAGAAAATTCCGCCGCAGGCTGCCGTACTTGCCGATTCCCGGCATCGGCGGCTCGTTCAGCGTCAGCGCCGGGATTTGGTAGCCGTTCACCATCATGTACTCCATTGTTGACCTCCTTGGTGTTATTGGTTTCTTCCTGTTTGTCACCATAATAGCGGACTTTTTCGGCGCGTGCAACACTGTCGATTTCTCTCGTGATGCTGCCGATCTGCTGCATGAGAGGTCGTGCCGCCTGTTGGCAAGCGCTGCCCAAACACAGAGTAATGCGGTTTGTATCAAACTGGTTCACAGACTCAAGGGCAGACAGGTCCAGCCGCGCAGTATCCACGCCGCACCGCAGCGCGGCCATATACAGACAGCTTTGGGTGATAAGCTGTATAAATAGCTGCCGCTGTTCGTCCGGCTTGGCCCACTGTAAGCTGCTGCCGTCTATGGCTTTTCCCAGTGCGGTTGTGAACATGGCGCTGCGCTGGGCAACGCAGGATGTGGAGAGCATGAGGAGGGCGCTCTGGATGCTGTCAGCGTGATTATCCGCTACGATTTTATCCCAAACAGGCCGCCAGTTCTGGTCTGTAATGACCCACGGCAGCGCTTCGGGAATCTCTGCGCGGGGGATGGTATCGGAAATGTCAAACAGATACCGCAGCCGGGAAGAATTGGCGCGAGTGTCAAATACCGCGATACCGTGTGCGCCGCGCTTGACCCAGCGACCCGCATTATTATTCCAGTAAGCTATGTCGGCCACGGCTGTGGCGGTGGGGCTTTGCTCGTGAATCAAAAGCTGGTTCGGGAAACTATAATTATAAGCAATGGCCGCTGTCTGCAAAAATGCTTTCCAGCGGTCGCTGCTCTCCGTGACGGCTTGCAGTTGCTTTTTGGCAAGCGCACGGATATTTTCGTATTTAGCCATTTGCTACTCCTCATCGTTCATAAGGTTCCGGTTCTGCTTGTTTCATATTTTCTAACTCCGGCAATAGATAATCAACCTGACGATAACCATATTCATCTACATAGAAAGCCTGTGCTTCTCTCCTGTTGTGGATCACAATAATATCGCTGATAGAAACAGAACGCATCTTTTGAGCATTGGGACGGTTGCTTTGGTTATGCGCTATATAAATATCTTCAGGCTCATCCCAGCGTTCCATCTGTCCACTATAAACGAGTTTATAATCCGCAGCCTTTATACGGGTTTTCGCATAAGCATAGTTTCTGAAAACGAAATCACGGTTATTGGTTTGATAAATCTCATAAGGGTAAGTCTGTCTCTTTTCTTTACGAAAGCCGCCCGGCCAATAGATGTCCCGCGGCAATCCCAATGGCTTGTCCATCTTATCCGGGAACACAACCGGGGTAATCGGCATACCAACCTCAGCTGCTTCCAAGATTTCCTTTTTAAATCTGTCTACATCCGTAAAGGGCGTAACATATCCGACTATTTTTCCATCATCACTAAGATATTCGATGTAGCCAATTACGTTATCAGAATTTCCCATTTGGTTTACCTCAATAAAAAAGACCCTGTACAAATTTGTACAGAGCCTTGTGTGAATACTAATTCGGTTTTATGCGGGACGATTATTGCTGCGTTCGCTGCGCTTGATGCCCATGAACGGAGGAACCGAGGAACGGGTCAAGCCTTGTTCACGCGCCTTTTGCAGTTGGTATTCATGCAGTGCAATCGTATCCAAGAGATCCCGCATTTCCTGCGTCGCACGATAGTAATTGATGCCGTATCGCTTGCATACAGCACTTAAATTGTTCAGCATTTCGATGCTTTCTTTGGACATACGCTTCACTTCAATGTCAATATGCTCGTTCATACGTGACCTCCTTTTATGAAAGATAAGTGTTAAATATTGTAAGTGCAGCATTATCCGCGATCATCAACATAATAGGACCGCCAGACTGCTTTGAGAAAATGCGGACCGCACCAAAATCACTTATATAATGTCTGGCCAATTCATCAGTTTTTGCTTCAAAGGTTACAACGCCATTTTTTCCACTGTCGATAGAAAGCTGAATGCCAAAAGCAATCATCATCCGCCCAATATCGACATATTTTCGATGCGAAACCAGTGTGGGATTGCTGTCGGGGTGGCTTTCAATATATTCGATATAAACAAACATGCTCTCCGGCGTTTCACGATATGCACCCAAAGCAACGATTTCTCCATCCTCGGTTTTGGCTGCGTATTTCTCTAAATCCGGGTCACCGATAAATTCGCTTGTCCAATCCGTTTGCCAGCAGGATTTTGTACCGGCAAGGTCAGCGTCTGTGGCACGATCTATTTCAATGGGGATTTTTCGTTCGGTTGCTGTTTCTGTAACAAAATATTGCAGTATCATTTTCTCACCCCTGATTGTATTATATCGAATTGTCATGGAAAAATCAATAAATGATTATTGCCCACTCTTTTCCAAACAGCTAATTATCTCCATCATTTTGTATTCTGACGGAGATTTTAAGATAAATGATGGAGATGATCATCATCGTTCAAGTCTTTCCCAAAAAGACAATTTACCTCCATAGCGCTCGTCCTGTGGTCGCACTTTGGCAGCGGGCAGTTCATCGCTTGCCATATCCTCGACTTGCGGGAGAAAAAGTAGTCGGCTGTACCGGTCTGCCTGATCCTTGGATAGCCCTATGACCTTATCGCCATTTAGTCCGCAAACGAGAAAGCGTCCGCGCACAGTCACGCCCTCGTCATTGACCTGTCTGTTATATTTCAGTCGGCTTTGGGCTTTGCTGCATATTAGCCCGATTCGCGGTGTGCCAAACGGTTTTAGGATTTGGCTCTCGCCTTCAATAACTTCGGAAGCAGCCGCCATCGCGCTGGGAAAACCCGCTTGATAAGGGCAGTAGCCGGGTTCAATAACTAATAATCTCGTCATCGGTGTCCCCCTCATCTGCTGCCGTGCTGGTGGGCGCGGGCATAGTTTTCCAGCAGTTTTACGATAACCTGCTGCATCTGGTCGCTCGTAAATCCTTTGGGGAAATAGCGCTCAACTTTAGCAACGGGAATCATAAGCTGCGGGTCACGCGGCTTTACACTTGGCGGTTTGGCGGCCATAATATGCTGGATTTTTTCTGGTGTCAGTACGCTTTCCTTGCTGGCTTCTTTGAGCTTTTGCGCCTGTGACAGTGAGGGAGTACAGCCCTCGGATTCCATATAAGAGAGGAAGTCCTCTTGTTCTTCTGGGGTAAGATAGCTAAGTTCCACGGCGGGAGTGGTTTTTAGCTTGCCATCATCCACCATTTTCATGAGTTCAGGGGTGAGTTTGTTCAGACGGATAAAGCGCTGAATTTGGTTTCTACTTTCGCCTGCATCTTGGGCAAGTATTTCATCAGCACGAAAACTTGTCCCAACTTGGGACAAATTATTTTTTGACGGTCTACCGCCCTTTCGCTTTATGGCTTGCAGTTTCATCTCATACGCTTTCGCCTTTTCGCTCGGCAAAATATGCTCTCGTTGGCAGTTGCTATCCACCATCAAAATGATAGCAGTATCATCGTCCATATCCCGTACAATGCAGGGCATAGTTTCCACGCCCGCCCGCTGGCTGGCATGACAGCGGCGGTGGCCCGCCACGATTTCATACCCACCATCTTGCCGGGGGCGGACAATGGCCGGGGTCATGACACCGTATGCCTTGACACTGTCCACCATTTTGTCCATTTCGTCATCGTCACGGACTTGAAAAGGGTGATTCCGAAAGGAATGTAATTCCGTCAGCGGCAAAATTTGGATTTTCTCTAATTTTGCGTCCTGCCGCTCCTGCTCACTCGAAAAGAGATTATCGAGTGAGGGCAGATTGATGTTGCTGCCGTACTCTCTCATTCTCCGTCACCTCCTTGGCAAGCGCTTTGTATGCCAAACTGGCCGGGCCGTTGGCATCGTAGGTCAGCACGCTATGTGTACTGGCGGCGCTTTCTGCTGTGCGCGTACTGACCGGGATTTCTGCACGGTAAATTTTCAGCGCGTGACCGTAGGCGCTGCGCAGGGCAGCACACACATCTTTGGAAAGGTTGGTGCGCTTGTCCACCATCGTCAGCACAATGCCGTCAATATCCAGCCGGGGATTTATACGGCGCTTCACTTGGTTGACAGATTTGAACAGGGACACCAGACCTTTGAGGGCGAAATGCTGCGCCTGCACAGGAATCAACACCCTGTCAGCCGCAACAAGCGATGCTACGGTGATGATGCCCAGCGAGGGCATACAGTCGATCAAGCAGTAGTCGTATTTATCCTTGAACGGCTCCAATGCCTGTTCCATGATTTTCTCGTGCGCCATAACGTTTACAAGGCTCACTTCCATATCGGACAGACCAATGTCGGAAGGTATGAAATCCACCTTTTCTTCATGGTGAATTACTACTTCTGGCGGCTTTTCGTCCTTGATAACCGATTCCATTAGGTCGCTGATTGTTGCGCCGTTTTCGGTGCCCTCATAGCCGAGATAGCTGCTCAAATCGCCCTGCGGGTCGGCGTCCACCAACAGCACCTTGTAGCCCATAGCCGCAAGTGCTGTGCCGAGGTTTACTGTGGTGGTCGTTTTGCCCACACCGCCTTTTTGGTTTGCAACTGCAATAGTTTTCATGTTTCGCTCCTTTACCGTTCCATGCTGATAAGTCTACGAGCCGCCAGCAGATAGTCGTTATAATCCTTGCCTATGGCCGGGGGCGTGTCCTGTACGATATATCCGCGTTCTGCAAGCCGTTTCGCAACAATTTTTGTGAAGTTTCGTCCGGGGTCGTCACGGTCAAAGCAAAGCGACACGCGCTTTACTTCGGGATGCTGCTGCAAGAAGTAGTCAATCGGCTGATGGTTCAACCCGCCCAGCGCCAAGTAGTGGACACTGCGCCACGGGGAATCATGTTTGTACTGCCGCAGCGTTGCGCCGGACATAGCATCAATGGGGGCTTCGTAGATCTCTACGGTATCGCAGTTTTCCGATTCGGCGGGAATCAGAAAGCCATACTGTTTTTGGCTGCCCGCGACATCTCCGCGAAAGCTGCCTTGACAACCGCGCTGAAAAGCAGAGCGCGGTACGCCGTTTTCATCTTTGCCCACAAAAACGCAGTTGCGGTAGTTGCCGCGCGTAGTTTGGTATAGGATTCCACTACCCACACAGTAGCGCAGCACTTTCGGGCTGATACCGCGCCGCATCAGATAGGCCGTTGCAGCTTCGGCGTTCCTGTCCGCAGGCGGCAGCACAAAGGGGCGGGATGTCTGCTGCTGCACAGGTGCTGCCTTAGCCGTCTGAACAGAGACCGGCATCGGTGTCATTTCGTTCAGCAACCGTACCGCTGAGACAAAATCCATGCCCTCGACCTTTACCAGATAGTCGAGTGCATTGTTGCCACCCTTGCTCTGCGAAAACCAGTGAAACAGCCCATTTGCGGGCGTGATAACAAGGCTGCTGTGCGTCTTGGTGCAATACTCCTTGTCCGTTTTGCGAACCAGTTCGCCGGGGTGATAGGTTTGAAGATACTGCATCACGCTGATACGCCGCGCAGCTTCGATATTTTTCTGATATTTGCCCATGATGACCTCCGATTTTTGAAATAAAAAAGCACCTTGCCTGTGTGACAGGTAAGATGCTTACAAGAGCCGATATTCTCTTTTTCAGTTGGCTGCTTCTTCAGCCAGCTGGAGAGGGGGTGTGGGGGAGAGGAACGCGCCGCAGCCCATTCCTATAAAAAGATACAGTTTCCCCTTGGATAGTTTTGACAAGTGTAACAAAGTGGCAGAATGACAGTTTTTGAATAATAGCGGGTCGCCAAACCGTTAGATAGTAGAAAAATGTCCGCTATTGGGTACTGCCGTTTTTTATGTGCCTCTACTTTCCGAATGCGGTGGTTTTTAGTCTGCCATTTTTGAAAGATTGTCCACAAAGCGAGAGTGATTTCTCAACTACGTTGGTCTGCCAGATTTCCAATCGTAAGTACGTCCGAAAATCAAAAATTATATCGTGGATAGGTGCTTTTTCACTAAAAAAGGGCAGGAAATAAGTTCCTTGAAATTCCTAAAAAATCCACCAAGTTCTTCTCACTTGGGCCGACTCAAAATCCGTTGGTGGTGACACCGTATGGGTTCGACCCCCATCACCGGCATTCCTTATACCTAAGCCTTCTAACGGCTTAGGTTTTTTTTGTGTGGCAGACAAGATTTAGGCTTGTCTGCCATTTTGTCTGCCACTTTTACCCCAAATGGCAGACAAAACGGATTCAATCTCCGCTGGGCTTGTCGGTTCTCTCAAGCAATTTTTTGCTTGGGAGATTTCTTTTTTTCGGGAAGTCCGCCAAGGTTGATTTTGCTGGCAATCATGTTCGCGGCTTCCATCTTGCTGTCCACGTCAATGTGGGCGTAAATATTGGCCGTGGTGGAAAAGCTGGAATGCCCCAGCCACATCTGTACCTCTTTCATTGTGACTTTGTTCTTGATTACTACACCTTCTCGATGGCGGCGCAGGTCGTCACGCCCATCGTGGCGGGCTCCCTGATGCGGGCCATCGACTACCGCGTGCTGTTCCCCTATGCCGCGCTGTTTGTGGCGCTGAGCTTTGTGACGATGTGCTTCGTCAAACACGGCGACGCCAGAGCCGAGGCGAAGAAGGGGCTGGCGGCCTTTGAGGATATGGACAGCTGACCCGTTGAAAAGTTGAAAAAGCGCTGCCGCACGGAAGAACTTTCCGTGCGGCAGCGCTTATTTTGTTGGTTATTTGCTTTTCGGGTGGCCGTTCTCGACCTCGCTTGTGCCCTGCTCCATCAGATAGGTAGCGGTAAGGTCGGCGATATGCAGCTTGACGGCGAGGGGATAGGTGTTGTAGGCGTCGCTGACGGCAAAGCTGCCGCCGCGCACGGCATCGTCAAAGCCGCCCATGTGCCAGCGGATGGCGATGGCCTCGGCGGTTTTCAGCCGCATGAAATGCTCAATTAAATACACGCTTTTCTCGCCGTGGCCGTAGGGCAGCTGGTCAGCCACCTGATAAAACGGGACCTTCTCCCACTGGCCGGTAACGTCGTTCTTGACGTTGCGGGTGCCGACCTTGTAAAAGTTCGCCTTGCACAGGTCGTGCAGCAGGCCGCAGATGGCGTAGCTCTCGGCGCTTTCACCCTCGGTGAAAAAATGCTGCATCATCGCATTGTAGACGTTGATGCTGTGCATGACCAGGCCGCACTCGCACGCGCCGTGAAAGCGGGTGGACGCGGGCGCAGTGAAAAAATCCGTCGTTTCCAGCCAGTTCAGCAGGCGGTCAGCGCCGGGGCGGGTGATGTTTTTGTTGTAGATCTCCACAAATTCGGCGTGATAGTCCTGCATACGAACCTCACAGCTCCATGTCGTCCAGAATGCCCTTCAGGGTCTTCAGCTCCTCCTCGGTCAGGCTGATGCCCTTGGCCATGCGGCTGCCGTCGGGGGACCAGTCGCGGATGTCGTACTTCGGCGGGTTGCCGTTCCAGCTGACCATGTTCAGCTGGCGCTCCCAGCCGCGGGCGTTGGTGGAAAGAACGGCGATGCGTTCGGTAACTTCATAAGTGAATTCTGCCATGATTACAGACTCCTTTTTTCAATAATACTGGGTCAAGCAACATCATAGCCGATTCTGCCGGAAAATGCAAGAGCAAAATCAATCGATCCGCACGGCCAGCAGGGCAAAGCGGGCGTCGGTGTCGGGGCGGGGGTCGCCGCAGGTCGAGAGCGTCAGCAGCTGCGCGCCGTACTCCGGCATGACGCCGGTGTCATACAGTGCCTTTTCGGTGATGGCCCTGACGCGGTGCTGCCAGTCCAGCTTGGTGTCGGCGTCAAAAAAGGTGTAGTAGGGCAGCGCGTCCGCGCCGAGTGCGGTATCCACCGCGGCCACGACCTGCCAGGTGCCGCCCTCGTACAGTGTGTCAAACGTGAAGGTCGGGTGGGCTTTGTAAAAATCTTCGTCACGGTAGCGCACGAGCTGGCCGAACATCGAACCATCGTGCATATTGTGGCCGTAGATCAGCCAGTTGGCCGTCGGCGCGTCGGCGCTGACCGAGCAGCGCTCATCCAGAAACAGCGTGCCGCCCACGGCGTAAAAGCGGTCAAAGCCGCGGCGCAGGTAGTATTCGTTGTCGCCGGGCGTCTGCACAACGGGCAGGTCGATGTCCGTCCCGTCGATGCGCAGCCAGCCGATGAGGTCGGGGTTTTTCTCGTAGAGTGCCCGGTACCGGGGCAGAATTTCGCCTGCGGCTGCGGCAGGGACTGCTGCGGTCTCGGGCGTGGTGTGGGCGCTTGCGTCGGCGCGCTGGGTGTCGGCCAGGGCGTCCCGCGTCGCGGCCAGCGGCTGCACGGTCACATGGGTGGGAGCGGGCAGGGCCGTGACCGGCGGGGCGGTGGGCACC
>ENA-UONS01003022-UONS01003022.1-human-gut-metagenome-genome-assembly--contig:-CS19-NODE-3022-length-12199-cov-9.055254_pt1 | contig 12199 bp, 10 predicted proteins | sample MGYA00242458_ERZ724005 | MGnify/ENA metagenome assembly ERZ724005
GAGGAACTGCTCTTTTTCAGATAGACGGAAACTTTCATCGGCAATGCGTTTTTGAATTACATTGCAAAGGTAAATAAATTCCCGTATATGTTCCCATATATCCCGAAAAAACTTGTAGCGGATTAAGACAAATTAAAGAGTGCGCCCCGAAAGTGATACCACATAAAACACTGTATATTAGTGATTATATTTTCTCTTGTTATGCTTTTCTTTTCATTTTCGACTTTCAAAATCCGTTGTCAAAACATATATTGCAGTTCCACGCTTCGTGTTACTATTAATATCCTTGTGGCAGCTGGAGGATGAAAACAATTTTTATTATGAGAAGGTTGATTCTCTTGCTGTCGGTTATCATCATGCTAACCTCGTGTAGCGTCGTAAAAAGAACTTATGTTCGAGATTATGGAGAACGCATCGAATTAATCAAAACGAATTTTCCGGAGATATACGATTTGTATCGTCGTGGTTCCGTCATTATTGACGATGTATATACTTATGAAAAAGATGGCAAAGAACGAGTGGGCATTCATTATCATTACAGATAAATCTATAAAACAAATATAAAAGCCACTATGAAACAGATTTTCTTAATTTTAAGTATTGTCCCATTTTTGTTCGGTTGTGTGCAGACGAGAGAACAAAGAGGAGCAGAGATTGCCAAGTCGGAAATGATGAAACGTCTTTACGATGCGGATAGTTATGAACCCATTGAAACACATATAGACAGCGCATATACTTCTATTTATACGGATTTAGCTGTGATTAGAGCCGCTCATGATTTGATCGAGCTAAATGCGGAAGAGAAAAAAGAACGACTGCAACGTCAATACAATTCCGCAAAATCATCGGCTGCCATTTGGAGCGATTCGAGAGGATGGAGCAGCTATGCCAGAGAAGAATATCGGCAGGCCAAAGAAGAAATGGATGATTACGCTAATCAACTCAAAGAATTGGACGAGGAGGTCAAGGTTAAAATGAACGAGATTCAAGACCATGCAAATGTAGTGAGTGAACACCAATTTTGCGGATGGAATATCTACCATAGATTTCGGTGCGCGAATCGACTTGGTATGCAACAGATCAGTGATGTTTTGATTATCGTAGACGAAAATATGGAATATGTCAATGGCTGTTTTATATTGGATGACGACGATGATTATAGTTTAGAAAAATTCAAAAAAGTTATAGATAAGGTTATTTCCAAAAACCGAAAATAAATAAGTCCCGATAATCTATGAATTATCGGGACTTATATTTATCGTTTAAAGCCTTTGGATTGTCGTGGCTCTTGAGAGAAAAAGTGCCGTGCTTTCTCGAACTTCTCTCTGCACCACTCCTTAACTGGTATTTTGCTGATGGTTAGTTGCAATTTTCGTTTGTCGGTCAGGTCGGGAGTTATTTGCGCCGTTACTCGTTCGACCGTGAATTTGCAGTTGTGCTCTTCGGAGTATAGTTTGCCGCTATATTCAAGCGGTTTACCTTTAATAAGCATCGCGGTCTGTTCATCGTCGAAACCGACCGTTCGGCAAACACTCTCCATTCGGATCATCTCACGGAAATAAGGGAACCATTTGACGGCTTTCGAGAGAACTGCTTTCAGTAGCGACACTTCTTTTTCGTGCAACTTCGTTAAGTTGGTCGTCTCGGCTGCGTGCCTCGCCTGCATAATCGTCAGTTCTCGGTTGTGTTCTGCCTGCATGGTCTGAATTTTCTTTTGCAGAATCTCTATCGTTTCATCGCGTGCGGCGACCTCTTGTCGCAGAACTCCGATTTCCAGCTCCTGTCGCTTGACTTTCGACGTTCCGATCATCGAACCGATACCGTCGAGGATAGTCGTACCGATCTCGGCAGCAGAGTTTTTCAATCGCTCTGTTTTCAGCTCGCTTTTTATCGCGTTCAGTTCGGCCGCGGTTCGATGTAGTTCTGCGCGTGCCGTCTGTTCCTGCTTCGTAGCATGTTCGACGGCTTTGCGCTTCTCCTCCTCGATGCAGAGCAGTTCGCCGATATTGTCCTGCAAATTCTGCTGTCGGGCAATGGCGTTGCGATAAAATTCCTGCGTCGTAACGTGTCGGGCTTTCGAGCCGTCGATACCTCTTTGCAAGCCGTATTTGGACATCGCTTCGGCATAAGTGTCTTGGTATTCTTTCAGCTTGACACGCGACATTACGTCATCGGCACACAATCGAGGTCGGGATGCCGATTTCGTGCGGTATTTTCGCTTGCTGGGGTCGTCGGTTTGCTTCTCACGAGTTTTGCGGCGTTCTCCCGTTACGATGGGGACGACTGCTGCGTGGATATGCGGCGTTGCTTCGTCCATGTGCAATACAGCCGAAACGACGTTTTCGGTTCCGAAAGTTTTTCGTAGCCATGCAAGGTTATCGGCACACCACGCTTTCAAGCGCCCCTCTTGGGCAATGCGTTTCATATCCTCCTGCGTGCCGGTCAGCATGACACGAATTACCCGCACTTGATTCGTTCCGATTTTGCGGGTCAATCCGACATGTTCGAGCCGATGGTTGATTGCTTCCGTCCGGTCGGCCACACCCTCCGGAAACTCGACGAGTTCTTCGTTCAGGTAAGTCAGTTCAGGTATGGCATTGGGCGGCATCTTAGTACGTGCGATATGGGCGGTCATCGGCACTTCATTGTCCGGCGACTTATCCAAATGCAATACGACATATCCCATGATTCGGTAATAATTTTTGCGGTTGATGATTTCGGTTGTCGGGTTTTCGACCGCATGTGTGGTCGGCGACCGGAACGGTCGCAAGGGGTTTCCAAAGGGTCGCCCTTTGGCCTATTGGGGCTTTTTCAGCGTCGGCGTGCCGATGCGTTGAGAAAGATTGCGCAAGAGCGAGGGCAATCAAACTATGTTTGAATTGCCAAGCCGCAGCCAATCTTCTGGAAAAAGCCCTAATAGGCTATGGCTTTTCTGTGGAAGAAAAGCCGCGGACGCGGAGCGGCCGAATGGTGGGCGACGTTACAACTTGCGACCGCGCGACTGCTTGTGTCCTTTCACGGGACGATGGCTGCGCAGGTAGTCGTTCAAATCGTTGTGCGGCCGATAGTGGACGGATTGGTCGGAGATATTGCGGCAGGCGGCTTTCAATTCAGAGGTCGCCTTTCGCCCCGCCTCGTCATTGTCGAGGTAGGTATAGACCCGTTCGTGCGACGCGATGAACGGAACGGCTTTGGCAAGGTTCGTTACCGAGTTCAGCACGACGATATTGTGCGGCGGGTTCGGGTTGCGCTTGAGCGTCAGAAACGAAAGGTAGTCCATAAATCCCTCGAAAACGAGGCGCGTCGGATAATCGCCGCGTCGGGTCGTCGGGGCTTTCGAGGTGCAGCCCTTGAAATAGCGGTTGCGCAGCTCCCACCCTCCGGCATCGTTTCGGAATCCAACTGCGAAATAGGATTTGTCCGCTACGCGATAATGCACCTCCGAACAATGCATACGAGCTGTATCAAGGTCGATGCCCCGCTCCATGAGGTAGTCAAGCAAAGCAGGGTTTTCCAGCGGCCGCACCCTCTCGACTACAATTGAGGGTGGACGTTGCGGGGCTGTATTTTTTCCTATAAAAGAAGAAATAGGGCCCCCATCTATCCATTGCTCCAGCCGCCGCATGGCCTCTCCGGCATCGCACCGCTCCATGTGCATCACGAGGTCGATCAGCGTGCCGCCCTCGCCTGCACCATAGTCGATCCACAGATTCTTGTCATAGTCCACTTTCATGCTCGGCATATGATCTTCGCGCAGCGGCGAATGATACAAGCCACAATAACTTCTATCCTTGGCCGGACGGATGCCCCGTGAGGCAAGGTATTCCCGTATTGGGAACTTATTGATTGCTTTTGCGTCCATAAGCTGTTTTTCTTTCACTCGGTTTATTGGTACGATTCGGGGTTTAATCCGCCGTACCGGTTTAGAATGGTTTAATAATATATACCCTCGTTCCGGACTAAACCGCCCGCAAAGGTCAATAGTGGAAATCGGGATTGTAACGGTAGAACTTATCCTCCTTGACGATCATCCGCTTGTTCTCCAAAAAGACTTTGAGCTGCTTGGCCTTGTTGATGCCGAACGAATGGCCGATGGCGGCATAGCTGCTCTGCAACCGTCCGATAAGCGACGAATAGGAAACACGGTCGGCTTTGGAGAACAACAATTCCAACGCCTCGCGGTGCTTGGCCTCGCAGACCTCGGCATAGTCGAAACTTTTGGCAGCGGTAGTCTGCCGAAGTTGGTAGTCCTCGACCTGCTCGGGCAAGGCATCGGCGTTGATGCGAAAGGCGAACGGCTCGAAATCCCGGTCGCGGATGTGCATCGCCGCAACGGAACTTATATCGCGGTCGAAGTCGTCTTTGGTAATTTGCAGCACGGTTTCGGCCTTGTTGTTCAACTCCGTGCCCAAATGCCCGCGCGTGTTGTCGTCGCCCTTGTTCAGATGCAGCACCGTATGGATGTGGATGCGCCGCTCGTCCGTCCACTGCATCAACTTCGTGATGAGGTCGGTCGCCTCGCCGGGGCTGTTGATGTCGTGCGCCAGATCGCGGATGCCGTCGATAACGACCAGTCCGAGGTCGTCGAGGTCGTAGATTGCCTCCTCGATCTTCCGCAACCGCTCTTTGGTGGCATAACCGCGCAGGCACAAGAACTCCAACAATGGCGGATGCACATCGGTCGGCAATCCCGCCAGCCGCAGAATCCGGCACAACACCCGCTTGCAATGGAAGCGGCTCTGCTCCGTATCGACGTAGAGGATGCGCCGCCTCTCCGGCGGCAAAGAGGCCGAATAGTTCAACACCGTGCCGCCGGTCATGGCTGCCGCCACGATTGCGCAGACATTGAACGTCTTCTTGCTCTTCGCCTTGCCGGTAGAAGCGCTGAAATTCCCCAAAGTCCCGATAACCGAATCATCCACTCGCAGAATCACGGGCGGAGCCGCGAACTCATCCGTAACGAACAGACGGGCCGAACACCACGAAGAAACCGGAACCGAAGCGGAATCACGTTGCGCATTCATCGCTACTTCTTCTTCGAGGAGCGGCCGAGCAGGTATTGCTGTGCCTCGGCTTCAATCTGTGCCTGCGTCTTGACGGGATTGCGACGCAACCATGCCTCCAATTCCGCCCGCTCGAAATAGAGCATCTTGCCCTGCGGCTTGTAGTGCGGAATCAGATTGCCCGACGTCAGTTTGTAGAGGTAGCTTTTCGAGAGGTTCAAAAAACGGCTGGCCTCCTCGAAGCTCAACACGTTTTTGGTGTGAAACACCTGCTTTTCGAGTTCTGCAACTCGCATCTCAATACTTTTCTCCATAATTAGATGGATTTTAAATAAAACAAATGGAGTGCATGCCCTCCGTGACTTGTAACCGTTACGGGGGCAAATATATTGAGTATAAGCTTGATAGCAGATTGACCTATCTTTGAGGTCTCAACCCGTTCTCAAAGTCTTTTCACTTGCATGAGGTACTTTTCAAGGGTTGCGTATTTTCCCTCTACGCCGACGTCGCGGATGTAGTTGGTCGCCGTAGATAAGTCGCTTTGATTGATGTATTTATCGCGTGATGTATCTTTCGAGAGGAAGAGTTTGTGATTGGCGATGACGGATTGCCAGTTGGGGGTTATCAGCCCGCGGCTGCTCAATCCCGAGAAAAAGAACGCGACGAGGCGGTTATTGTTTGACCGCACGATCGCTTGGGGCTTGCAAGCGAAAATAGCTTTCAGCTCATCCGCCGACAATGATACGTTGAACATCTTAACGTCGTTGACGGCCGCAGCAAGGTAGGCGATCTGCTCGTCGGTAAGTATCGAATCGAACGGATTCTCCGTTTCTGCAATAGGCGGTACGGCAATAGCTGACTTCGGCGCAGATTCAGACAAGGATATTTCCCTTTGCCGCAAGTAAGCTGCATAACGCTCTCGGACGACAATGTTTACGACAGCAGAAAAATAAGGAAGTTCGGCATCATAGGCCGTGTTATCCCGCTCGTATTGGGAGTAGTCGAACGAGGATACGGAGAATGCAAGGTACTTTTTCTTTTCATCGGCATGCAGCGCCTCGAAGAATCCGCCCTCCCAAAGAAATGCAGGTTCGGAGTAACAGAACCGGAGGTCGGACAATACTGAGTGGTGCAAATACAACTCGGCCAGCTCGTCGGCAATCCGGTTATATTCCAGCCTTTCCTGCTCTTGTCGCTGGTCGGGGTCAAGTCGTGCGGTTTTCGTCGCAATACACTCCTCCAATACCCGGCAAGCGTGTTTGATGCAACGATCGAATATCTTTTGCAGCTCGTCGAACTGCGGTTTCAACTCCATACCTTCCATAATCCGTCTTGTTTCATACGAAGATACGAAAAACTGTTGAAAAAGAAAAACGTGCGAATCATCGTCCGCACGTTTAGCCTCTGTTTCAGTCGGTCAGATTCGGAATCAACCCGATGGCTTCCTCTTTCTTCTTGTCCACGATTTTGGCGTAAATCTGCGTCGTAGCGATATTCTTGTGGCCGAGCAACTTGCTGACGGTATATAAATCGGCGCCCAAAGTCAGCATCATCGTGGCATGGGTATGACGGCTCACGTGAAACGAGATGTGTTTGGTTATTCCGGCGACTTTCGCCCAATGTTGCAACGTGTCGTTCACCGTCCCCTCGTGCGTCAGCGGAAAGATAAAATCACTGCCGTTCGCCTCGCCGCGCTCCGGCAGCCATTTCAACGCTTCGTCTGAAATCGGCAGATAAAGCGGTTCTTTGGTCTTCTGCATCGTAATTTCGATACGGACACGCCCACCGCTCCGTTGCAGGTCGCACCACCTCAATTTGCGAATGTCGCTGACGCGCAGCCCGCACAGGCAACTGAAAAGAAAAGCCCGCTTGACGATCTCGTGCCGACATTCGGTATTTATCAGCGTCTTCAACTCGTCGAGTGTCAGATACTCGCGGCGGCTCGGTTCCTGCCGCACTTTACTTGCGAAATCGAACTCTTTGGTCGGATTGACGGTGATGATCCCCTCTTTGTAAGCACGGTTGATTGCCGTTCTCAAAGTACCGTAATAAGACACGACCGAATTGTTGCTCAACCGCCCTCCGGTTTTCAATACGCCGTATTTGCTGGCTTTCGGCATCTGCCGCAGGTAATCGGTAAACTCCGAGAGAAACTCCTTATCGACGTCCCGAAAAGCGATATAGTCGCCGCGAAACAATCTTAACGCTCGGACGGTATTGAGCACCGTTCGTGCATAGTTCCGGCTTCCCTGCTCGGCGGACTGCTTCCCGATATTTTCCAGATAGTCGAGCAGGTTCACTCGGGACTTGTTCGTGTTCTGGAATCCGTGCGCGTCGTTCTGCACCTCGACGATCCGTTTGCTCTGAATCGCTTTGGCAAGGGCGAGCGTCACTTCGTTCTTCGCCTTGTCCTCCCGCGTTCGTTCGGGAATAAGGTATAGCTTCAGAAACTCGTATTTCCGTTTGCCGCCAACATAATTTTCCTTGCGGATCACGTCACCCGTATAGTAGTCCAAATAGATGGATTGATTTCCGTTGGATAACTGCTTGAACCGGATTCGCACCGGCTCCTTCAATTTGACCGTCTGTTTCTGCTTCGCCATACTCTTCCCGTTTGTTGCTCCAACGGCAAATATAGCGAATTTGTTTTGTTACCGCGGTATTTTCGAGTAACAAAATAGTAACAAATATCGGGCAATTATGGGCTTTGTCGGGAAAATCGCAAAAGCAACAGAAAATCCCGCAATCAAATATAAATAATTATACTTTAATGATTTATATTTGATTTTTCGTCGTTTCTCTATCCTTTTTGTAGATTTGATAACTGTTCACGAAATTCTGCCATACGATGTACGCCGTGGGGGCGATCGAGGAGATCGGGTCGAGGAACGACTGGGCCATCCACACCGCGAGGACCGTGTTTTTCTGCCCGAGAGACTGTCCGCCCGCAGGAGCGTCGCCGTAACGGCGGCCCAGCATGCGCCCCACCTTGAACTGCCCGAGGCAGATAGCCAGCGCGGCGAAGGCCAGCCACAGTTCCGTCGCGAGCGAAGCGTCGCGCAGGTCGATGATGAAGGCCGTCGTGCGGCCGATGATGACCAGCAGCGACGCCAGCCACATATAGAACGAGATCTGGCTGTGGTCGCCGACCCATTTCGCCGCCTTCGGGATGACCAGCCGGCAGAACTGCGCCGCGGCGAACGGCATCACCAGCAGCGGCGCGATGCGGGCCAGGATCTGCGCGAAGGTGCACGCCCCCGTCCCCGTGAAGGTCAGGATCACGGGCGCCAGCAGCGCGACGGCCATGTTGCAGAGCAGGCTGTACGTAGCCATCGTGGCGACGTTGGCCCCCAGCATGCCGCCGATGACCACCGCGGCCATCGCCACGGGAGCCAGCACGCAGACCATCGCCCCCTGCGCCAGAATGAGGTCCAGCGGACGCAGCAGCAGAAAAACCCCGATGCAGGCCACCGTCTGAACCAGCAGCAGCCACACATGGAGCATCGAAGGCTTCATCTGGCTGGGTTTCACGCGGCAGAAGGTGACGAACAGCATCAGGAAGATCAGCGTCGGGGTGATCATCTGCCCCGACAGCTCCTCCAGCGCCGAGATCGGACGGCACAGCAACGCCCCGACAACCATGGCCGTCGGCATGGCGACGGTCTTCACGTTGCGGTGCAGGTGTTCCAGCAGGTGCATTTTAAGCCAGCAGCTCCCTAACCTTGGCCGAAATGTCCTTGCCGTCGGCGCGGCCCGCGAGCCTCTTCGAAGCCACGCCCATCACCTTGCCCATCTCCTTCATCGACGTGGCGCCGACCTCGGCGATCAGGGCCTTGACCTCGGCGGTCAGTTCCTCCGGGGTGAGCTGCCTGGGCAGGAACTCCTGGAAAACGGCCACCTGGGCCAGCTCCTCCGACGCCAGGTCGGGACGGTTTTGCTCGGAGAAGATCGCCGCCGAGTCGGTTCCCTGCTTGGCGAGCTTCGAGATGATCTTCAGCACGTCGGCGTCGGGCAGTTCGGCGATCTCCGGACCTGCGGTCTTGGCCTCGATGATGTATTTCTTCGCATTGCGCAGCGCGCTCAGGCGCACCGTGTCCTTGGCCTTCATGGCCTCCATGATTCCTTTCGAAATCTGCTGTTCCAACGACATGACTTTCTTATTTTAAGTTAAACAACCAATTTCTCACTCCGCAGGCCGCCGCACGACGACAATCTCGTCGAAACGCCGCTGCGACTCCGTTCCGACAACTTTCCCCTTCGCAGGAAACTCCCGGTCGAAAGCCTCGGCGGCGGAGGGGTCGATGTCGTAAATCGAATCCTCGACATAGCGCCCCCGAATGCCGGACAACGCACCGTCGTACAGTTCACAGACGTGCAGGGCCATGGCATACATGTTATCCGCCGTGCGGATTCCCAGCATCTCGGCGGGAACGAAGCCCTGATACAAATAATAATCCGGGTCGCCGCAGAGCAGCAAGGCCCGAAATCCCAGTTCCCGGGCCAGTTCGCGGGTCCGGGAGATCAGCCGGCCGCCGATGCCCTGACGCTGGCACTCCGGCAGGACCGAAATCGGCCCGAGGCTCAACACCTCACAGTCCGTTCCGTCGTCACCGTGGAGAACCGCGCGCAAGGAAACGACATTGCCCACGATTCGCCCATCGCGCTCGGCCACGAGATCCAACTCGGGCACAAACGCCGGACTGTCACGCATGACATGCAACAGGTAGTGCTCGCAACATCCGGGCGAATAGAGGTTCCAGAACGCCTCCCGCGTAACGTTCTCCGTCTCGCGGTAATCCGCAGGCTGTTCGGTTCTCAATTTCAGTTCCACTGCTTCCATTTTATTTATCGGAAAACAAAAACCGCAGCACGTCGCGCATCAGCCGGTCGCGCTGCACGCCGTCGGGGATCGACTCGAAGGGGAACCCCGCGACGAAAGTCCGTCCTCCGGCATCGCAGGCCACGGCCGCCGTGCGGCCGCTGTCGTCGTAACGCATCACGGCGAAAGCCCCCGCACCCGCGGGCTTCAGCGCATCGGCCCGCTCGACGACGTAACGGTCGCGGCGGTACTCGGTATTGAAGCGGTATTCGCCGCGCGAAAACGACGCGTCCGAAGTCATGACCCGCACCCGTCCGCGCTCCGAGGGATGTCCCCCGTCGGAGTCGATGCGGAGCACCTCCCGGGCGAACGCGCGCCCCTCCTCCGGGGTCCCTTCGGCCCAGAGGTCGGCCGCCACGTAGCTTCCCGATGCAAAAAGCCCTCCGCCGCCGGCCAGATAACGCCGCAGGACGGCCTGCAACTCCGGCGGAAAGGTCCGGAAGGCCGCCTCGCACACACCGCGGCCCAGCGGCGTGGTGCGCTGCTTGCCCAGGATCAGGTCGACGGCCGGATAGGCTTCGAGCGACACCTCGCCCCGCTCCACGGCCCGGGCCGACGCCGAGCAGAACGAGTAGCCCGCCGCCGCGACGGAACGCCCGTGCAGGGCCGGATAGTCGAACGTATTGCCGCCGATCACGTCGGTCTCCCAGTCGCACGCGCAGGCCCCGAGGGCGACGCTGTCGACGTTGCAGCGGGCCTGCGCGAGGTCGAAGACGCGCTGCGCTCCGATGAAGGCGATGTCCTGCCGGTCCGCAACGCCTCCGTCGAGGTCCATGCGGAATCCGGCCAGCGAATCGTTCCGTTCGCTCTGCGGGGCGCTCACGCGGTCGAACCCGTTGACGATCAGCAAGCAGCCCTTTTCGTCGGGCACGCGGCAGGCCGCGAGCGTCTCGCTCGGGAAGCTCTCGCCGCCCTCGTTGACGGCGGTGACCCGGTAACTGTACATGCGCCCCGGTTCCTGCCGGACGGTCAGGCGGGGTTTGTCGACATAGCGGCCGTTGTCGAAACCGCCGTCGTCCACGCGCGTGTAGACCACATAGCCCGTCGGCGCGGCGGTCGCTTCGAGCGGGTCCATCGCCGGGCTCCACGAGAGCGCGACCTCGCCGGCGGCGGCGAATTCCGCGGCGAAAGCCTCGACCGGCAGCGGCTGGACCACATAGGGCAGATCGTATTGCGAACTGACATAACGCAGGATACCCTTGTAAACAGCCCGGCTCACGAGGAACTTGAAGCGCGGGTCGTGCCCCAGGCGCATGTCGGCGAAATTCTGGTGCGACAAGAGTTCGAGCAGCATCGTCGGGACGCCCGGCACGCGCGCTTCGTAGTAGGCGCGGTTCCACATCCCGCGGCGGCTCCAGGCCGGTTCGCAGGTGCGGCGGATATCCTCGACGATCTGCGTCTGCACGAGGTCCGTCAGGTCGCGCGAACGGTAGCGGTCGGCCCCGCCCTGGAATTTGCCCTTGTTCTCGCGGGTGAAGAAGATGCCCAGCGTGCCGATGATGCCGTCGCCGTCGCGCACCCCGGCGTCGGAGTGGAACGCCAGCGCCATGTCGACCGGAATGCGCAGCCCCGCGGAGTCGGGCAGACGCTCCGAACCGCCCATCAGGGCATTGACCCAATGGGCGCGCGACATGTAGTCGTCCTTGTAGTCGTCGGTGTTGTTTTTCGGCGTATAGACCTCTTCCGGAAATCCCGCCCACTGAAGCCAGTAGCGCGCACCCTCGCAGAAACGCGGGTAACCGCTGGTCTCCCCGGCATGCTCCGCGCCGGGCAGGCGCAGCGAGTCGCAGGACGTGCGGGCCACGTTGCCGTAGCCGCCGCCGATCTTCACCGCGTCGGCCGAGACGATGCGCCCGCCCGTCCGCGAACGGTTCGAAAGGGTCACGACCTCCTGCCGTCCGGCGGCGAAGGGAAAACGCCCGAGGTAAATCCACGTCCCGCCGCCCATCGTCTGATTGACGGCAAACGAGGTCTCGCCGCCGAGGTGGCGGACCGTATAATGCGCGTCGTCGGCGCTTTCGGGCGTCGATTCGTAGCTCACATAAACCGCATATTCGCCCCGTTCGGGAATGTCGGCCTGCCACACGGCACGGCCCGTGGCCCCGCCGGTCACGGTCCGCACACGGCGCGTCGTGCCGTCGCGGAAGGGATTTTCGCCCGTATGATAGACCTGCCGGAGGTGCGCGAAGCCCGCGCCGCCGCTCTCCCACGCCCCCTCCTCCGCATACTGCCCGGCGGCGTCGTTGTCGGCCAGCACTTCGTATTTCTGCACGTCGCGTTCGCGCGGCAGCAGCACGCATGCCCCGGCGTTTTCGAG